>ULMR01012104.1_pt1 | contig 19456 bp, 20 predicted proteins | sample 1951711 | NCBI WGS metagenome assembly ULMR01 (sample SAMEA4835556, study PRJEB28245) | human gut metagenome | biome: gut microbiome; material: fecal sample | place: Denmark | collected 2008 | reverse complement strand
GACGCTCCTTTGCACTGACACTAGGATTATACATAAGTGGCAGTTCTACGTTCTCAATACTGGTAGTCTTTGGCAGAAGATTATAGTTCTGGAAGATGAAACCTATTTTACGGTTACGCAATATGGCTCTCTCGGGCTTTTTCATCTTGCGTACCGAAATTCCGTCAAGATAGTATTCGCCACGACTAGGAGTATCGAGGCATCCCAACTGATTAAGAAGCGTTGACTTGCCGGAACCAGACTTGCCCATAATGGTAACAAACTCGCCTTCGTAAATCTTAAATGATACACCACGAAGCGCATGGACTGTTTCGTCACCTACATGGAAGTCACGGTATACATCCTTAAGTTCTATGACTACCTTGCGATTATCTGAATTAAGTTCTGACATCTCTATATTCATTATTTTTTCTTGTTCTGGCCCGGACCCTTTGGAGCAAACGGGCTTGACTCTTGCTCTTCTGCTTCGGCTGCAGGAGCTTTGGCACCTCCGATAGCAGCGTCAACTTTAATCTCAGTTACAATCTTGGTACCTTTCTTAATACCTCCGAGCAACTCTGTGTTGATGCCGTCGCTAATACCAACAGTTACAGGATGAGCTTCGAAAACATTATTATTGAACGTCCATACCTTCTTTGTGCCCCTACAATCCTTAATGGTTGCATCACCAATAAGTTCCTTAGTAGGAGTAAAGCGCAGTGCCTTGTTGGGGATACTAAGAACGTTAGACTTTTCGAGAGTGTAAATTGTTACATTAGCCGTAAGACCCGGCTTTAATTTTAAATCTTTGTTAGGAGCACTGATAACAACCTCGTATGTGACAACATTGTTTGTTGTTGTTGCTTCCTGTCTTACCTGTGTAACAGTTCCGCTAAATGTATCGTTAGGGTATGCGTCAACGGTGAAAGATACACGTTCTCCTTCTTTTACATCACCTATGTCAGCTTCGTCTACGTCTGCAATAACACGCATGTCTGTAAGGTCGCGCGCGATGGTGAACAGTGTAGGAGTCTCAAAGCTAGCTGCAACGGTCTGTCCTTCCTCTACTTCTTTTGAAAGCACCACTCCATCAATAGGAGATGTAATAGTAGCATATCCAAGGTTGGTCTGAGCTTTCTGAACGCTCTCTTTCTTCTGCTTGACTGCGTCTTGTGCCTGGCGATATGACAAGAGTGCATTTTCATAATCGTCAGCACTGATCAACCCTTTTTTGTACAATGTGTTATAGCGTTTATAGTTAGCCTGCTGATAACGCAAATTGCTTGTTGCATCACTCAAATCTGCCTTTGCTATGTTTAATTCACTTAAAAGGTTAGTCTTGTCAAGCTCAGCTATAATCTCTCCTTTCTTTACGACACTGTTGTAATCAACATAAATCTTGTCTACAATACCAGAAACCTGTGTACCGACATCAACCGAGGTTACAGGCTCTATGGTTCCTGTAGCTGTTACGCTGTTAGAGATGTTGTTTACGCCAACAACAGCTGTGTCGTATGAAACCTTATGCTTTTTATTGCCACAGAAAAACAGACTGCAGCAAACAGCAACAATGACAACGATTGCTAAACTGATAATAATCTTCTTTTTCATTTCTATCGGATTATATTAAATTCATTTCTTCACCTTTATAAAAATTAAGCAGCTGCATGTAAAGTATTGTCATATACTTACTTTCAAGACGACTCTGTTGAGCATTGAGCAAAACAGTTTTAGCATTAGTAAGTTCTACAATATTCTTCAAGCCCAAGCGGAACTGCTCACTTAACAGTCCATAGCTTTCTTCTGCACTGCTTACACTGACTTGTGCAGACTTAAAACGTTGCTGGTTAGTCGTGGCATTAATCCAAAATCCCTGTATGGTAAGTTCCAGATTACTTTTGGCATCTGCCATTTCCAATTCTGATTGCTGGAGGCTCATTTTTGCTTTGTTAACTGCAGTCTTAGCCGACCTGTTGTCAAAAATAGGTATACTTAAAGTTACACCGACAGATCCGCTCAGATTACTTTTCATCTGGTTGCCCCAATTTTGTCCAGTACCAGTCAAAGTGTTTGTTCCGATACCACCAGACAGACTTACAGTAGGCTTATAGCCTGCTTTGGCAATTTCAATATTGAGATTGCTGCTCTCCATACCGAGCATTGCATTCTGTATTTCAGGACGCAATGATAGAGCATTACTGAGTACATCTTTTGCCGAAGGTATAGCTGACAATGCCTGCTCGTCGGTTGATGCCGGCAGGGCAATGTCGAATACGTAATCATAATCGAGTCTCAAAAGATTTTTCATCTGTAACTTATAATCTTCAAGCTCTCCTTTTATGTTTACAAGATTATATTCGTCAGTTGCGACTTGCGCTTCGAGCTGTGCCAAATCTGCTTTTGACAAGGAACCAACTTCATACATTTCCTTTCCACGAGCTGCATTTTGCTTGCTGATATCAAGAATTTGAGCATTAACATCTACAGCCTCGTTGACATATAGTATCTGGACATACAACTGTACTATCTGTTCTTGAATGCTGTTGACATTTTCGTCAAGGCTCAGTTTTGTCTGACGGCTTGTAAGTTCCTGAAGTTTTATATTGTTACGGTTTTTATTGCCATCCCATACTGTCCAGCTGGCATTTAATCCATAATCGCCAGAATAGCTGCCTTTGTCTGAATAAGAATTATCTTTATTCAGAAATGGCTGATAACCTGCCTGATGCGTAGTTGAAAACGACAATGAAGGAAATAGTCTGGCATTAGCTTCCTTTACATCTTCCTTAGATGAAGCAACAGAAATGATACCTGTTTGTATCTTTATGTTGTTTTTAAGCGCATAATCAATGCAATCCTTCAAAGTCCACTGTTTTGCTGTTTCTGAAAAAGACCAACTTGGTGCCAACATCAGAAGACCGGCAATAAAAAACTTTCCTATCTTCATATCCTTACATATAATAATAACTTTATGCAAAAATAAGAAGAAAAAAAATGCAAGAAAAACAAAATGGATATATGTAACTACTTAGTAGAGACAATTATCCATTTTGTCGATTTTCATATAAAGTCTTAATAAAAGTTATTTGACTATGACAAAGAATTTAATCTGGCGATATATTTTCCCAGAATATCGAACTCAATATTAACTTTGGTACCTATTTTTATGTCGCAGAAGTTTGTATGCTCGAATGTATATGGAATTATTGCCACCTGAAAAGTATCCTGAGTAGGATTGCAGACAGTAAGTGATACTCCATTGACTGTTACACTACCCTTGTCTACAGTGAAATAGCCACGGCGTGCCATATCCTTGTCAAATGGATATTTAAATGTAAAATATGTACTTCCATTAGCATCTTCAAGTGCTATGCATTCAGCTGTCATATCGACATGTCCCTGAACAATATGACCGTCAAGACGTCCGTTCATGATCATTGAGCGCTCAACGTTAACTTTATCGCCAACTGACAAAAGACCAAGATTAGAGCGGTCAAGAGTTTCTTTCATTGCAGTTACAGTATAGCATCCATCGCCAAGGCTTACAACAGTAAGGCATACGCCATTGTGAGAGATACTTTGATCTATTTTTAACTCACCGGCAAACGGGCATGTTAATGTAAGATTGACATTGTCCTTATCCTTCTCTATTGCAGAGACTACAGCAATATTTTCAATAATTCCGGAAAACATGTTTTTTGATTAAGTTTTAATTAAACAATATGGGCAGGATTTAAATCCTGCCCGTTATATCAAAAAAGACCGTACCAGTGATGTGATGAAACTCCGAGCTATATAAGATTTGAGAGCTCTCCGCCTTTGTAATCCACCGGCTTTACAGCTATATCAAAGATATTGTGGCCCGCCATTAGCAAAAGAAGTCTTCTCGGTTTTCAGTTTTAATTTGATGAGTATCCCGATCGAACTAATACGGTCTGTATTTTTATCTTTTGTTTTTGCAAAATTACATATTTATTCTCAATGTTGCAAATATTTCAATACGAAAAATTTATTTTTTAGAATTGTATAGAATACTTTTTGGTTTTTCATTTTTTCTCATAAAGAAACTGTAGTCGGTCGAACATCTCTGACTGCCAGATGCTTTAATGTAATATGGGCATAATATGGCTGTAAATATTTCAGGATAATGCAAGTAAGACATCTAAATATGAAATTTTAGTTTGAAAATTGGATAAATATTATATAGAAATATGGAAGTGGCAAACTGATTATTGCTAATTTATATTAGTTGCAAAGGCACATGGCCTTTCTACCTTATTATATTATATCTGTGTGAACAATATAATTGACGTCGTTATGTAAGAATTTATGATTAAATAGATTTTAAAGCTATTTTCATACATAAATACAAGGAAATAATCATATTGACATTTAAATTAAAATATAATCAGAATATATTCTTATTTCAAAAATAAAATGTAATTTTGCGCCCAAATTAAAACTATAGAAATGAAAAAGACCACATCAAAAAAAATTCTGATCACGGTTGGCGTATGTGTTGCCGTGGTATTTTTTCTTTGCTATTACTATTTCTTTTCGTTAATGTCGACAAAAGATAACAGCATATTTGTGTATATTGACGATAATGACAACATCGACTCTGTGTATGCAAAACTTGAGCCGATTGCTACCGGACATGCCATGACAGGATTCAAGGCTCTTGTAAAATGCAGCTCATATAGCGATAACATCAGAACAGGACGCTATGAGATAGAAAAAGGAAATGGTGCATTCACGGTGTTCCGAAAAATGAAAAACGGATTGCAGTCGTCGGTAAATCTGACAATTCCAAGTGTAAGAACAATAGACAAACTTGCCGGAACAATATCCAAGAAAATGATGATGGACAGTCTGGCATTGTATAATGCACTTACCGACTCTGTAACATGTGCCAAATATGGATATACGCCACAGACAATATTGTGCATGTTTATACCTAATACTTATGAATTGTACTGGAATATTTCTGTAGATAAATTTCTTGATAAGATGAACAAGGAATGCAACAAATTCTGGAACTTTGAGAGAACTCAGAAAGCCAAGGCAATGAACCTTACAAAGGAAGAGGTGATAACAATGGCAAGTATTGTTGATGAAGAGACTGCCAATGACGATGAAAAACCTATGATTGCAGGAATGTATTACAACAGACTTAAAGCCGGTATGCCACTTCAGGCTGACCCTACTATCAAGTTTGCACTAAATGACTTCAGTATTAAACGTATATATATTAACATGCTTGCAGTGAAAAGTCCGTATAATACCTATAAAAATATCGGACTGCCTCCTGGACCTATAAGAATACCTACTGTAGCCGGTATTGACGCTGTCTTAAATCATGTGCATCATAAATATCTTTATATGTGTGCTAAAGAAGACTTCAGCGGAACGCATAACTTTGCTGAAACTTATGAAGAGCATTTAAAGAACGCTGCAAAATATTCAGAAGCTCTTAATAACAGAGGAATAAAATAAATTTATAGCATAAAGGAATCTGTACAGGAATATGGTTTTGACACTTTTGTCAAAGTGGAAATCATAATCTTGTACAGATTTTTTTGTATATATTAATATCCTGTAATGTCTATAAGTCCTCAATTCAAATTATTTTTATTAAAACAGCAATCGGCATCGATAGCTTATATTAAACAATTTGGCTGTAAAATTATATACTAATTGAAATAAATTTAATCGTCAGAGAACATGTCTGCCTATGGCTCCCAATTTGAATTTTTTCTAATAGCCTTTGATTATTAATGACATAAGCTACATAAAAACGATAAAAACAAATACAATTTGTTTTGTATTGTCTTAGGTTTACATTATCTTTGCACAATAATTCAGAATTATTATGGTAAAGAACGAAGAGAATAAGAGCGAAGAGAAAAAGAGTCTTAGCTTTGTTGAACAAATGGTAGAGAATGATTTGGCTGAAGGCAAGAACGGAGGAAGAATACAGACACGTTTTCCGCCTGAGCCGAACGGATATCTCCATATTGGTCATGCCAAGGCTATTTGCATGGATTTCGGTGTCGCTGAAAAATATAACGGCATCTGTAATCTGCGTTTCGATGACACAAACCCCAGTAAGGAAGATACTGAATACGTAGATTCGATTCTTAACGATATACAATGGCTGGGATTTCATTGGGAGAACGTTTATTATGCTTCTGACTATTTCCAGCAGCTTTGGGATTTTGCCGTATGGATGATAAAAGAAGGCAAAGCATACATTGATGAACAGACAAGTGAAGAAATTGCTGCACAAAAAGGAACTCCAACACAGCCGGGTACGCCGTCACCATACAGAGACAGGCCTATTGAAGAGAATCTCGAACTCTTCAATAAGATGAACACATCTGATGTAGAAGAGGGTTCTATGGTTCTGCGTGCAAAACTTGATATGGCTAATCCAAACATGCATTTCCGCGATCCGATTATGTATCGTATAATACATACTCCGCATCACCGCACCGGAACAAAATGGCATGCATATCCTATGTATGACTTTGCACACGGACAGAGCGACTATTTTGAAGGAGTAACTCATTCTATATGCACACTTGAGTTTGTACCCCACCGCCCTCTCTATGATAAGTTCATTGATGAGCTTAAGACTTATAAAGGTGAAACTGATAACATAAACGATAACCGTCCACGTCAGATAGAGTTTAACCGTCTTAATCTTACTTATACGGTTATGAGCAAGCGCAAGCTTCATGCTCTTGTAGATGAACATCAGGTTAACGGATGGGACGATCCACGTATGCCGACTATATGCGGTATGCGCAGAAGAGGCTATTCACCTGAAAGTATCAGAAACTTCATTAAGAGTATAGGATATACAAAGTTTGACGCTCTTAATGATATGGCTCTTCTTGAAGCTGCCGTACGTGATGATCTTAACAAAAGGGCGATAAGAGTTTCGGCTGTTGTCAACCCTGTAAAGCTTGTTATTACGAACTATCCTGACGGCCAGACTGAAGAAATGGAAGCTATCAACAATCCTGAGAATGAAGCTGACGGAACTCACATGATTACATTCAGCAAGAATCTTTGGATTGAACGTGAAGACTTTATGGAGGATGCCCCCAAGAAGTTCTTCAGAATGACTCCAGGCAAGGAGGTACGCCTTAAAAATGCATATATTGTTAAATGTACAGGATGTACAAAAGATGAGAACGGAAACATTATTGAAATACAGGCTGAATATGATCCTACCAGCAAGAGCGGCATGGAAGGTGCTAACCGTAAGGTTAAAGGCACTCTGCATTGGGTAAGTGCAGACTGTTGCAAGAAGGCTGAAGTTAGAATTTATGACAGACTGTTTAATGTTGAGAATTCTTCTGCTGATGAAAGAGATTTCAGAGAGTTACTTAATCCTGACTCACTGACAATCCTACCTGAATGCTACGTTGAGAACTTTGCTGCCGAAAAGAAACCGGGAGAATATCTGCAGTTCCAACGCATAGGATACTTTATGGCCGATTTAAGTTCTACACCGGAACATCTTGTGTTTAACAAGACTGTAGGCTTAAAGGACACATGGTCTAAAATTAATAAAAACTGAGTAAATGTCATATAATTTTTCTGAAGATTATTTTGAGTCAAACGAATTCAAGAATACGCTGAAAAGATTTGAGGACGCTGACAAAAACGGCGAGGAAATCATATTGGATTCTGAAGAATTTGTTGATATCGCAGAATATTACTATAATCTCGGTAAGGTTGAAACTGCTGTAGAAATAATCGACAGAACAATAGACTTATATCCGGGTGCTGCCGCTCCGCTATTATTTAAGGCGAGAATGGCGCTCCTGGATTATAATGATATTGATAAAGCCAACTATTACGCTGACTTGATTGAAGATAAAACAGACCTTGAATATTTCTATCTCAAGGCTGAGATAATGATTGTTGACGGTAAAGCTGATGAAGCTGATGAATATCTTGAAGAACGCTTCAATGAAATAGATGATGATGAAATAGATTTCTTTGCTATTGATACAGCGGCATTATTTATTGATTATAATAAAGTTGATAAAGCAGAGAAATGGATCAACAGATCTGAAGCAACAGATGCTGTTGAGTACAAAGAGCAATATGCCAGAATTATGATGGAGATTGGTGAGTATGAGAAAAGTCAGACACTATTTAACGAACTGATAGACAAGAATCCCTACTCCACCAAATATTGGAATTCGCTTGCTTCATCTCAATTTTTATGCAATAATCTCGAAGATGCCATACAGAGTTGCGAATTTGCTCTTGCAATAAATCCGGAGAATGCCACAGCTCTTTTAAACAAGGCTAACGGACTTTACAATCTTGGAAATTATAAAGAAGCTCTAAAATATTATACAAGATATTGCTCACAATGTCCTAATGATGAGAATGGTGAAACATTGATAGGGTTCTGCAATATGTTACTGGAGGACTATGTCAATGCCATTAAACATTTTCAGATTGCAGAAAATTTATCATCTCCGGACTCGCCAATGTTGTCAGATATATATAAAGACTGGGCTTTCGCATTATGCCGTCTTAATAGAATAGACGAAAGTATGGCTATTCTTGATAAGGCTGAAGCACTTGCTACTGACAAGAATGATTTACTTGTATATAGAGGCAGTTTGCTTCTCGGAAGCGGAAGATTTTTTGAGTCGAAGAAATATTTTCTGACAGCCATAAGAGATTCTAAATTTTCTCCTACTATTGTCATGAAAATAGCAATAGTAATTTATGAGAGTGGTAATGTTGAAATTGCGTATAAGATGTTTCAGATGCTGTATAAAAGACATCCTGAATGCAATAGCGGGTATCCATTTTATGCGGCATGTTGCTATTCTTTAAAGAAAGAAGATGAGTTTCTTGAATGCCTTAAGAAAGCTATAGAACATTCACCGGAAGAAACAAAAATAGCTTTAGGAAAGATATTCCCGGATAATGTCGACATAAGCAACTATTATCAATATATGTTGAAAAAATTGGGTAAAGCGTAATGTCTAAAATGTTATTATAATAAAAGAATATTGATGCTTTAGTCGTTTTATTTTTCTTTGTTGTCTGCTTTTTTGAAACACTATCGTGCATGCTTAAGGCAAACGACTATCTACTCAATTCAAGATGACAATCCGAGCAAAGTGGCTCTCATTTAGGGATAAAAAAAGATGTAACACCATATAGCTATTTACAAGCCTGTGATGTTACATCTTTTATTTTATTACTAATAATCTTTTTATAGATTATTTCTTCTTTATTCCCTTATAAATAAGAATTCCGACTATTACTACTGCAAGAGCCAAAAGCACATAACCAATTTCATGACTATATTTTGTAGCTCTTTCATACACGTCAGCGGTAGTCTTCAAATCTGTGAAGTGGAAAATCAAATATCCAAGCGTTGCCAACACAGAGTTCCATACAGCAGCACCTAGTGTTGTGTAAAGAAGGAAGTGATCCAGTCGCATTCCTGCAAGGCCAGCCGGAATACTTATGAGCTGACGGACAGCCGGTATAAGTCGTCCAAAAAATGTAGATGCTGCACCATGCTGACGGAAATACATTTCAGCGTGTTCAACTTTCTCTCGGTCAATAAGACACATATGTCCAAATCTGCTGTCTGCAAACTTATATACTATAGGTCTGCCTAACCAGCGTGCAAGGTAATAATTGACGAGAGCGCCAATGTCGGCACCGATAGTTGCAAATACAACCACAAGGAAGATGTTCATACTGTCGTCTGCCATTGCTTTCCATGCTGCAGGGGGCACAACGACTTCAGAAGGAAAGGGGATGAAAGAACTCTCAATGGCCATAAAAACTGTTACAACCCAATAGTTCAGATTTTCAAGTACCCATCTAAATAATTCTGCTGATTCCATTGATTTAAATATAAATTTTTTGCAAAGTTATTGCTTTTATATATAAAAAACGAATAAAATGCTGATTAAGCATTAAATTCATGTAAATTTAATAGTCTGGTAATGTCTATCAGAACTCTTGTAATTCATTATAAATTCTTTGTACAGGTAATCCCATGACGTTAAAATAACTGCCGTGTATGGACGTGACACCAATATATCCAATCCATTCCTGAATGCCGTAAGCTCCAGCTTTGTCAAGTGGCTTGTAGTTTTCTACATAATAATCAATCTCCTCATCTGTCAATTCTTTGAATGCCACATCGGTTACAACAGAAAAATGTTTTTGTTTATCAATAGATGTCAGACACACTCCAGTAACAACGTGGTGTATCTTACCGCTAAGCTCATGCAACATTCGTCGTGCATCATCTAGATCTTTGGGCTTACCCAACACCTCGTTGCCAAGTATTACAACAGTATCTGCAGTAATTACCAAATCATCAGTACCTATTGTACCCTTATATGTATCAGCCTTCTTGCCTGATATATATTCGGCAATCTCCATTACAGGCTGATTATCCGGATAAGACTCGTCGATACCAGGAATTACATGTATGTCAAATTTCAAATCAAGTCCTGCCAGCAGTTCTTTTCTGCGGGGACTGTTACTGCTTAAAATTATATGATAATCTTTTTTCATAACAAAATTAATAATCTACCATCCAAAAGCCTCTGCATTGCTTAACCATTTGCCCTGGGCGCGAAGAACCTGTTCTATAATATCGCGTCCGCAACCATATCCGCCTTTACATTTACTTATGTATCTGCTTATCGACTTAATGTCAGGGCATGCATCTGAAGGACAACACGGACAACCGCAACGCTGCATAATTTCATAATCAGGAATATCGTCGCCCATATATATTATTTCATCATCTTTAAGACCATATTTGGCTAAAAATTCGTCATAGACTTTTATTTTTACTGCACATCCCATAAAGATATCCTTTACTCCAAGACGTTCATAACGCAACTGGATACTCGGAGTTTTCCCTCCTGTAAGTATCACAATGCGCAAGCCCTGTTTTTGAGCAAGCTGTATGGCATATCCATCCTTAATATTGACTGTACGCATCGGCTCGCCTGATGTATCTAAGAGAACGGTCTCTGCACTTAACACTCCGTCAACATCAAAAATGATGGCACGTATTTTTTTCAGATCATAATCAATCATTCTTCTTCTCCTTTCTTTTGGGCTACATGGTGAATACTAAGGCTCATGCACTCATATATCTGTTTGAATATAGGATTCTCGCGCAACATTTCCGACTGCATCCTTATTACGTTTTGGTCGTATCTTACTGCCGGTCCGGTTTGTGCATCCTTTGGATTCATCTGATGAACCTTGGTTGCCGTTTCATCTATTAAAGGCAACATGACATCAAACGGAATATTGTGCTTTGCCAATATTTCTGATGATATCTCATAGCAATGATTAACAAAATTACATGCAAATACAGCTGCAAGGTGCAAATGCTTACGAGCTTCTGATGAAAGTACATACACACGTTCTGAAATGCTGTCGGCTAACTGATGTACCGTTTCAAACGTATAATCATCATTACCTTCAATAAAACATGGTATATTATTGAATTTCAATGGCTTAGCCTTTGAAAAAGTCTGCATTGGATAAAGCACTCCGTAATGTAGTGCCATACCTTTAAAAACATCTGCCGGAACACTTCCTGCTGTATGCAGAAAGATTTTTTCACCACGGTCTTTGCATAATAGCGGTGCTATTTCTGCTATTGCGCTGTCTTTTATAGAAACGATGTATACATCAGCATCTTTTGTTACACTATCTATTTTGGTTACAGGAGAACCGCCAACAGCTGAAGCTAATGTCGCAGCCGATTCCATTGTACGGCTATATACCTGTAATATATCATTTCCGGCATCCAATAAAGCTTTTCCTAAACTTGTAGCAAGGTTACCGGCACCAATTAAAACAATCTTCATGATTAGAATTTATTAATATGTACATTTTCCCATTTCAGTGCATCTTCATTTTGCAATGCACGTTCTTCTTTCTTATGTCCGAATCCCAATACGCAAAGAACGTTATAGTTTTCAGGTATATCCAATACGCCACGGATAACGGTATCAGCAGAAGTACCGTCAGAAAGGCCTCGTCCTCTCATTTGTGCCCAGCATGAGCCAAGTCCAAGTTCTTCTGCCTGCAGCTGCATTGCAAATGCAGCGATAGAGCCGTCTTCAATCCAACAGTCGTTCTCTTGCGGATTACCCAACACAACGATGGCCAATGAAGACTTTGCCAAAAACTTGGCTCCCATATCTTTTGCATCGGAAAGTTTATCTATTGCCATTTTGTCGTCAACAACAATAAAATGCCATGAACGGCGACCTTTTGAACTTGGTGACATCAGAGCCGCACGTAATATCAATCTAACATCTTCAGAATCTATTTCTTCATCCGTAAAGTCCCTGTAACTACGGCGTTTTTGAACTAAATCTTTAAAACTGTTCATCTGTAGTAAATACGTTTGATTTATTAAAGCCCTACAAAGTTAGGCAATAATAAGTCAATTCAAGGCAAACCTTATTGATTTTTTAGAAAAGATTTATTATTTTTGCGGTATGAATGAAATAAAGGTCGTCATTATTTCAAAAAGCGAGAATTTGCCGCCAATGCAATGCAATAAATTGTTTCATAGCGACGAGATGTTCAAAATCATAGAAAAGACCCCGGGCCAGAAGCCCTATATGGTTATCGCCTATGATGATGATAAGATTGTTGCTCACATGCTTGTGATGCTTAGGCGCAGAGGTTCATTATTTCCGCCATATCTTTTCACTCAGGGAAGAGCATACGGCGAAGGCGAATATACGCCCGACTGCAATAAGGAGGAAGTGTTTGGCGAAATGCTGAAATGCATAACAAAAGAGTTGAGAAAGGCTCTTTGCCTTTATATTGAATTCAGTGACCTCAGCACAAAGATGTTCGGATACAGCAAGTTCAGAAGCAATGGCTTTTTTCCGGTGCATTGGATGGAGATTCATAACTCACTTCACAGCATGAAGCCAGAAAAGAGACTGACAGTAAAGATAAGAAAGAGTCTTATCAATGCCAACAAATCTGGATTAAAGACCAAACTGGCGACAACAGACAAAGAATTTAGTGATTTCTTCAAAATTCTGAAAAATTATATCTCAATAAAGATACGAAGATATATACCTGACTCAAAACTTTTTCGTGATTTGTTGCAAAAGGGCTACGGCAATATATTTACCACTTATCATAAAGACATTATGGTCGGCGGATGTCTCTGCGTCTATTCGGAGACAAACTGTTATATGTGGTATCTGGCTTCAAAAAAGAATTTTTACAGAAAGCGTACTAACGCAATAACAACATGGGCTGCTATAAAGCATGCATACAATCAAGGCTATGATCATATCTACTTTATGGATGTGGGCTTGCCGTTTAAAAGAAATAATTTCAGAGAGTTTATTTTAAGTTTTGGAGGTAAGCCTGTAGGGACATACAGATGGTTCAGATGTTCGATAAAATGGATAAATAAACTTCTGTCATGGTCATACAGGGAATAATCGTGCCAATAAAAAACAATAATCATCAATAATTCTCGTTATATTCGAGATGAAAATAAGACAATTCTATATAACAGTACTTTTGCTTTTATGCGTGATATGCGTAAAAGCACAGACTTTCACGCTACAGGGAAAAGTTACAGACAGCAACATGAGTCCTGTGGAGCTGGCAACCGTATCTGTGGTTGAACAGGGAAAGATGACAATGACCAATCTTAAAGGTGAGTTCTCTATGCAACTGCGCTCGGCAGACAGTGTCGTTGTTAGATTCTCAATGGTAGGATACAAGACAAAGACACGTGTACTCCGTCGTCCCCGCGGCAAGCAGACGCTGCTCATACAGCTTTTTGACGACAATCAGCTGGCAGGAATAACCGTAACGGAAAAGAGAAGACAGACAGGAAGCACCCAGCAGCTTGAGACTAAGGACATGAAAAACTCTCCTAGTGTTACGGGAAATGCCGTAGAGGAACTCATTCAGTCGCAGGCCGGAGTTTCTACTCACAGTGAGTTGTCTTCTCAATACAACGTGCGAGGCGGAAGTTTTGATGAAAACAGTGTGTATATAAACAACGTAGAGATTTATCGTCCGTTCCTTGTAAGAAGCGGTCAACAGGAAGGTTTGTCAATTATTAACCCCAACATGGTTGAGTCGATAGGGTTTTCTACTGGAGGATTTGAAGCAAGATACGGCGACAAGATGTCTTCCGTACTTGACATAAAATACAAGAAGCCAAAGAAGTTTGAGGCAAACGTTGCTGCCAATCTTCTTGGCGCAAGCGCTTATGTAGGCTTTAGCACCAAGAAATTCTCATGGAGCAATGGTATCAGATATAAGACAAACAAATATCTTCTCGGTTCGCTTGAAACCAAAGGAGAATATGATCCTAACTTCCTCGACTATCAGACATATCTCACTTATGAGCCGAGCAAGAACTGGTCGATAGAGGTTATTGGCGACATATCCGAAAACCATTATAACTTTTATCCGGAAGACCGTGAAACCAAGTTTGGTACGCTGGAGAACGTCAAATCGTTCAAAGTATATTTCGACGGTCAGGAAAAGGATGTGTTCCGCACTTATTTCGGCTCGTTGAGCATATCAAGAAAATTTGGTGAAAAGACCAAATTGTCGCTTATAGCGTCAGCGTTCCATACTAATGAGCAGGAGAAATACGATATACAGGGACAATACTGGCTCACACAGACCGAAACAAGTGAAAACCTTGGTGTGGGCACATACATGGAACATGCCCGCAACTATCTTGAGGCTACGGTCAAGAGCGTAAAGGTGGCTCTTGAACATAAGACAAAGAAACATGACATACAGGCCGGACTGACCTATCGGATAGAGAATATTACAGAGAACAGCAAGGAATACGAAATGCGCGATTCGAGCGGATACAGTATTCCGCATACAGGCGAAGACCTTTACATGATTTATTCTCTAAAGGCAAAAAATACACTTGACGCCAACAGACTTGAAACTTACATACAAGATACATGGCGATTCAGCAGCAAGGGCGAGCACACTTTCTTTACTCTCAACTATGGTATAAGATTCAGCCACTGGAACTTCAACAAAGAGAGCATTGTCAGTCCGAGAGTGTCGCTCGGCATTGTTCCGGCATTCAATCATAACGTAACCATGAGGTTTGCCACGGGTGTATATTATCAGGCACCGTTCTATAAGGAATTGCGTGACACTTCTACGATAAACGGAATAACTTATGCCACACTGAACAAGAAGATAAAGAGTCAGCGCTCAATACATTTCATAGCAGGCTTTGACTATCGTTTCAAGATGAAAGACCGTCCTTATAAGTTTACGGCAGAGGCATATTATAAGGCATTGTCTAACCTTGTGCCTTACACGGTTGACAACGTGAAGATTGTGTATGACGCAAGTCAGCAGTGTAGCGGACATGCCATGGGACTTGACCTGAAACTGTATGGCGAGTTCGTTCCTGGAACTGACTCATGGGTAAGTCTGTCTCTGATGAATACAAGGATAAACATTAACGGCAAGAGCATACCTATGCCTACAGACCAAAGATATTCGCTCAACTTGTTCTTTACTGACTATTTCCCCGGTACAGACAGATGGCGTATGTCACTCAAATTGGCTTTTGCTGATGGTCTGCCGTTCGGAGCGCCTCACAGACAGCTTGATGAGCAGCCGTTCCGTGCTCCTGCATATAAGCGTGCCGACATCGGTATGAGCTACAGACTGCTGAACAACGAGAAAGGCGACCGTAAGTCTATATTCAAGAATATATGGCTCGGGGTTGACTGCCTTAACCTTTTCGGCATCAACAATGTCAACTCATATTATTGGATTACCGACGTTACCAATCATCAATACGCTGTTCCTAATTATCTTACCGGAAGGCAGATAAACGTTAAGGCTTCGTTTGAATTTTAAAAGTCGAGAAAACAATTCATAATTCTTTTCTGCGTCTTTTAGTTCTCATTTATTTTGTGCTTATTCAAAATTGCATTAATTTTGCAAAAATGAACTATAGGTGTGCTTTCGTATAAAAGATATTTGCCAATATCATATACGCGGCACACCAATAATGCTTTTAATTCATGGCAGAGAACAAGAAGTTGATACTATCGCTCGGAAGCAATTACAATCATGAAAAGAACATTACTGAGGCAATATCGTTGCTGAAGAAAATGTTCGGCAAAGACGACATTGTTTTCAGCAGACAGCTATGGACAAATCCGATCGATATTAAGTCGGATAAATTCCTTAATTGCATTTTGTTCACTCACACCTCATGCGGACTGGATGAGGTGGAGAAAAACATGAAGGAACTTGAACGTATCTGCGGCAGAACTAAAGAAGAGAAAAAAGAAAACATAATAAAGATAGACATCGACATTCTGCAATATGGCGACCTAAAATTGCATGACAAGGACTGGGCGCGCGGATATGTTAAGGAACTTATGAAAGAGTGTCCTTTCTGAATTGAACAAAATTGTCGAAAATACGACATAACTTATTGAGTATAACCCTTTTTTATATAACGCATTATGAAAAGACTAAGTGTACAGATTTTAGCTATATTCTCAATATTATTCTGCTGTGCTTCAAGCGGTACATGCCAGACATTTGACGAGTATTTTGTAAACAGAACTCTGAGAATCGACTATATCTTCTCAGGTAACGCGAAACATCAGGATATAAGTCTCGACAAACTTAACACAATGCCTGGATGGTATGGCAAAAGGCAACGACTGGCGCAGGTGCCGGTTGAGGGCAATGGCCAGATAACCGTCAGACCTCATAACTCAGATAAGGTTATTTACAGAAACTCCTTCTCTACCCTGTTTCAGGAATGGCTGTCGTATGACGAGGCAAAGACTGTGAGCAAGTCGTTCGAGAATGTCTTTCTTGTGCCAATGCCCAAGGACACTGTCGACGTTACTGTCGACCTGTATAACAATCGCCGCGAAAAGTGTGCCACGTTTACTCACATGGTTGCTCCCGGCGACATTCTTATCAGACATATCGGTGAACGCGGTATAACACCATACAAAGTAATACAGCAGGCTGAAGATACCTCTAAGTGCATTCACATAGCCTTCGTTGCCGAGGGATATACAAAAGACGAGATGGACGTATTCCTTAAAGACGTCGGCATTGCTACTGAGGCGCTGTTTGCCCATGAGCCGTTTAAGTCGAGACGCAAGTGCTTTAACATTGTCGCAGTGGAGTCTGAATCTAAGGAAAGCGGAACAAGTGAGCCTTCAAAGGGCATCTGGAAGAACACCGCCCTCCACTCTCACTTTGATACGTTCTACAGCAACAGATATCTTACCACGCTTAACATGAAAGAGCTTCACGACTGGCTTGCAGGCATACCTTACGAACACATCATCATTTTGACAAATACTGATGAATACGGTGGAGGCGGCATACTCAACTCTTATGTCCTGTCGATGACTCACCACAAGCAGTTCAAGCCCGTAGTGGTGCATGAGTTCGGTCACAGTTTCGGAGGCCTTGGCGACGAGTATGCCTACGAACAGGAACAGATACCGATGTATCCGCACGACGTTGAACCGTGGGAACCTAACATCACCACTCTGAAAGACTTTCACGGAAAATGGGAGAACCTGATAAAGCCGGGCACGCCCGTGCCTACGCCCGAAAGCAACGACCCGGCGACAATACAGAGCCGAGTGGGACTCTTTGAGGGAGCGGGCTATAGTCTTAAAGGCGTTTATCGCGGCATGCAAGACTGCAGAATGCGCACTAACGAGAATCCTGAGTTCTGTACTGTCTGCCGCAACGCGCTTAACAGTTTGATTGATTTCTACACCAAATGAGATTCCTTGCGCTTTTGATGTTATCATTACTTACGTTACAAAGCCACGGAATTGCCTATAGGCAGGGCGGCAATAACGACTCGGAGATGCTCGAACGCGCCTTAGACTATTTTGCCGGAGAAAAATATCATGAAGCACTGTTGCTGCTCAACCGGCTCGACAAGAAGTATAACCTGAATCCGCGCTTCAGGGCATACATTGGAGTGTGTTATTTTCATGAGGCTGACTATAAGGAGGCGTGCCGCTATCTTGACGACACCATGAGTCGGCTTGAAGTCTATTCGCCCGGGGAACGTAGCGTATATTACAATGTGGCTGCCGAAAGTCATTTTATGCTCAACGAATATGAGAAGGCCATTCCGCTTTACGAAAAGAAACTGCTGGTGTGCAGCAATGCCGAGAAGGGCGACATTTATTATCGGCTTGGCTTCTGTTATATGTTCCTCAGTAAGTGGCAATGTGCGGCTGAATATTTCACTTCGGCAATGAGTTATTACTCTGCCTTCAACGCCGGACAAAAGTCTGCAAGAATAGAGCAGCTCGAAAGGATGATAAAGGGATGTGAGGAGAAGGCAGGCGAGCAATAAAGCTGTTGCTCTCAAAGATATATTGATTGCCGGATATGGTTAGTTCACCATGTCCGGCATTTTTTTGTCTGTCCATCTTATGGTATGCTGGCAAAACGAAAGTCTTTTGCATGATAATCCATGAATTTGTTGCGAAAGACAAATTAAATTCGTATATTTGTAAAAATTCATACATATAAAAAATCGCTGCCTATGATTAACACAAAAAGACGCAACACTCTGCAATCGGCTGAAACCACAGGCACATCCGTGCCACCTGCCTCATTCAGGATAATGTTATCTGCACTCATTATTATTGTGGCTATTACTATTCTCAGTTCCTTCACGTCAATGCCGTACGGAAGATATGTTAGCTAGAAAGAAGATTCTGTTGCTCCCGGCAGAGATTCGGTGCTGTATGTGGTTGCATTTTTCAACAAAAACGACACAATGATCTACTGGATAAACGAGAGCCAATGGGATGTAAAGAATGGTGATACGATAAAAACCATGGGGATTAACACCAAGGTAATGGTAAACGTAACCGACTCAACCAAGAAAGGGTATAAGATGGAATATACTTTTCTTGAATTTGTCAGCGACTCGGTAAAAGACTCATGGAAACAGAAGCTTCTAACCGAGAAGTTTGATACTTTAAAAAAAGTGCTGAAAGGCACTACGATAAAATTCACTACCGACGAATATGGTAAAATAGTTAAGTATGACAATCTTGACAAGATAGCTAAGCAGGCAAAACAACTTTTTATGTCAGTTATTAAAGATATGCCCATCATTGACAGTCTTGATGCTATGGGTGCTGATACAAAAAAGCTGTTAAAGGATGTTGACTACGATAATATCGTGAAGGGATACACGGAGGAACTTGAACTGATGTTCAGGCAACACGGTGAGGCATATAACATCGGCACCGTAACAGAGCATACAGACGCCACTGAAGATGAATTTGAATCAGATTCATACGTGGAAGTATCTGAAGATCCCGAAACTTATGATTACAAGCACTGCTGTCCAAAGAAAATATCTTAGACATGA
>ULMR01035508.1_pt1 | contig 19985 bp, 12 predicted proteins | sample 1951711 | NCBI WGS metagenome assembly ULMR01 (sample SAMEA4835556, study PRJEB28245) | human gut metagenome | biome: gut microbiome; material: fecal sample | place: Denmark | collected 2008 | reverse complement strand
CACCGCCGCTTCGTTTCATGATCATCGACAACAGCAGATAGAATGCAACGATCATCACGATATAAGAAATGATCGTACCGACCATAGCACTTCCACTCTCATCTACACCTTCATATTCTGTTCCATATTTGGTCTTTGCCTGACGAAGCTTCTCTGCCAGACTGTCATCCGATATCCTGGTTGCTGTATATTTGGTCTTACTGATCAGCTTATCATCAGCATTATTTTCAAATACGATCTTGCTTCCGTAGATCTTTACAGAACCAACCTCACCCTTATCCAACATCTCGATAAACTGACCATATGTGACTTCCTCTTCTCTGCCGGATGACACCCGGTCAAATACGCGCCAGAATAAAAATGTCAGTAAAATGGAAATAACCAGGATCACAATGATCGAGCGGTTGTTTTTCCCTTTATTTCCATTATTATTGTTATTATTGCTGTTGTTATTATTGTTACTGTTTTCCGGTAAATTATTGTCCAATCGGAACCTCCTTTTATACAGTTCTTATACTGTATCTTTCTTTTGTATGTATTTCTGATAATTTCGCATTCATTATAGACATATTCTTTTTTGCTTGCAATATAATAGCATTTTTGTTCATGAAGATTTAACCTTTTTATTGCTCTACATACATATCAACGTACAGATAGCCTCCCAGACGTGAAACCGATATCTCCCATTCTCCAATATGTACTTCTGTATAATTATTTCCCGTTTCATCTGATGTATCCGTCGCATCACGCAAAGTATGGAGCCCTGCTATAATAGAATCGTAACCACTTCCGGATTCCAGATCCGGTTCATCAAGAGCATTTGCAATTATCGTATATATATCATCCATACGGTAATAATCATTGTCATCCTGAATCTTCTGTGCGATCATCAATGAATGGATTCTGTCAGAGTTATAATCTCCATAGACCGCAACACGAAGGAATCCCATATCTGCATAAAATGAATCTTTTTTCTCATAGCAGGTATTTCCATCGTCATACTTATAGAGTCCAAGATATCTGCCATACTCATCCGCCTGCAGATCGATTCCCATATTCTGCGCGCCTGCAAGCATATCAGATTCAAAATCCGCCATGGCTGTGCCATCATAATGACCAACCAGAGTACATTCCCCGCCATCCTCTGACACTTCTTCTGCTGAAAGTGCCGTGTAATAATTACCTTCTGTTCCCTGTTTTTCTCCGGGAGAAGTATAATACATATAGCCGTCCGGAGCAACAAGTGAAGCATCATCTATGTCTTCGTTGTCCCATTCCGTATCCTGATCCATATAAGTATCATCTTCTATATACTCTTCTTCTGTATCTGCCTCATACGAATCATCCTTTATATGATCAAATATGACCGGTAAAAATTCGCAGCATAAACCAATAATGACACCGATAATAGCAAGCGCAGATGCTTTCTTTTTCTTATTTCCTGTATTATATGAAGTTCCCGGTGCACGATTCTGCCAGGATTTCCATTCTCCCTCTGTCGATTTAGTCTGTCCGTTCTGTATGTCAGAATATGCTTTCTGTTTCTCCTTCCGGTTGTAATCTTCGTTATGATCAGATCCGAATCCGTCATGAAAATCCTTTCGCTCATCCCTGTCGAATTCAAATTCATCATGGCAGTCAGATACAGTATCTTCTACCTCCATCTTATCCGCACTATAATCATAGACATCTCCGTCAAAATTATAATCTCGCTGATAATCTACATCACTTCGTCTTTCATTCAGATAAAATGTATGATTATTCTCGATTGGAGTAACAAACCGCTTACATGTCTTGCAAAAATTAATACTATTTACCGAACTGTCACAAATCGGGCAAAGCTTTGTACCCATATACCGCACCTCTTTTCAAACAAATGTACTTCTGTCGTTTACTTTAAAGCCTTTTCCATATTTCGTCAACACCGGAAATGAATGGTGCAGCTTATTTCTCCGTGCTTGACACTCTACTATAAACTATCTATTATTATCTGAGAAAGAAGGTCAAGACAATGCCAGGATTTTTGATGCACCTCGTAGAAGGCGAAATGATTTTAAATAATTTAAAAAAACAAATAAATATATCTAAGACATTTACAGAAGAATTCATGCTTGGATGCATCCTTCCCGATGTCACATCGGATAAAGAGCGAACGCATTTTCGTTCATTATACCAGAAATATCAGATCACGAAATATCCGGACATGACAGCGGTTTATGCTCTGTATGGGAATCAGGAGCTTTCTCCTATCGATCTGGGGATTCTTGCTCATTTACAACTGGATGCCAGTTATGTGGCGGATTTCTGGCAGCATTTTTTTGTCTTTGAAGATGAATCTGGTGCTCCCTCTGTCGATACCAGGCATCCCTTATTTGTAAGGCTTCTCAAAGGGCAGAAGACACGAATCCCGCTTGCGGACTTCTTCTCTGACAAATGGTTCTATGGCGAGTATGACAGGATCAATCCTGTTCTGAACAGACAGTTTCATCCATTTGTCCCGGATCATGTATCATACCGGGCGGAAGATATACATATCAAAGAATGTATACCCGAAGATGCCGGAATGATAAAAACAAGTTTATCGGCATATGTCGGAACCGCAGAAGCAATCGTGTCTGAAGATCAGGCCGCATTCGGCTCTGGTAATCAGGCGGTCTGCTCTAATACACAGAACTCTTCTGATGATTGTGAGACAAAAATCTTTCCTTATAAGAATATCATCTCCTTTTTACAGGATCAGGCAGACAATTATCTGGCAATTCCCTATATGAAAAACATCTTATGTAAATAACATCCGTATGCCTAACGGCAAGCATTATAAACTATAGAATAATCATATATAAATAAAACTCCATCCACAGCAGTTTCTATTCTATCTGAATATGATCCGCTATGGATGGAGTTTTTTATAAAGTTTTCATCTATTTGATTTTTGCTTTTATAACCTTTGTATAAGCACCATAGGTTTTCTTGCCCTTATATGTCTTATACGCTCTGACTTTGAAATAACAGGTCTTACCTTTCTTTAATTTCTTCTTGGTAAGTGTTAATTTCTTTGTCTGACCGATCTTCTTATATTTGCCCTTCTTGGACGTAGCCATGTAGACTTCATAACCATCGGCTCTCTTTGTCTTCTTCCAGCTTACTACACAGGTCTTTGTCTTCTTGGATACTGCCTTTGTCTTCTTAACAGCACCCGGCTTTGTAACAAATGTGTATGCTGTGCCGGAACCTTTGATCTTGGTCTTGCCTGACAATTTGTAAGCATAGATCGTGTATGTATACTTGGTTGCTGATTTCAGCTTTGTTGCTTTATAAGAAACTGTTTTTGAACTTACAGTCTTCACAAGCTTCGACTTTCCGGTCGATGGATTCTTCCTGTAAATCATATAACCGGATGCGCCTGATACCTTCTTCCATTTCAGGGTTGCAGATGTTGTCTTTACACTCTTTACACTGATTCCCTTGACCTTACCCGGCTTTGTTACAGTAGGTGTAACAGGCTTTGCTGCTGCCTTGATCGTAAATGTCGCTGAAGCGCTTCCAACATAATTACCCTGACCTGTAACCGTAACAGTTGCCGTTCCAACATTTACATTATTGCTATATGCTACGGTGTAAGCTGATGCCGGAAGAACCGCTCCGTTTAACACTACTGTTATACTTGGTATCAATGCCTGTCCGGTATAGGTCTGATCTGTAACTGTTATCACAGCGGATGACAGATTGATCTTCTCCGGTGTTGGATCATTCTTCTTTACAATCGTAAAGCTTCCGGTATAGGTTCCGGTATAATTGCCCTGACCTTTTATCGTGATCGTAGCTGTTCCAGGATTTGTATTATTGCTGTAGGAAACTGTGTAGTCCTTATCCTTTGTAAGTTCTACAGCTTCTCCATCCATTACGGTTACTCCCGGTTTACATTCTGCACCGGTGTAATCGACACTTGAAGAATAATGTACCTGACATTCTGTGATATTCTTTTGTGAGATCATGTAGGTTCCTGATGCCGTACCTGAGTAATCTCCACAGCCTTCTACAGTTATCGTAGCCGTACCTGCACCTATATTATCCTTTACTGCTACAATTGTATATGATGTATTATCAAGTACCGTTCCATCTGCTAATTTTACAGTGATATCCGTTTTTTCCGGTGTCTGTACACTTCCGTTATATACAAATGTCTTATTTACCGTTACTGTGGCACCGGTAATATTAATAATGTCCTTACTGATCTCAAACTCTTTGGTAAACTGACCTGTATAGTTACCCATACCTTTGACAATAGCTTTTGCCTTTGAATATTCCGTTGTTACAGCTGTATTGTTCTCGTAGGTAACAGTATAATCATTTCCAGTCAGTTCTTTACTTCCATCATAAACTCTGACTGGAGGCTTACATTCCTTACCATCCTCATAGGATACCTTTGAAGCACATCTCACATCAATGCTGCTATCCTGTAAGTTCTTAGCCGCAATCGTGAAATTGCCTGTCATTGTCCCGGTGTAGTTATCAACACCTGCAACTGTAACTGTGGCTGTACCTGCATTTGTATTATTATCATAGCGTGTGATCGTGTAGTCACCTGAACTTAACTGTCTGCCATTTACGCTGACTGTAAGATCAGATGCCTGCGGCTCCCATGCCTTTCCATTATAGGTATAAGAACGATTAACATTTACTGTTGCTCCGGCTATACTCTGCGGGTTGATCGTAAAGTATACTGTCTTCTGACCGGTATAATTATTCACACCTTCGATGACTATTGATCCGGCATCCTTGCCGGCATTGATATTCTCTCCATAGGACACAATCTTATAATCAGCCCATTGCTGAAGATTATTTTCGTTTCCGGTTACCTTAATATCAGATGTCTCAGGCTGTATCTGAGCTCCTGTATAGGTTGCATCTGCTACTTTACAAATAATATCTGCTGCCGTAATTGACTTTCTCCGGATCTCAAAAGACTTTGATATGATTCCGGTATAATGATTCGTCTTACCTGTGATCGTTGCCGTTGCTGTACCTGCCGCCGTATTATTAGCATACTGTACCCTCAGTTCAGACAGATCTGTAATCTTCTTTCCTGACTTTGTCGTGATCATCTTCACAACCGGAATGATTGCATCCCCTGTATACTCAAATGTATCCTTCTCCAGTTCTGCTACTGCTCCTGTAAGGTCAATTGCCCTGATCTCGAATGTCACTTCTCTTGTTCCTGCAAATGCATCTTTACCGGTGAGCTTCACAGTAATTACTGAACCGACTTCATATCCTTTGGTCTTATTTGTCACAGCTACATCATAAAATTCTTCTGCCAGAAGCTTTCCGTTCTGTGTCACTGTTATAACCGGCGTTACTTCCTTTCCACCATCATATTCCAGATCTGATGCATTAACCTTAATGGAACTGTCATTAATATCTGTTCTGTTTCTTGTGATCTCAAAGTAATAGGTCTTAGTTCCTGTGAAATTACCTGTACCTGTTACATTAATCTCCGCTTTTGTGGTTTCATCCTGATTGTTATTATAAGTAACTGTGTAATCGATTCCTTTTACAAGGGTGTAATTGCCGAGTTTCAAAGTGATCTCCGGCGTAATTGTCTGTCCGTTATTCCACATCATTTTTCCGGAATATTCGGCGGTACAACTATCAATCGTTGCTTTCTCGATCGTGAAATCTCCTGATGCCGAACCACTATATCCGTTTTTACCTGTTACAGTTGCTGTAGCTGTTCCCGCATCTTTATTATTTGTATACTCAACTGTATAATACTGCGAAGCCAGTGTCTTGCCATCCAATACAACAGATATCCGATCAGCTGATGGTGCAAATGCCGAACCGGCATATATCTGTGCCGGAACCGTTACCCTGGCTCCTGCAATACTCTTACTTACAATATTAAATGTCTTTACTGCATTACCTGTATAGTTGCCTGTTCCTGTAAACCGGATCGTCGCTGTTCCGACATTTATGTTATCTGTATAATCTGCTGTATAGTCAATTCCTTTTACAAGGGTTCTTCCGGCAATTGTCAGTGTCGGTTCCGGCTTGATCTCATTTTCGGTAAATGTCTGATCTGGAATAGCGCTGATCGTACAGGTGTCGTCTGAAAGAGTTGCTTTCTTGATCGTAAAGGTTGTACTTGCAGTTCCTGTATAATTACTATTTGTACTCTTTGGTTTTACTGTAATCGTAGCTGTTCCTGCATCTACATTATTTGTATATGTAACATCAAAAGCATTCAGATCAGTTATTGTTGTTCCATCTTCCGTTACAATGCTTGTAACCTTAGGTTTTTTTGCAGATCCATTATAGATATTATCATATTCTGCATATTTAACGGTTGCACTATCAATAGAAACGGAAGTGATCATATACAACAGGTCTATATGATCTGTATAATTACCTTTACCAGTGATCACCACAACGTATGATCCCGCTTTTACCGGATTCGATGAACTATACTGGATCGTATAATCTTCATTCTCAACCAGAGTAATGTTTCTATAAATTACAGATATCTTTGGTATAATCGCCGAACCGGTATATGCGAATTTCTGACCGGATACCAGACCTTTCACGGTACAAACCCGATTAATATTCGCTGCATTGATCTTGAACTCAATCAAACGGGTTCCTGCACAGGTTTGTTTATTTCCTGTCAATGTGATCTGACCATAACCAACATTCTTGTTCTCCCCGTAAGTAACGGTATAATCCTTATCCTTTGTAAAGGTCTGACCTGCTATCGTTATCGTACTTACATCCGGAGTGATCTGTTTTCCTGTATATGTCTGATCCGATATTGTAAGAGACGCATCTTTAACATTTGGAAGTGGTGATGTGATCGTAAAGTATGATGTCACACTTCCTGTATAATTTCCTTTAAATGTAACAATAACTTTAGCCTTATCACCAGCATCTATATTATCCTTATAATCTACTGCATAATCTTTTCCGGTTTCCAAGGTTATTCCATTTACAACTACAACTGTTACAGCAGGCTTAAACGCCTCACCATTATACTCATATTCCGTTTGTGCCAGTGTCACCTGTGCGGACTGTGACACATCAAGTGGCAGCACCCGATATGTACCTGTTGCAGTTCCTGTATAATTAGAATCTGCCTTTGCTGTGATCGTAAATGAATAATTGTCTCCAACTTCTGTAGGACGTGTAGGATAACTGATCGTATAATCTGTACCATATGTTCCACCAGTTAATTCTTTTCCCGATGCTGTATCTGTAACAGTAATTACAGGTGATGAAACATTAGAACCATATGCATATGTCACATCACTTGCTGTAACCTTAATGGTCGGATCACTCAAATCCTTTTTATTGATCGTAAAGTTCTTTTCTACCGAGCCTGTATAATCACCCATTCCACTGATAACTGCAGTTGCAGTCATTGTACCAACATTTATGTTATTTCGATATTGAACCGTATAATCCTTATCCTTTTTCAATGTCGTACCGGCATAGACAACTTTTACATCCGGAGTCACCGCTGCCCCGGTATAAGTTGCATCCGATACTTTGATATCCGCCTGGGAAATATCCTGATTCTTTCCGGCATCACTGATCGTAAATTCTTTCTCAACCGAACCAGAATAATTACCTTTTCCTGTGATCACTACTTTCACGGTTCCCGGCTGTATATTATCATGAGCTGCATCGCCATATGTAACTGTATAATCTGTACCCTCTTCCAATGTTCCATCAACTGTTGCTGTTGGATAATATGTTCTGAATCTGGAATCCTCTATTGTAATCTTTGGTGCCTTTGCTGTTCCATCATAGGTACAATTCGTATATTCCATGGTGATATTCTCGGACGCAATATCTGCCTTTACTACCTGCCAAGGTATTTTCTTACTATAAGAAGAAGCCGATGACCAGTTAGAGCCTGATTTTCCTGTAATAACAAGATTGCCACTTTTTCCAACTCCTTTTAATGTGTTTCCCTTTGTCAATGTATAATCCTTATTTTCAGTTAACTTTTTTCCTCCATAGGATACTTTATCAATAAGTGGATTCATTACTCCCGGTTTTACATATGGCACATACAGGATCGATCCTGTACTGTTATAATATGCATCACCTTTAAAAGCAACGTCAGCTTTTGAAATATCGCCCTCTATAATATGAAAATATGCATACTGAGAACCTGTATATCCCCGACTCTCAATACCATAGATCCAGATCTCAGCTGATTCTGTTCCCTTTCGAAGCTCTACATTATCCTTATATTCAACCGTATAACAATTCGGGCTGATCGTCTGTCCATTCACGGTAACAGAAATTTCCGGTTCAATCGGAGAACCTGTATACCGGAAGTTCCCTGTGCTATTTGTCAAATTAATTTTTACGTTATTCGTGTCTTCATCACTCAGATCGATCAGGTCTGCCGCCTGTACGGTTTCTCCGGCACCTGCCGCCAGCCCTCCCCACTGGAATACTGTCACTGCTACCATTACAATGGTTAGCAGCCACGCCGTTACGAATCTTACACATTTTTTCATATTATGCAACCCTCCATGTCTTCGTTTGTCTGCGGAACAGACCGCCCTGTAAAATAAAAATTCCAAATACGGAAAATCCGCAAAATCTAGGTCAATTTTACCATTTTTCCGATCTTGCTTCAATCCGCATTTGGAACATTTTTACAAATTATTCTTTTTCTGTATAAAATACCCGGATCAATAAATCAACCAACGCTTCCTGATCCAGTTTGTATTCATCAAAATATGTGTTTCTCTCGTATTTACCCGGAAGATCTGTCACATCCGACTCCGTCACATTCAGATCAATACCATGCATCCGATAATATAAATACAGGATATCATTCCGATCCAGATTTGTCTGCATATATGGTTTTGCCGCTTCATATACAACCTTTGCTTCTTTCCTGCTATCTCCATAAAGCTGCAGGAAACGCTCAATCCATAAAGTAAGATACTGTTCCTGTCTTGCCATCCGGTTTGCATGTTCCCCAAGAGTCTCCACTCTGGTCGCCATCTTCTCTACATACTTATATGCATCTTCATCTTCAAGCGTCACTGTATCCTTGGCAAATACATTCTCACTCACCGTATCTTTGGCATATAGGGTAACACCTTTTACCGCGTCATTGATATCCGCAATTCCTTCCATATCAAGTGCGATATAGCCATGGATTGGAAGATCGTAGAGCATCTCTGAAATCTTCTTTGTGAAATTCTGACAGCTTATCGTCCCGCCATCTGCATATCCATAGGCAAGCCCCACCTGCATCGTATCAGTCAGCGCGACCTCGCCCTTCGTTGTACAGATATCGACATCCGTCATGCTGTCCCGGTTAATATCGATCACATCCAGTTTTCCTGTCTTTTTATTAAATACAAACAGGAAACACATATCAACCCTTCCACCATACCGTACATATTCCGATCCATTTGCATCGGAATATGTCAATTCATCATCCCTGTCTCTGGTATCGGTTTCTTCCGTTGTCTCTTCCCCATACAGATTCAGGTCATCGGAAGAATCCTCTTTGGGCGCCTGATACTCACTGTTATCTACGCCAAATACAAGGATCGATATAATGTCTTTATTATATACATAATTTTTTCCATTATAGGTTACCGAAGTAGAATGCGAACCATCCTCATGAAAACTGATGATCTCCGATGCTGCATTTGCTGCCAGCTGTTTCTTTCCCTGATTTATCATCCAAGCCAGAATGGCTGTCGGTATTCCGACCAGAACAAGGATCGCCACAAATGTGCCAACAATTATTTTCTTCTTCAGACTCCACGGATCACGCAGCTTTTTCGGTCCCATTCGCTTATGTTCCCGCGCACGTACATACAGATCCTCATCTGTACTTTTCTCAATATCTCTTTTTTGATTCTGAGTTTTTTCTCTGAACGAAGTTTCGTTCTGATTTTCCGCTTTCTTTTGAAAAAAATTCTTTTTTATATCTTCGGTTCGGATTCCTTCCGCTGCAATCTCATCCTGCGCTTCCTGTACGATCTCTTTAATCAACAGATCAACAGCTTCTTCACCTGTCTGAGGAGCCGAGTCAGCAGCCGGTTCTTCCTGCCGGCTGACCGGACTGCTACTTTCGGTTTCCTGTTTTACTTCTGGCTCTTTTTCTTCTGACTGTCCATCCTGCAATGCTTCTGCAAGCCGGATCGCTTCTAACAGCTTCTCGTCAAATAAATCTTCCATATAACAACCTTATGCATACAGTGGATATTTCTCTACAATACTCTTAACAAGGGCTTCTGCTCTTGCCTTATCATCATCAATAACTGCTGCCTTGATAGCCTCAGCAATTGTCTCCATATCAGCTTCATTTGCACCTCTGGTTGTAACTGCAGGTGTTCCGATACGGATACCGCTTGTTACAAACGGAGATTTTGGATCATTTGGTACTGTGTTCTTATTTACAGTGATATGAACCTCATCCAAAAGCTTCTCCACTTCTTTACCGGTACGGTCCAGATTCTGAAGATCTACCAGCATAAGGTGGTTATCTGTTCCGCCTGATACGATATTGAAGCCTCTTGCCATTAATGCAGAGGCGAGTGCTGCTGCATTCTTTACAACCTGTGCCTGATACTCCTTATATGCCGGCTGTAATGCTTCCTTTAAACATACTGCCTTACCTGCGATGACATGCATCAGAGGTCCACCCTGGATACCAGGGAATACTGCCTTATTGAAGTTGAATTTCTCATTGATCTCGTTGCTGCACATGATCATACCACCTCTAGGTCCGCGAAGTGTCTTATGTGTAGTAGTTGTTGTAACATGTGCATATGGAATCGGGCTCATATGAAGTCCTGCTGCTACAAGACCTGCGATGTGTGCCATATCTACCATCAGATATGCACCAACCTCATCTGCGATCTCACGGAATCTCTTGAAATCGATTGCTCTTGCATATGCTGATGCACCTGCTACGATCAGCTTTGGCTTGCATTCCTTTGCGATCTCAAGAACCTTGTCATAATCTATAAATCCATCATCATTTACACCATAAGGTACGCAATGAAAATATTTACCGGACATATTTACAGGTGAACCATGTGTCAGATGTCCGCCGTGATCCAGATTCATTCCCATAAACGTATCGCCGGGATTTAAAATAGCGAAAAATACTGCCATATTCGCCTGTGCTCCGGAATGTGGCTGAACATTTACATATTCACATCCAAATAATTTTTTTGCACGCTCTCTGGCAAGATCTTCCACTACGTCTACATACTGGCATCCACCATAATATCTTTTTCCGGGATAACCTTCCGCATATTTGTTTGTCAGATGGCTTCCCATAGCTGCCATAACTGCCTTTGATACGATATTCTCTGATGCGATCAGCTCCAGATTGTTATTCTGTCTGTTCAGTTCATCCGTCATTGCCGCCGCAACTTCCGGATCCACTTTTGTAATTTCATCAAATCCAAACATTTTCTTACCTCCTGGTATGTAATAATATATAACGCACTAATAGAGACAGTATACCATGTCCTCCCTTTCCATACAAGCCAACAAGTACCAGAAATAGGATGAAATAAGATAGAAATAAAATTGATAGGAATAAGATCCGATCTTATTTTTCAGAAATGGAAATATTTTCACTTCGCCCCTTGACAAATAAATCTCTCTATACTAATATTGATGAGTATGTTTACATTGAATTGTCCGTGTCCGGTTTTAATGTAAAAACCTTATTATAATCTATAATTCAAATGGAGGTAGAGAATTTTGGCTAACATCAAATCTGCAAAGAAAAGAATTGAAGTAATTGACAAGAAGACTTTAAGAAACAAGATGATCAAGTCTAAGGTTAAGACAGTTATCAAAAAGGTAGAAGCTGCTATCGCTGCTGGTGACAAAGAAGCTGCTCAGGCAAATCTTCTGGTTGCTATCTCAGAGATTGACAAGGCTGCTTCAAAGGGCGTTTACCACAAGAACAATGCTTCTCGTAAAGTATCACGTCTCACAGCCGCTGTCAACAAGATGGCTTAATCTGACTCATATATATTTTTATAATTGATTACATATGTAAGGCTGCACATATATAATCAAAACCGTCAAAAAAACAGAACCCTTGAGGTTCTGTTTTTTTGTGTAATAATTCCGGCATCCAAATCGCAATACCTACGGTATGTTTTGACTCACTGCATTCCTGCGCGTCACATACCAGCTACCGACTCAATGATATTAACAGCACTTCCACTGCCACTACATCCGATGCCTGGCTGGTCTTTAATTTATAGTCTGTATCCTGGCAGGCTTCCATGATCTTCTTTAATTCCTGTTCCGAATAATTCCGGCACTGTTCCGCATATTTCTTCACCGACCAGGACGGAACCCCAAGTACAGATGCCGTATCTGCATAATTCTTATTCTCAGCAAGACACATCTTAGTCTTTAACAACAGATCGTACTGTCTCGCTATCAAAAACAAAATCCGCATCGCCGGTTCCCGATTCTCAAGCAACTCATGGTACAGATGGATTGCTCGATCCTGCTGTTTTCTGGAGATTGCATCAATCATCTCAAAGATATGTCCTTCCGAATTCCCCACGCAGAGATTCTCGACATCGGATGCCGTTACAGCCTCTCTGTCCACTGTATAGCTTATCAGTTTATCAATCTCATTCTTGATCGAATTCATATCCGATCCGGTATGCTCGATCAGCGAACGGATTGCATCATCGGTTATCTGTTTTCCTTCGCCTTTGAACATTCCTTTAACCCATACAGCCAGAGTCTTCTCATTTGGAGTTTCAAAGCACAGGGCTTCTCCCAACTTATCAATAGTTTTATATAATTTATTTCTCTTATCAACTTCTGACTCAACAAACAGGATCAGCGAAGTATCCGGCAGCTCTTTGATCCGCTCCGCAAATTCCTCACAGCTCTTTTTAAACAATCCGGTCCCTTCTGCCAGCACCACACGCCGATCAGCGAAGAACGGCATTGTTTCACAGAAGCCTATGATCTCCATCGGATCTGTCTTCTCGCCTGCAAACTTTGCAAAGTTCATATTGTCGTCACGGTCTGTTACCGCCGAAAGCAATTTATCTCTGTACTGGTTCACGAGATATGTTTCGTCCCCATATAACAGATATACCGGAGCATAGCTTTCGTTTTTTATATGCTCATTTATAACCGCCATTGCATCCTTATCGTTCTGCTTTTTTCCTGCTGCCATAGCTATGTCTCCTTTCTTTCCTGCTCCAGTACATTATGCCAAATACCGTTTTTATTTTCAACACCTGTCTATGATATTCTTCCGTAATACAGATGATCACGCCATATTCCAAATGCCTTTGTTACCGATCCCGGTACAAAGCTCACCAGATATGCCACCAGTCGGATTCCCAATCGATCCTTCCGCTTCAATTTCTCTCTCATCTTTCTCTTGTCACTTAGACCGTAATCTCGATCTGGTTATCCTCTACATCAAAAATGCAGCTCTCATAATATCCGTCTCCCGTCACCCGCGGTCCACTGATGACTTTATATCCGTCCTCCTGAAGTCTCTTGGTAAGTTCATCGACTTTCTCTCTGCTTCCAACCGAAAAAGCCACATGAATAAGACCGATCCTTGCCAGTTCCTTTCTCAGATTTGACACCCTTGGCTTTTGCATGATCTCAAGTCTTGCTCCACCATCAAAGCTTAAGAAATAAGACTGAAACTCTGTTTGTGGATTATAATAACGCTCACCGGCTTTTGCATCGAAATATTTTATAAAAAAATCTTTTGTCTTTTCCAGATCTTCTACATACATAGCAACATGTTCTATCTGCATTTCCGATTTCCTCCTATATTTTATATTTCCCTAAAAAATATAACACAAATATTAAAATTTTCCCATATATGTTTTTAGAGGTTGCCAATCTGAGTTTATTTTGTTATAGTTTCAGAGGTTTTGATAAATATCAAATTCCAAAATTCTATTTTCAAATGGAGGTGAATTTTCATGGATAGTTGCGATCGTATTGGACGAAGTAAAATATGCGGTGCTGTGATAACGAAGCATCAATGGATGTGACTGTCTATGGAGATCCGATAACCCCATCTTATATTGTTGTGTGCCTTTTCATACATCGCATCAGACGATCCTGACCATCCGGTCTTCACACTGAGACGATGTATTTTTATGCCTAAAAACAGGCAGGAAGGAGGTCACAATGAAGAAAATCACAGTATTTAAAAGAGATTATGTAACAGAACTTGTAAAGATCATTCGCAATACAAAGAATGCACAGACGCTGCAAAGGCATTTGTCTAACTATCATGACAAGGATATGCTGAAGCAATCACAAAACTGAGCGAAACAGAACGAATGCGCCTGTACACTATGATCGATATCCCACGGCTTGCAGAGATTTTCTCCTATCTGGATGATGCCAAACCATATCTGGATGAACTGTCACTTGATAAAGCCGCAAGAGTCATATCCGATATGGATGCAGATGATGCTCTGGATATTCTGGATGAATTCTTTTACCGGAACTTTTTTACATCATGTTTCTATTTTCTTTTGCCAGAACTTTTTTACACCAGGTTTTTGTTCCACATTTTGGGCATTTCAAATATCTGGTTGAAATCATATGCATTCCCATTGTATATGCACCAAAGGTCGGAACAAACAACTCATTGCAATGACGGCATTTGTAATAACCGATGGTGCGCTCACCTTCCATCGCAACCATAAGTCCACAACCAAATATAACACATGCGATCACTACCAGTAATATCTTAACCGGTACTGCGATCACCTCTGTATACACTGCAACAACCATGATCAATGTAATAAATGATATCGTTGCAATTAAACCCGTTATAATTGTAGGAATTAATTTCTTCTTGTTTTCTTCTCTTTCTTTAATCATATTCACCATATTTTCCTCCGCTTTCTTTTGATATTCTTCCTCAGACACTCTTGCACCGGACAACAGTTCATTTACCGTAATGTCCAGTTCCTTACATAAAGGTAATAACAGGGACACTTCCGGAAATCCCTTTCCACATTCCCATTTGGAAACTGTTTTATCACTGATATTCAGTTTTTCTGCAAGTTGCTTCTGTGTACAACCTTTTCTTTTTCTTTCTACTGCAATAAACCTGCCTATACTGATCTGATCCATATCTGCCTCCTTTCTGACCAGATTATTACATACCTGCATCCGGCATCATACCCATAAAGCGTAGGAAATGGTGAATTTCTGCGGATTCTACGCACTGTAGAGTGTAGTTTGCCATTTCTTTATAATAATTATATCATGTGCTTCGCACATTCTATGCATTCCGCAAAATCAGCATCCTTGCGAGCAAATAATTTTGCATTCATTATATCAAATGTGTCATTTATCCGAAATAATATTCTGCCACTTGCTCTATTCTTTCCATTCCGATAGGACAAGCACTGGTTTCATACGTCATAATTAAATTAATAGATGGTATTATTCCATTATCACAATATGTTTTTATTTTCCTGCAGGCATGACTCGCATATTCCGAATTATCCATCATACCGAAATGTTCCCAATAATAATACTCTCCTGTTTTTGGATGTCGAATCGTAAAATCCGGATACATTACTATCCCATCCAGCACCAATTGATTTTCATATCGAAATGGTATTCTTTCCCGAAATAAAACATTATCGATCATTGCTTCTGATTTAGAACGAAGATACTTGCCCTGTGTCCCTTTTATATTCAACTTCTCCGGATATTTCTTATTTGTTTCATATTCTTCTGCCATCCATGCTTCTAAATTCTCTGAATGTGGTCCAAATGCCTTTCCCAGCAATTCAACATAGCCTTCATTTTTTAATAGCATACCAGATGTATCATTTTCATTTGGTATTTTCCTGATATACGCCTTGCACGCTTCAAGCTCGCACATTAAATCTTTTTTTCTTAACATATAATACTTTTTCATAGCAAGTTTTTCAGCCAAGTGTCTCTCTTTCTTTGGCAGATATATTGATTTTCCTGCATTCTTCAAATACCACTTGTGTCCTTTTCCGTTTTTGGCACATATTAATTCTTCTTTCGGAAGTGTTTTCTCTAACATCTCAATCTCATGTATTTCATTTTTCAATTCAGCAATTCTTTTTATTATCATATCTTTGATCATACGCATTCTCCTCGTTTCTTTATATGCTGTTATTCTGCAATATTTTTTATTGGTATAACTCTCATTTTCATTTATTAATACCCCTTGAGAGCACTTCTCCCATGGTATCAGGCTATTTTCCCACTTTGCATATCCTTCTGCTCATCCTGTTTGGGGTATATTGTCTAATTTTCTTTATCCATACCCTTGTTCAATCCGGTGGGGCGGGTATTATTTTCGTTTTCCTTCTCCAATACCCGGCTCACTCTTCTGGGGCGGGTATTATCTTAGCTTGCTTTCTTTCATACCCGGTGTACTCCGCTTGGGCGGGTATTATCTTAGCTTGCTTTCTTTCATACCCGGTGCACTCTTCTATTGCGGGTATTATCTTAACTTACTTTCTTCCATACCCTGCACCCAGACATTGGCATTGGTATGACAGCCTATTTTCTTGAACAATACCCAAAATCCCGCTTCACCAAGGGTATTATTCAAATCTTTTCTCTCATATACCCATTATTTCATTTTAGGCTTGGTAGAAATCATAAATTTTATCCCCCATACCCATGAAGCATAATTTTTCCTGATTGTATGTGTAAAATTATTGCACCACATTGATCGGTGCGGTAAACCCTTGCGCCAATTGTCTGAAGCTGCATCAGAGTTTCTTCATGTGGATGTCCATAATGGTTCTTTTTGCCGCAGCTAATAATGGCATATTGCGGTTTTGTCGTCTGAAGGAAACCTTTAGAAGATGCGGAATGCGAACCGTGATGCCCCACCTTTAATGCATCTATCTCTGACAACAGGATACTTTTTTCTAAAATCAATCTTTTCTCTACCATACTTCCGGCATCTCCTGTAAACAAGATTTTTCTTCCATCATATTTCGCAAGAAGAACCATTGACAGATCATTTGCATCCAGACCGGATCCTGTAGCCTCTTCTCCCGGAACATTCGCTGTAATTGCATTATCCAACCCAATTGCTATCTTCTTATCATCCGTTATACCAGAAGCTTCTCGTTCAGCCACCTGTTTTGCTTCCGCTATACTATCAGCTTCTCGCTCAACCACCTGTTTAGCTTCCAAAGTGCTCCCAGAGGGATAAAGACATTCCAAAGTCAAACCTGCCATATCCGGATTCTGCTTTTCCTGAATCTTATCCCCTGCTTCCATATATACAACATTGATATTCTTCTCTTTTGCCAATGTCTCTATATTTGCAAGTCCTTGTCTATCTCCATACTTTGCAAGAACCAGATTCCGTATCCGTACACCGATATGTTCGGCATTCAGCAGATACTCTATGCCTGATATATGATCGGCATCCCCATGCGTCACAAATACATAATCAAGCTCCGACATCCCATAATACCTGATTGCCGGAAGCAGCACATATTCCCCAACTCTCTGGTTGCTGGTAGATCCTCCATCGATCAATATCGAAGTTCCCTGCTCCGTCCGTATCAGAATTCCATCACCCTGACCAACATCCAGAAATACAGTGCCAAATGAACGATCAAGATTGGCGTATTCATATAACGCTGTCAGCAGTATAACAAGTATAATTCCATATAAATATCTGCCACATCTGCCTGACTTTTTCCTCATCGGCTTAGTCAAGTCTCTACCTAATGATTTTCTCATCGACTTATTAACTTCTTCGCCCGCCGAATTGTTCTCATCCGTACTCTGAGAGGAATTCTTCTCTCCCGCATAACACCTCAAGATAAAAAGAACCACTCCAAGTCCCAAATAATAAACGAGAACCATTCGAACAGAAATATGCCCTACATTTATACTGCTAAATGGAATCTTCTCGGACAGACCGCACAGTCTTTCATACAATATCAGAATGAAATGTGCCGGTATCCCGGCAAGCTCTGCCGCCTTTATAGAAATAATGCCACATCCTGCTGTTACAAGTGCCGACATCAACAAGCAGGAAACTAACGGCACAACCAGAAGATTTAAAAGTATTCCATATAACGGGAACTGATAATAATAGAATACACAGATTGGAAGGGTAGCCAGAGAAGATGACAAACTGACCCCAAATGCCTGCCTCAGCTTCCCCTTTTTCCCGAATGTCTGAACATATACCGGATGAATCACCGCTAATCCTGCAACAGCAGCAAAGGATAATTGAAAACCTGCATCCCAGATCACATACGGATTCCATACAGCCATGCCTATACTTGCAATTCCTGCCGATGTCAGAAGATCCGCAGATCGTCCTTTTGCTTTTCCGATCATTACAAGTCCCATCATAATCACCGCCCGGCTGGTAGATCCGGACAGTCCTGTCATAATTCCATAAAATACAACCACAATCATCGCCACACATCCGGAAATACGATAAGACCCTGTTCTTTTACGAAGCCATTCAAAAAGTGTCATACCAAGTATCGCTATATGAAGCCCCGATATCGCAAGAATATGTGCAATTCCATTTAGCTGATACATATTTCTTGTATCCCTGTCCAGCCCTCGCTTATCACCTAGTACCATTGCAGAAAGAACCGAAGCAGCCTTCGGCTCAAATGTCTGATCATATACGGAAGCAACCCGTTCCTTTATCCCCTGCAGGGTATTCAACAGTTCAGATTTTTTCACTCCTGTTTCCACATAAGAAGTATCTTTTAAGAACATAAATATCTTCTTTGCCTTATAATAATCCGCTGCATCAAATCCACCCGGATTCGTCGCATGCTCCGGTAAAGCTGCAACACCGGACAGCACTACATCTTGTCCAAGTATCGGTTTTTCCGATGTTGACATATATGCGACTATCTTCATCTGTCCCGAATAAGCAAGCTGGTTACCTACTTCTTCAATTTCTTTTGTTTTTTCAGCTCCTTTTGTCTCTTCGGCTACTTTTGCCTCTTCGGCTACTTTTGCCTCTTCAGCTACTTTTGTCTCTTCGGCTACATTGATAACCACTTTCTTTGCACGAATCTGTATCACCCAGCCGGTAGTCGTCTCCTGCCTATCATATATAATTCCTCTCACTTTACAGGAAGCCCCCGCTGCAACCTTTGCAAAATTCTCCTGTGTCCGGAGCGAGGACATATTGCAATACCCTGCAATTCCCACAAAAACAAAGATCAGCCATACAAACACTGTATTACGCCACTTATGTACACAATCGATTCTTCTCCGTCTATACTTATATCCTGTGTTCAGCTTAATATGATCGTTCTCAATCTCACCATTTCCTTGCATATGATCGTTTTCTTGTCCGGACTTTATCATAACATTATCCTCATCAGCCTCAGGTTTTACCCTCATACAAGCTTTCTCAGGTTCCTGTTTCAACTTTATACAAAAGCTCTTAGGACTGAACTTCTTCACACGATCATTCGTATGCACGATCATCTCATATCTGTGCATAACAAAAAGAGCTGCAAATATGATTGCAGCCCAAATACACCATCTGCTGCCAGCTATTGCCCCCGTCTCTCCAAACAGAAAGGCACACGCTACCCAAAACAGTGGTCTTTTTATTTTATTTTCCTCCTGACGCACAGCTATATAACTTTCAAATGCCGGCCTCTGCGAAGCTGCATTTTACAGCTGTGTCTTTAATTACAAATTGAATAATCTGCCGTATAAGCTTTAGTAAAATCAAGATTTTCACCATAGATCAAATCCTGTTTACCATCTACCTTGAATACAACCTTATCTACATCCGAAAGCTGAACCAGTGAATCTACGATAGAATACAAAAGTATCCTGTCATCATACTGTTCTACATTTGTCAGAAAAGAACTGCTGTAATTCACATAGCAGACACGATCCTGAACATAGATGTCCAAAATATCTATATCATCTCCTAACGGACTTTT
>ULMR01003331.1_pt1 | contig 20200 bp, 17 predicted proteins | sample 1951711 | NCBI WGS metagenome assembly ULMR01 (sample SAMEA4835556, study PRJEB28245) | human gut metagenome | biome: gut microbiome; material: fecal sample | place: Denmark | collected 2008 | reverse complement strand
TCCTTATCCCAGCGTGCTGAAGGCATCGGCATGTCCTCCAGGATATAAAGCGCACTGTCCGGGTGATCAAACATCACGGATTCTGCATAAACCAATTCCGGAAGCGGTGTTTTCTCCTTGCCGTTTCCGCTGCATTGGATATTCAAAAGGGCAGTACAAGCAATCAGGATGTACAGTATATAGTGGGTTATCTTTCTCATTTTCCTAATTTTGCGGCAAAATTAGAAAAAAAGCGAAATACATAGAATGTATTAAAGAAATAGATGCAGCTATTTCCCGGAAGAACAGGAATTTCCGTTTCTATTCAAGGGAACGGAAATACAGAAGCAGAAGGCTCCTGTCAGGATCCTTTTATGATTACCACACAATCCTCGACTTCGGTGGGCAGACCAAAAAGAGGGTATCGAGTGAAATAGGGTTGCGCTTCTTCATCAGAAGGAGTACAGACAAGTTCCGCACCGATACTTTTCAGAGTTTCATCAATCATCCTGACTTCTTCATCTGTCAGACCGGTCATGTCGCCGTTGAAGATATAACCAAAAGCCCATGTAGGGATTTTCTCTATACTCTTTTTCATGGTTTATGGGGGTTAGATTTGTACTATCTTGTTTATTCTGCCGTGAAGGAAGTTTCTCAGTGCTGTCTTGTCGATTGACTTGTATTCGTACCAACAGCCATACTGATTGACGAGGAATGTCTTCAGGATGTCAGAGAAATCAAATCTCCAGCCTCTCACCGGGATTCCGCTCTTGAAGTAGGTGTTATGGTTCACCTGGTATGAAATCAGTTCTTTTCCTCACGGCTGAGTTTTTCCTTATTGTTCACTTTCTGACGAAGGATATAAGCTTTTGCGTCCTTAAGAGTGTCAAGTGCGGGCACTTCCTATAAAGCGAACTTCGTTGCTATTGCTGCCATAGTCGTATGAATTAATGAGTGAATGATTTTATGCGTCCTTCGGTCGCATCGGTCGTTTCGTTTCGGTGCCCGGTCTGAAGGGCTACGGCAGAAGCAAGGTTTTGACAGAAAATACCTCGCCACCGGCAGGGAAGATTTTCAGCCAAACCGTCAGGCCTGACCTTGATGAAGCGGAACAGCCCGATATACCTTTGCACCGCAGAACGGAATGGCCAACTGATGTGGACGGGGTCGGATGGTGGAGGACAATGAAGTGAAGGCAGAAAATTAACTTGAATAGTTATTTTTTTCTGATGATAAGGCGGAAGAGACAATAATACAACAAGAATTGTAAAGAACTTCACTAATCTCTATGGAAGAAATATATTATTGCAAAATAGCATACTAAACTTATTGGTTTAGAATAAAATGATTAAATTAGTTATCTTAAACGAAATGGAGTATAAGAGAGAACCCAGAAACCCTTACACCTCTGACAAAGAAACGATTTGAACTTATAGTAAAGCGAATAAAAGAGCTTGACGAATATACAGCAATATAACTTTCCTAAGTGTTAAAACCATAGCCAAGCTATAATCCTAATTTTCTTTTTATTATATTTGAATTGTTAGCCTTAAAGAAGGAGGTCTATATGAAAATTAAATGCATTTTTTAATTTTATTACGGCATGCATTATGGCTGTTGGTTCTATCATCATTGGATGTACAGAGAGCAATATTGATGTAACCCCAGCAGAAAATAATTCTGTCATAAAAGAACTATCAGAAGGAGAACAAGCTGCGAATGCTTAGAACAAATTCAAAAAGCAATTGTAAGTCAAAATAGGTCAAGCATTGCTGATTTAAAAGAAACAATAAAAGCAAGCTGTATAAAGAACGGATGTTGTGATAGCTTATTGGTAATATTTAAACTAAAAGGAGGTTTTTCATGAGTAAAAAAGAGTTTCATTTAAGCCTTTATCAAGTTTTGTTTGTATTGGTTATACACTTTTTTAACCTACTATATGCCTTTTGAAATAAGTGGAAATTCTCTATGCGAAATTTATTCTTTTCAAGGAATTCCATTTGCACTAATATTGGGATTGATTTTGAATTATTATAACAAATAAAAATAAAAGCTTTTTGAAGATTAAGAATATATCGAGTTATAGTTATATGACTTCAGGGCGAGCAGCCATCATCACCCGGTGCCTGTCCTGAAGAATATCTATCAGTTCATCCGATGACGAAGGAACACGTTTCATTTCTCTGCGACTTGCCACAATGTGAAATATACCAAGTACGTCATGAGAATCTGCATTGCGGGCCGGCAGCGGTTGTCCTGTTTCTATGATCTGTCTCGCATCCTCTATTTCAAATTCCGTACCTTCAATATAATTGGAGAAATAGCTCTCGCAAAAGGCAAAATTTCGAAGGGCAGATGTTTTAACATTAGGTTCATCTATAATTTCAAATGGTTGGTTATGCAATGCCTCAAACAGGACACCAAAGAGTTTGACACGCTCAGCATCAAACGGTTCACCGATTGCTCTGGCCATAGCACCTGAAGATGTTTCTCCAAGTAGTTTTCAATATATTCGCGAGGCAGACACTTGGAACACCATCACGAGAACGGCTGGCCTGTAGATTCTCCAATGTCCTCCGTTCAGCACTTGATATATAAATTCTCTATGAAGGGCATGTCACGTTCACCACCGCCACGTCCTTCCATCAAGTGAACCTTCAAACCTGGAAGTTTCACATTCTTCGTATATTCGTATGATAAATATCTCCGTCTTCAGTAGGTTTTTACTCAAAGGAACCCTAAAATTCAGAAAACATTGCGCTTGACTATGTCTTCCAATGAATCCACCATATTTGGAGTATATATCTTAGATATTATCTTACGGATACTACCCTCATTAACCATTTTCTTCCTTTTGCTTTCATTCATGTCTACTCCAGCAAAAAGGACTTCCGAAATATTCGGTGCGATACTCATATATTCAATCAATCTTTAACTACAAAAAAAGTAAATAACAACGTAAATATAAGCCTTCTAAACCATTTTCAGTCTGATAAGAAGCCTGTTATCTCCGTTTTTAGTCTGGTAAAAGGATATTCTTTTTTACTACTTCATAATCTTGGTGACACCACTCTAAAGATTCATTATCGGAAACATTATAGTCTTTCTGATAGTTATATGTAAAAGATTGTTAAGGATTATGCTGTCCCATGCAAAATAATACGATAATATCCATCTTTATTATAATGGCAACTATTGATATCAAAGAGTTATTAGAACGGTGTAAAAAAGGAGATAAAGAAGCATTAGGATTACTTTATACGACCTTTTCAAGACGGATGATGCGTGTCATCTGTCACTATATACATGATTTGGATGCTGCACAAGATATACTTCATGATGGTTTCCTTATCATTTTCAGCCGTATCAATCAACTTCAGAATGAGGAAAAACTGGAATACTGGATGGGGACGATAATGAAAAATTTGTCTTTGCGATATCTTAAAGAGCAGGATTTTATCCAACTGCTCACAGAAGACTATGATACGCCTGACATTCCAGACTTTGAGGAATCTATTACAATGGAAGAATTGGAGATAATGATCAACCGTCTTCCTGTGGGTTATCAAAAGGTGTTCAGACTTGCAGTATTGGAGCACAAAACTCATAAAGAAATTGCTAAACTGCTTGGTATTTCAACTCAGACATCAGGTTCTCAATTATTTCATGCACGGGCTATGCTTCGTGAAATCATTGTAAAACATAAATTAGAAAAAGGTATGGCGATATTAGCCATTATCATAATTGCCATGATTTTCCAGCATAATCAAAATGACCATAGAGTTCAAACAATTTCCGAACCAACAAAATTAAGAACAAAAAAAAATAATGATATAGAGAATAAGGTAGAACAAAACGAGGAATCAATAAAGCAGATTGCCCTGCAAAGCAGTAAAAATACCGCATTACTTTCGGAAATCTGTGTGGAAAAGGAAGACTCCTTTAACCTCTCCACCAAAGCAGAAAATCTTCTTGCTGAAACAAAATCAGAAAATGGAGAGGACGCAGATACAGCTAAGCATGATATTTGTTCTAATCCAAATAAAACGGAATTTTCTGCCCGCGCACATCATTCCAATGACTTGCCTATAACAAAAAGAAAAAATAGTAACTTTAGCGTGTCTGTTGGAGGTTCTGTAATAGGCGCACTTAATACAGAAAATTCATATTTGAAACCAAGTGATAATCCTATTTTGGCAGGTTCTAATGACAAGGTTATAGAGGAATCTGAACACGATCTGCCAATTACATTTGCTTTGAATATTTCTAAAACCCTCTCTAAATATTGGAGTTTAGAAAGCGGGCTGCAATACACATTATTGCGGACAAAACGAACCACAACAACCATAAACGATAAACAGTCCGTTTCTGTAACCAATCAGTATATAAAAGCACATTATTTAGGAGTTCCTCTGAAACTTCGTTTTAAGATTCTGTCTATAGACAAATTCTCACTTTCTTCCGGCATTGGAGGAATGGTGGAGTTTCCACTAAGAGGCAAGGTGAATGAAAGGATAAATGACGGTGAAATGGAAGAACATAATTACTCATTGCCCATGCAATGGTCTGTATATGGAGGAATAGGGATTGAATATCATTTCACTCCGAACATTGGCATTTATGCAGAGCCATCTGTAAATTATTATTTTAAGTCAAGAAGTAATTATCCTACAATCAGGCAGGACAAGCCTTTTGAGTTCTCACTTCCTGTAGGCTTGCGTTATACTTGGTAATTTCAAAAATGTTAATTATTTCTGATTTCTTGTGATTTCATGCAAAGTTAGAAGTTTATGACACTCTTACTATTAGAAACTTTTAAAAAAAAACATTATGAGAAATCTTACTAGAATCAGTCGCCTTTCATTAATCTCTCGACCTATGTACACCCTAACTAAATTTGTTCGTCTCTTTTTTCCACTATTATTATTGTCTTCGTGCAGTAATTCTGAGGAACTAGACTATCCAGCAGTTGCATCTTCTATTTCTAATAGTATTTTGATTAATATATTGGATTCAGAAGGCAATAGCCTTATAGATAATGAGGCTATTATGAATGGATTGTCTTTCATTGGAAGGGATGGCTATAAAATACCTTTTCATACCGTTGAAATAGGAGATGAGAAAATAATAAGGACTGTTTTCCCACTTCCTATGGAATCTTCAATGAGCTATTCTGATGACAGAAAAGAAGGATATGGAGAATCAACACTTACCATAAAAGCTAAAGATTTTAAGTATATATTCAAAGGCTTGTTTCATTACACTTGTTCACATCCTGATATAGAGATGTTTGGAGGTAATGGAATAAAAATTATTGAGATTCATTCCAATGACCCCAATGTTTCTATCAGCGAGGATGCAAACTTCCTAAAGATTACTATCAAAATTACATCTGATCAAACTTGGTAAAAATATCAATATAGAAGAGAGTGACATATAGTCTGAATGAAATAGTTACCCCGTTCTATCACACTTATAATTTATACGGTATTTCATTCTTCAATATAGCATTATATTGGTATAGTAATAAATGTTGAATAAAGTAGTCCTTGATAACGCTATGTTATACTTAATATTTATACCCGGATATTTCCCCATTTCAGATTTTCCGACTTTGGAGGAAAATCTAAGACCGTTAGATAGGGTAAGTTAGTCTTTGTCGGACAGAATGCTTCCTGGCCATGACTCTTGCATAATTTTATGTCATCATGGGACTCAAAAAAAACAGCGAATCAGCCATTTTTATTGCACCAGATTGCATATTTGATGGCAGTATATAAAGAAAAAACCGCTGAATAAATTCAGCGGTTTTCATGATTCTTTGTTTTGTAAAAGTGGTGCCAACGGGAATCGAACCAGTGACACAAGGATTTTCAGTCCTTTGCTCTACCAACTGAGCTATGGCACCGTGGTTTTGCGTGTGCAAAGATAGGTCAAAAACTTGAAACTCCAAAATAAACGGGGTGAAAATGAGAAAAAATAATTTTTTATGAAAAAAATCATGTTTTCTTTTGCAGGTATTAAAAATATGCCTACCTTTGCAACCGCAAACGACAAACAAACGTTGCAATCGGAATGTAGCGCAGTTGGTAGCGCACTACGTTCGGGACGTAGGGGTCGGGCGTTCGAGTCGCCTCATTCCGACGAAAAGCGGCAGATGATTCATATCATTTGCCGCTTTTTCATACTCCTCCCCGGTGTAAATAATTCAGTTATTATTTTGTGTGACATGAGATTATTTATATCTTTGCAAGTGATTGGATGAAAAGGGGAGGGGCGATTAAGCTCCTTTTTTTGTTCTTAATAGTTTATACATGATAGATAAAAACGTTGTAGCTCGGATTGTAGAGGAATGGCTGGCAGACAAAAGCTATTTCCTGGTTGACGTGAGTGTAAGTCCGGATGACAAGATTGTAGTGGAAATAGACCATGCAGAAGGCGTATGGATAGACGACTGCGTGGAATTGAGTCGTTACATCGAGTCAAAATTAAGTCGTGAAGAAGAAGATTACGAACTGGAAGTCGGTTCAGCAGGAATCGGGCAGCCGTTTAAAGTCCTGCAGCAGTATCAGGCCCATGTGGGATGCGAGGTCGAAGTGATGGACAAGACCGGGAAAAAGTGGACCGGTGTGCTGGCAGATGCCAATGAAGAAAATTTCACGGTTACGGTGGAGGTAAAAATCAAGCCGGAAGGCGCCAAGCGTCCGAAGCTGGTGGAGCAGAATGTAACCTTTACGTATGATGAGATAAAATACACCAAATACTTAATTAGCTTTAAATAATTATGGCCAAAAAAGAAGAAACTGTCAGCTTGGTTGACACATTCTCGGAATTTAAGGAGTTGAAGAATATCGATCGCACTACTATGGTGAGCGTATTGGAAGAGTCATTCCGTAGTGTGATTGCGAAAATGTTCGGTACAGATGAAAATTATGATGTAATTGTAAATCCGGATAAGGGGGACTTTGAAATCTGGCGTAACCGTGAGGTGGTAGCGGATGACGAACTGACAAATCCGAACCTGCAAATTGCTTTGTCTGAAGCACGTAAAATCGATGCATCATACGAAGTCGGAGAAGAAGTGACGGATGAGGTGATTTTTGAAAAATTCGGCCGTCGTGCCATTCTGAATCTTCGCCAGACTTTGGCTTCAAAGATTCTGGAACTGGAAAAAGACAGTCTGTACAACAAGTACATTGATAAGGTGGGTACCGTAATCAGTGCGGAAGTTTACCAGATCTGGAAAAAAGAAATCTTGCTGTTGGACGATGAGGGCAACGAACTGCTGTTGCCGAAGACTGAGCAGATTCCGAGTGACTTCTACCGGAAGGGAGAAACAGCCCGTGCGGTAGTGGCCCGTGTAGATAACAAGAACAACAACCCGAAAATTATATTGAGCCGTACTTCACCTGTGTTCTTGCAGCGTCTGTTTGAACAGGAAGTTCCGGAAATCAACGACGGACTGATTACCATCAAGAAAATTGCCCGTATCCCGGGTGAACGTGCCAAGATTGCGGTAGAATCATACGACGAACGTATTGATCCGGTAGGTGCTTGTGTCGGTGTGAAAGGTTCTCGTATCCATGGCATTGTCCGTGAGTTGCGCAACGAAAATATCGACGTAATCAACTATACATCCAATATCCAGCTGTTCATTCAGCGTGCCTTGAGCCCGGCTAAGGTATCGTCTATCGTTATGCACGAAGATGAGAAGAGAGCCGAAGTATATCTGAAACCCGAAGAAGTTTCGTTGGCTATCGGTAAGGGCGGATTGAACATCAAGTTGGCCAGCATGCTGACAGAGTATACCATCGATGTATATCGTGAACTGGGTGAAGATGCGGGTACCGACGAGGATATCTACCTGGACGAATTTAAGGATGAAATTGACGAATGGGTCATCAACGCCATTAAGGGTATCGGCATTGATACAGCGAAAGGAGTATTGAACGCTCCTCGTGAGATGCTGATTGAAAAAGCAGACCTGGAAGAAAATACGGTGGATGATGTCCTGAGAATTTTGAAAGCAGAGTTTGAGGAATAACGCTTTGAGGCGGTAAACAGGGGAGAATGGGGCTCCATTCTCGTCTGCTTATTTATCTGTGACTGATATAATATTTTCCCCTGAACTCTATTAAAAAGTGATGAATTATGACTATAAGATTGAATAAAGTAACAAGAGATTTGAATGTCGGAATAACCACGGTGGTAGACTTTTTGCAGAAAAAAGGATATACGGTCGAGGCTAATCCAAATACGAAAATTACGGAGGAGCAGTATGCTGTACTGGTGAAAGAGTTCAGCAAGGACAAAGATTTGAAAATAGAGTCGGAGAAAATTATTCAGGAACGGCAAAATAAGGATCGTAACAAGGCTTCTGTTTCTATTGAAGACATCCATCCGGAGCTGAAAAAGCCGGAGGTGATAGAAACAGTGGTTCCAGAAGATGTGCGGCCTAAATTCAAGCCTGTGGGAAAAATAGACTTGGATACTCTGAAAAGGAAGAAGAAACCGGCTGTGGTTGAGCCTGCTGAAGTTCCTGCATCGCAGGAAGGGCCAGCTAAGCCAGAACCTGAGAATAAAGCCCCTGAGGTGAAGGAAGTAGAAACTAAAAAGGAAAATGCAGTTTCACAGCAGCCTCAGACAGTAGAGAAAGAAGAAACGAAACAGCCGGAGTTAAAGGCAGAAGAATTGAAACCAGAGCCGATGGAAGAAGAAAAAAAGCAACAATCCGTTCAAGAAAACAAAGAAGACGAAGTATTTAAAATTCGCCCGACAGAATTTAAATCAAAGATTAATGTAGTAGGCCAGATTGATTTGGCTGCATTGAACCAGTCAACCCGCCCGAGAAAGAAATCGAAGGAGGAGAAGAAGAAAGAGAGAGAGGAAAAAGATAAGTTGCGTCAGGAACAGCGCAAGCAGATGAAAGATGCCATTATCAAGGAAATCCGAAAGAGTGATGACAAAGCGACTGATAAGGGTGGCCTGAACGATGAGGCTTCGAAAAAGAAAAAACGGAACCGGATTAACAAGGAACGAGTGGATATCAACAATCCTTCGGTGAATGTGGGAGGCGCTTCTCGCAACGAGAAGAGTGGAAGACCGAACCAGGCTCAGGCTCAAGGTGGAAAGCATAACAAGGACCGTTTCAAGAAACCGGTAGTAAAACAGGAGGTAAGCGACGAAGATGTAGCCAGACAGGTGAAGGAAACACTTGCCCGCCTGACCAATAAAGGAAAGAACAAGGCTGCCAAGTACCGTAAGGAAAAACGCGAGAATATTCAGAACCGCCAGCTGGAACAGGAAGAACTGGAACAGGAAGAAAGCAAGGTATTGAAGCTTACGGAATTCGTAACGGCCAACGAGCTGGCCAACATGATGGACGTACCTGTGACTCAGGTTATTTCTACTTGTATGAGTGTCGGTATCATGGTTTCCATCAACCAGCGTCTGGATGCGGAAACCATCAACTTGGTAGCTGAAGAATTTGGATTTAAGACAGAATATGTGAGCGCGGATGTGGCACAGGCCGTAGAAGAGGAGGCTGATGCAGAAGAAGATTTGCAGCCGCGTGCGCCGATTGTTACCGTGATGGGACACGTAGACCATGGTAAGACTTCTTTGCTGGACTACATCCGTAAGGCGAATGTGATTGCCGGTGAGGCCGGTGGTATTACGCAGCATATCGGTGCCTATAACGTGAAACTGGAAGACGGACGACGCATTACCTTCCTGGATACTCCGGGACACGAAGCGTTTACGGCCATGCGTGCCCGTGGTGCGAAGGTGACCGACGTGGTTATCATCATTGTGGCTGCCGATGACAATGTGATGCCGCAGACCAAAGAGGCCATCAACCATGCCATGGCAGCAGGAGTGCCTATCGTGTTTGCCATCAATAAGATTGATAAACCGAATGCCAATCCGGACCGAATCAAGGAAGAACTGGCTTCCATGAACTTCCTGGTGGAAGAATGGGGCGGTAAATACCAGTCACAAGATATTTCAGCCAAGAAGGGTACAGGTGTACACGAATTGCTGGAAAAAGTATTGCTGGAAGCGGAAATGTTGGATTTGAAAGCCAACCCGAATCGCAAGGCTATGGGTTCTATCATCGAATCTTCTTTGGACAAAGGACGTGGCTATGTGGCTACGGTACTGGTTTCCAATGGAACCTTGCATGTAGGCGATATTGTGCTGGCCGGAACTTCATACGGTAAGGTGAAGGCCATGTTCAACGAGCGTAACCAGCGGATGAAAGAAGCCGGTCCTTCTGAACCGGTGTTGATTTTGGGATTGAACGGTGCGCCGGCTGCCGGTGATACGTTCCATGTATTGGATACAGAGCAGGAAGCCCGTGAAATTGCCAACAAGCGTGAACAGTTGCAGCGTGAACAAGGTTTGCGTACCCAGAAGATGCTGACCCTTGATGAAGTAGGTCGTCGTTTGGCTTTGGGTGACTTCCACGAACTGAATGTCATTGTGAAAGGTGACGTGGACGGTTCTGTAGAAGCTTTGAGTGACTCGTTAATTAAACTGTCTACCGAACAGATTCAGGTAAATGTCATCCACAAAGGTGTGGGACAGATTTCCGAATCGGATGTGTCACTGGCTGCCGCTTCCAATGCCATTATCGTAGGTTTCCAGGTTCGTCCGTCAGGAAATGCCGCGAAACTGGCAGAGCAGGAAGGTGTAGATATCCGTAAGTATTCTATTATTTACGATGCCATTGAAGAAGTGAAATCGGCCATGGAAGGTATGTTGGCCCCGACGTTGAAAGAACAGGTGACTGCCACTATCGAAGTGCGCGAGGTGTTCAACATCAGCAAGGTGGGTATGGTTGCCGGTGCGGTAGTAAAGACCGGAAAGGTAAAACGTACAGACAAGGCTCGCTTGATTCGCGACGGTATTGTAATCTTTACAGGCTCCATCAATGCCCTGAAACGTTTCAAGGACGATGTGAAGGAAGTCGGTACTAACTTTGAATGTGGTATCAGCTTGACGAACTGCAACGACCTGAAGGTGGGTGATGTGATTGAAACTTACGAAGAAGTGGAAGTAAAACAGACATTGTAAGGACATACGTCTGACCATTGTTTGGGTGCAAATAAATACATTTGTCATTCAGAGCAAAGCGAAGAATCTTGTATTCACCCATCAGGATGGGCACAAGTTCTTCGCTTTGTCTTTTGATAGATGCGGTGGAAAATGGAAACACTTGACTGGATAATCGTAGCGGTGCTGGCCATGGGAGCCGTTTCAGGTTTCATGAAAGGCTTGCTCAAGCAGCTGGCCTCCATGGTGGGACTGGTAGCTGGCTTGTTGGTGGCGCGTGCTTTGTTTGCCAGTCTGGGTGAACAACTGGCCGTGAAAGTAGGAACTTCCGTGACGGTAGGGCAGATACTGGCCTTTCTGCTGATTGGGCTGGTGGTGCCGCTGGTATTGTCTGTGGTCGCTTCCACATTGACTAAAATTGTAGACAGGGTAAGTCTGGGATTTGTCAACCGTTGGTTGGGTGCCGGACTGGGCGCGTTGAAATATGCGCTGTTAGTCAGTGTCGTGATTCATTTTATTGATTTTGCCGATTCTAAAGATAACTTAATACATTCAACCACTAAGGGAAGTTCATTGTTATATTATCCGGTAAAGGATCTTTCGGGATTCTTTTATCCGATGGTAGAAAACCTAAAAGAGAAATTTATAGAAACAGATAATAATCAGATTTGATATGCAATTAGAACCCAACAAATATGTGAAGGAACTGACGCAGGAGAAGTACAAGTATGGCTTCACTACGGACGTACACACAGATATCATAGAAAAGGGACTGAATGAGGATGTCGTGCGGCTGATTTCTTCCAAGAAGGGAGAACCCGACTGGCTGCTTGAGTTCCGCTTGAAGGCGTTCCGTTACTGGCAGACGCTGGAGATGCCTACATGGGCGCATTTGAATATTCCGGAGATAGATTATCAGGCCATTTCATATTATGCAGACCCGACGAAGAAAAAAGACGGGCCGAAGAGTATGGAGGAGGTGGATCCGGAGCTGTTGAAAACATTTGACAAGCTGGGTATTCCTTTGGAAGAACGTATGGCGCTGAGCGGCATGGCGGTGGATGCGGTCATGGACTCCGTGTCTGTAAAGACCACTTTCAAGGAGACTTTGATGGAGAAAGGCATTATCTTCTGTTCCATCAGTGAAGCAGTACGTGAGCATCCGGATTTGGTGAAGAAATACTTGGGCTCGGTAGTAGGTTACCGGGATAATTTCTTTGCGGCATTGAACTCGGCAGTATTCAGCGACGGTTCGTTTGTATACATTCCGAAAGGGGTGCGCTGTCCGATGGAACTTTCAACGTATTTCCGTATCAATGCGGCCAATACGGGACAGTTTGAACGTACGCTGATTGTGGCCGATGATGATAGTTACGTGTCTTACCTGGAAGGATGTACGGCACCGATGCGTGACGAGAATCAGCTTCATGCAGCCATCGTGGAGATTGTGGTGCTCGACCGTGCGGAAGTGAAATATTCTACCGTACAGAACTGGTATCCGGGTGATGCGGAAGGCAAGGGAGGTGTATACAACTTTGTGACCAAACGAGGTAACTGCAAAGGGGTAGACAGCAAATTGTCGTGGACGCAGGTGGAAACGGGTTCTGCCATTACATGGAAATATCCGAGCTGCATCTTGAGTGGAGATAACTCTACGGCAGAATTCTATTCTGTGGCTGTAACCAACAATTTCCAGCAGGCCGATACAGGTACCAAGATGATACATCTGGGCAAGAATACCCGTTCTACGATTGTAAGCAAGGGTATCAGTGCCGGGAAGAGCCAGAACTCTTACCGTGGTCTGGTGCGGGTCTCTGAAAAGGCAGACAATGCCCGAAACTACAGCCAGTGTGATTCTTTGTTATTAGGAAGTCAGTGCGGAGCACATACCTTCCCTTACATGGATATTCACAATGAGACGGCAGTAGTGGAGCATGAGGCGACCACTTCGAAGATTTCGGAAGACCAGATTTTCTATTGCAACCAGCGAGGAATCTCTACGGAAGATGCCGTGGGATTGATTGTGAACGGTTATGCGAAGGAAGTGCTCAACAAATTGCCGATGGAGTTTGCCGTAGAGGCGCAGAAATTGCTGTCTGTATCGTTGGAAGGCAGCGTGGGATAAATATAAAATCAAAATATTATGTTAGAGATAAAGAATTTACATGCCAGCATCAATGGCAAAGAGATATTGAAAGGAATTAACCTGACCGTAAAGTCGGGTGAGGTTCATGCGATTATGGGACCGAACGGTTCAGGAAAGAGTACGTTGAGCAATGTCCTGGTGGGACATCCGGCTTATGAAGTCACAAAAGGTTCGGTAACCTTCGATGGTAAGGACCTGCTGGCTTTGAGTCCAGCCGACCGTAGCCATGAAGGATTGTTCCTGTCCTTCCAGTATCCGGTGGAAATTCCGGGCGTAAGCATGGTGAACTTCATGCGTGCGGCTGTCAATGAACAGCGGAAATATAAAGGCCTGCCGGCACTGACTGCCAGCGAGTTCTTGAAGCTGATGCGTCAGAAAAGAGAAATCGTGGAACTGGATAGCAAGCTGGCCAACCGTTCCGTAAATGAAGGTTTCTCTGGTGGAGAAAAGAAACGGAATGAGATTTTCCAGATGGCCATGCTGGAACCGAAACTGAGTATCCTGGACGAAACAGACTCTGGATTGGACATCGACGCCCTTCGTATTGTAGCTGAAGGAGTGAACAAGCTGAAAACTCCGGAAACCAGCTGCATCGTGATTACACATTATCAGCGTCTGCTCGACTACATCAAACCGGATATCGTGCACGTGCTTTACAAAGGACGTATCGTGAAAACGGCAGGTCCTGAACTGGCACTGGAACTGGAAGAAAAAGGTTACGATTGGATTAAGAAAGAACTGGGAGAATAAGCATGAAAGCAGAACAGCAATATATTGACCTTTTCACGCAATGCGAGGCGATGATTTGCCGGCATAGTGCCGAGGTGCTGAATGCGCCTCGTGCCAAAGCTTTTGCCGACTTTGAACAGTTGGGCTTTCCCACTCGCAAGCAGGAAAAGTATAAATACACGGAGGTGGGCAAGTATTTTGCCCCGAATTATGGACTGAACCTGAATCGCCTGGAAATTCCGGTCAATCCGTATGAAGTGTTCAAGTGTGATGTGCCCAATATGAGTACGTCGCTCTATTTTGTGGTGAACGATGCGTTTGACAAGCATGTGCATCCTTCGGCTCAGTTGCCGGAAGGAGTGTATTTCGGCAGTTTGAAAGATATGGCCGAACAGCATCCGGAGCAGGTAAAGAAATATTACGGAAAGCTGGCTGATACGTCGAAAGACGCGCTGGCTGCCTTCAACACGATGTTCGCTCAAGACGGTGTGTGTATGTATGTACCCAAAAACGTGGTGGTGGAACGTCCGATACAGCTGGTGAACATCTTGCGTGCGGATGTCGATTTTATGGTGAACCGACGGGTACTGATTATCTTGGAAGAAGGTGCACAGGCCAAGTTGCTGGTATGTGACCATGCCATGGACAATGTGAACTTCCTTTCTACACAGGTGGTGGAAGTTTTTGCTGGTGAAAATTCGGTGTTCGACCTGTATGAATTGGAAGAAACGCATAACAGTACGGTACGTTTCAGCAATCTGTATGTACATCAGGAGGCTGGCAGCAATGTGCTGTTGAACGGTATGACGCTGCACAACGGAACAACCCGCAATACGACGGAAGTCACACTGGCCGGGAAGGGAGCAGAAATCAATCTCTGTGGAATGGCCATTGCCGACGAGAATGAGCAGGTAGACAACAATACCTTCATCGACCACAAGGTGTCTGACTGTACCAGCAACGAGCTGTTCAAGTATGTGCTTGACGGGCAGGCTGTGGGAGCATTTGCTGGCAGGGTACTGGTACGTGAAGGGGCACAGCATACCTCTTCACAGCAGACCAACCGCAACTTGTGTGCAACCCGTGAAGCGCGGATGTACACTCAACCGCAGTTGGAAATTTATGCCGACGACGTGAAATGTTCGCATGGGGCTACCGTGGGGCAGTTGGATGAGAATGCGCTGTTCTACATGCAGCAGCGAGGTATCAGTCTGAAGGAAGCCCGTCTGTTGCTGATGTTTGCGTTCGTGAACGAAGTGATTGACCATATCCGTATGGAGGCGCTGAAAGACCGTCTGCATCTGCTGGTTGAAAAGCGTTTCCGCGGTGAATTGAACAAATGTCAGGGCTGTGCCATCTGCAAATAAGCAGGAAGGCACAGGCAAATAATTAGTTATATCGAAGGAGAATTTATGCAGTACGATGTCAACAAGATAAGGGAAGATTTCCCCATCCTTTCACGGACCGTATACGGGAAGCCGCTGATTTATTTGGACAATGGGGCTACGACCCAGAAGCCTCGTTGTGTGGTGGAATCCATTACAGACGAATATTATTCGGTGAATGCCAATGTGCATCGTGGCGTGCATTTCCTTTCACAGCAAGCCACAAACCTGCATGAGGCCTCGCGCGAGACGGTGCGTAAGTTCATTAACGCGCGCAGCACTTCAGAGATTGTCTTTACACGAGGCACTACGGAGAGTATCAATCTGGTGGCCTCTTCGTTTGTGGACAGTCAGATGAAGGAGGGTGATGAGGTCATTGTGTCGGTCATGGAGCACCATAGTAACATTGTGTCGTGGCAGCTTCAGGCAGCCCGAAAGGGAATTGTGCTGAAAGTGATTCCGATGACCGACCGCGGCGAACTGTTGCTGGATGAATACAAGAAACTCTTCTCGGAAAAGACGAAGCTGGTTTCTGTGGCTCACGTATCCAACGTGCTGGGTACCATCAATCCGGTGAAGGAAATCATTGACTTTGCCCATGCACAGGGAGTTCCTGTGCTGGTAGACGGTGCACAGAGTATTCCCCACATGAAAGTGGACGTGCAGGCACTGGATGCTGATTTTTATGTGTTCAGCGGACATAAGGTGTATGGTCCTACGGGAATCGGTGTGCTTTATGGAAAGGAAGCTTGGCTGGAAAAACTGCCTCCTTATCAGGGAGGAGGGGAGATGATTAAGAACGTGTCTTTTGAGAAGACCACTTTTAATGAACTCCCATTCAAGTTTGAGGCAGGTACACCTGACTATATCGGTTCGACCGCATTGGCAAAAGCCTTGGATTATGTATCTGCGATCGGTATGGACAATATTGCGGCTTATGAACATGAACTGACTCAGTATGCGATGGGGCGTTTGAAGGAAATTCCGGGTATGCGGATTTTTGGAGAAGCGGAGCAGAAGGGCGGCGTGATTTCATTTCTGGTGGGCGATATTCACCATTTTGACATGGGTACATTGCTCGACCGTCTGGGTATTGCCGTACGTACCGGACATCATTGTGCAGAACCGCTGATGCATAGATTAGGCATTGAAGGCACCGTTCGTGCTTCTTTCGGACTATATAATACGAAGGAAGAAGTGGATGCACTCGTGGCAGGAATTCTGCGGGTGAGTCAGATGTTTGCTTGATTGAAGAAATCTTGAATGGAAAAATAAAACCTCCCGGCTGGTTTTCTTAGAAAGGAAAATCGGTCGGGAGTTTTTTATGTGGGGTTGTCAGCGGACACCCGTCGTGGCTTTTTTCAGCCATTCTTTTTGTTCCTGAGGCAGGAGTGGAGAAAGTGACGTGTACACTTGCTGGTGATAGCTGTTCAACCATTCCTTCTCTTCCGGGCTGAGTAATTCTGGTAAGATCGGCTTGAGGTCGATAGGGCACAGGGTAAGCGGTTCGAATTTGTAGAACTCACCAAACTCAGTCGTTTGGTCGTTGACAATCAACATGGTGTTTTCTGTACGTACTCCGTAGCGTCCAGCTTTGTATACACCCGGTTCGTTGGTTACCGTCATTCCCGGCAGGAGCAGGGCCGGCATATGATTCATGCGGAACTGATGAGGCCCTTCGTGTACATTGAGGAAGTGGCCGACTCCATGGCCTGTTCCATGTCCGTAGTTCATACCTTCTTTCCAAATGAACTGACGAGCCAGTACATCCAGTTGTGTACCACAGGTTCCATACGGGAAGTGAGCCATGGAAAGCTGGATAAATCCTTTCAAGATGAGTGTATAATCTTTCTTCTGATCTTCGGTGACAGGTCCCAGGGAGATGGTGCGGGTAATATCCGTAGTGCCATCCAAGTATTGTGCGCCACTGTCGAGCAGCAAGAAGCCTTCCGGCTGAAGTGTGGCGGCCGTTTCTTCTGTGGCTTCATAGTGTACGATGGCTCCATGTGCCTGATATCCGGCAATGGTATCGAAGCTGATACCTTTGAAGTCCTTTTGGGCAGCACGGAACTCATACAGTTTTTGGTCGATGGTGATTTCAGTCTCTTTTCTGCTCTTCACTGCTTCTTCCAGCCAGCAAAGGAAATGTACCATAGCCACACCGTCGCGCAGCATCGCCTGATGGAAACCGGTGATTTCCGTTTCGTTTTTAATGGCTTTCATATACAAAACCGGAGAATCGTGGAGCACAACCTGGCTGTGACGACTGGCGGCCTGATAAAGGGCATAATTGGTAGAGCCGGAAAGTTGCAGGTTCTCTTCCTTATATTCTTCCAGGTCCTTCTCAACCTGTGAGTAGCCTTTGATTTGTATATGGTGTTCTGTGAGGTAACTTCGGGTTTCTTCCGTCAGCTTGTCGGGATGGATATATAAGGTGGAAGAGGTGGAGGTAATCAGCAGGTAACTGACAAATACTGGATTACAATGTACGTCGGTACCGCGCATGTTCAGAACCCAGGCAATTTCGTCCAAGGCCGAAATCAACAAACCTTTTGTCCCTCCTTTTCCCAGGGATTTTCTGATACGGTCAATTTTGTGGTCGCACGATTCACCGCTGTATTCTAAGGGAAGAACGAAAGGTGGGTCGAGCGGCAGGGAAGGTCTGTCTTTCCACAATGTATGGAACGGGTCGTCGATGGTCACCAGTTCCAAGCCATAGGGCTGGAGGGCATTTTGCAATTGTTTAGCTTCTGCGATGCTGTTTACCCATCCGTCGATGCCGACCTTGTCTCCTGCTTTTAATACACTTCCTAGCCATTCGGCAATTGAAGGTGTTTCTGGTAAACGGTCTTTAAATAAAGTAAGTCCACTGCCTTGCAGTTGGTCGGCTGCTTGCAGAAAATAACGGGAGTCGGTCCATAATCCACCCTCAGAGGTGGTAATGACCGCAGTGCCGGCAGAGCCCGTGAACCCGGAGATCCATTTCCGGCTTTCCCAATATGCCGGTACATACTCGCCTGCATGCGGGTCTGTACTGGGAACGATAAAGGCAGAAACCCCTTCCGCAGCCATTAGCTTACGTAAGGAGTCAATTCTTTCAGCTATACAATTCATGGTATAAATGGATTAAATAAAAAATATAAACCTATCAGACAAAAATAATAAATCTGTGAGAAAGGAGGTCTTTGTAACATCCTTATCTTTTATTTTTGAATAAAATATACTGGAATGTTTTGTAAATAAAGAAAGTATGCGTAATTTTGCGCCCAAATTGACTGCGAAATAATTTAATAACAACATACTTAATTTAAAAAACATGATTGTAGTACCAGTAAAAGAAGGCGAAAACATTGAAAAAGCGCTGAAGAAATTCAAAAGAAAATTTGAAAAAACAGGTGTTGTAAAAGAACTGAGAAACAGACAGCAGTATGACAAACCGTCTGTTTTGAAGAGACTTAAAATGGAACGTGCGATTTACGTTCAGAAAATGCATCAGAACGAAGATTAATAATTTCGCGAAACATTTGAATTATTGAATTCTTTTTCATACATTCGTTGCTGAGAATAAAAGCGATGTCTCTATGTGGAAAGATTCTTTTCTGAAGTATCTTCTTTTCGAAAGGAACTATTCGGAAAAAACGATTATAAGTTACCGGACAGATCTGGACGAATTTGAGGCATATTTCAAAGGGGTGGATGAAGAGCTCGAATTCACGCGGGTGGATGCCGACATAATCCGGGGGTGGATGCTTTCACTGATGGAAGAAGGTTGTGCAGAAACTACGGTGAATCGGAAGTTAAGTTCGCTCCGGTCATTTTATCGCTATCTGCTGCGTCAGAAAGTGGTGACGGTGGATCCGGCTGCTAAGGTAACCGGTCCGAAGAAGAAAAAACCATTGCCGGTTTTCGTGAGGGATGAAGATATGGATTCATTGCTGAAAGAAGAAGGCTTTGCGCAGACTTTTGAAGGTGTTCGCGACCGAACGATGTTGGAGGTGTTTTATTCGACTGGCATGCGTCGTGCGGAGTTGATTGCACTGAAAGATGCGGATGTGGATTTTTCTTCATTGATGATAAAAGTGACGGGGAAAAGAAACAAACAGCGGTTGATTCCTTTTGGGGAACAATTGAGGGAGGTGCTGGAAGCCTATCTGGCGGAAAGAAATCGTTTTTATGCAGGTGAATGTGGGACGTTTTTTATTCGGAAAGAAGGAAAACCCTTGTCTCCTTCGTCTGTAAACTATATAGTGAGGCGATATCTGTCGAAGGTGGTGACACTGAAGAAGAAAAGTCCTCATGTGCTACGACATACTTTTGCCACCTCGATGCTGAATCATCATGCGGAGTTGGAAGCAGTGAAGGAGTTGCTGGGGCATGAGAGTTTGACTACTACGGAAGTGTATACGCATACAACCTTTGAAGAGTTAAAACAAGTTTATGAACAAGCTCATCCCAGAGCGTAAAGAAAAGGAGGTTTTTATGGAAGTAAGAATTCAATCCATTCATTTCGATGCATCTGAAAAATTACAGGCTTTTATTCAGAAGAAAGCCGAGAAGCTCGAGAAGTTTTGCGACAATATAAAGAAAGTAGAGGTGTCTTTGAAAGTAGTGAAGCCTGAAACAGCTATGAATAAGGAAGCTGGTGTGCGTCTGTTGGCGCTTAATTCAGAGTTTTACGCAGAAAAAGTAAGTGATACATTCGAAGAATCAATAGATGTGTGCATGGATGCACTGTCTAAGCAACTGATGAAAACCAAAGAAAAACTTCAGGGTAAATAAAAAAGTTGCGTAAAAGTTTTGTGATTAAAAAATAATAGCTAACTTTGCAGCCGCTAAGTCGCGAAAAGTAAAGCGGCTGCAAAGTTTTGAATCTCGCCTCTTTAGCTCAGTTGGCCAGAGCACGTGA
>ULMR01029493.1_pt1 | contig 20939 bp, 21 predicted proteins | sample 1951711 | NCBI WGS metagenome assembly ULMR01 (sample SAMEA4835556, study PRJEB28245) | human gut metagenome | biome: gut microbiome; material: fecal sample | place: Denmark | collected 2008 | reverse complement strand
TCAAATTTTTTTCTCAAAGTCAATAAATTTCAGAAACAATTTTATTATTCTATTTTTTGCACAAAATTTTGTACCAATTTTCCCGAAAAATACAGCACTTTTACCATTTTTTTTCTAACTATATACTTATTTTTTCCCTTTTTCACAACTAATACACACCGTTTCCAGGCTCAATGTTATTACTGTACACAGCCACATAATCAACATTTTCTGCCTTGTTTCACTGACAAATTTGTCACTGAAATTGCAATTCTGCATGAAACCATTGTTTTTTTGCATATCCAGTAATGATTATCTAGTTTTCTTATTAGATTTGATTTCATTATAACGCAAATATGGTCATATGTCGATATTAAATTGACCGTATAATGCTTATTTATATAATTTCTTTAACGCATCCATTCGCATCATTGCAATTCAGATTTGTTCCTGGAAACGCTTTTATCAGTGCAAATCGTATTTCCTGTTCATCACAAATAATTCTTGTATTATTTCAAGGAAAAATTGTACTATTTCTACTTTATCTATAATTGAGTTCATCTATAATTGAGTCTCAGAAAATGAAATGCTATGAACCAAGGACAAGTTCACAGGTTTTATGCTTTTCCCAATCACTGTATTTATCACAGTAATATGATATCTGGTATCCGCCATTGTCGTTATATGATTTTGTTACTGCATAGAACCCGGCCTTGAGTTTAACGGTGCGTCCGTCTAGGAATTTAATCTCTTTTAGATAGTACTTATCATCACTGCCAGGGGTATGGTCAAGGGTTGGAACATCAGGATTATATGTACAATCGTTATCAATATAGTCGGTCTCTATCTCACTGTAATAAGCCTTAAGATTAGCCCAATCAGATGCAACCTTTGATTTATGTATATATGAAATATATTGAGGCGTGAGAATTCCGATAAGAACCGCCATTATTGAAATTACAATTATAAGTTCTACAAGTGAAAAGCCTTTGTTGGAGCTAGAGTTTCTTTGCATATATGTACCTCATAAAAAGAGCCGGTAGCTCTGTAATCTGTAAACTCAGAAATAATATAAAACCATGGCAGCGTTGTTGTCAACAGAAAATAAAAACCTTCAAAATTGATGAAATATTGAATTATTCAGATTACATTTTTCTTTTATTATCAAGCTGGCCTGGTTTTCTTCCACTCCTCTTATTACTTGCAGCAATTCCATCTTTAATAGACTGGGATATATAGAGACGCTACTTCTCTCCTCTGTCCAGCTCCACTATGATTAGAAGCTTAATAATGCTTTCCATAGCAGTTTTGGTTACAATGTCCTGTTGCTCTGCCGTTCAGTGTCGGTTGATATACGCTTGTAGCTGTGCAAAAGCAAAAGCGGGAGATTGCCTGGCAGTTTATTTATGTGCTTTATTATAAAATTCCTGAATTTTTTTTGGAAGATTATCGGGGAGCATTGCATTAATTCCATCTTCATTTCCATCAGCTATGGCGGTATCATAATACCAGCATTTGAATTCCAGCATAGCGAGAGTTTTTTCGAGATGCTTTATCTCCTCTTTTACCATTTTCTTTCGATGCTCAAAGAGTTCTTTGCGTTTTGTATAACTGGCGGAACCTTCTGTTACCCATATAAAGAATTGCTTTATATCTTTGATTTCCAAGCCTGATTTTTTCAGGCATTCGATTACTCGTATAGCTTCAAGCTCGTTATCACTGAAATAACGAATATTGCCTTTGCGTTCAAGGTTAGGAAAAAATCCTTCCTTATCGTAATATCTCAAGGTTGAAATAGGGAGGTGAAACATCTCTGATACCTGACCGATTGTGTACATAGAAATACCTCTTTCAAAAATTTTTTTCGAAAACGCTCGACCTAAAGTTAGGTTTATGTTTTATAATGACATTATAAGTTAAACTGCTTATTTTTCAAGTGTTTTTTGGAGGTATTATTATGATGAAAGTTTTATGTTATAAAAAATACCGATCTTAATTCTCCACTATTTATGGATTATTAAGACCGGTATTTATTCCATTTTTTAATTAGCAATTAATCCCGACGTAGTGTAAACTTTTCTACCATATCGTTTAATGCATATGCCTGTGCGGATAATTCCTCACTGGTAGCAGACGATTCCTCTGCTGCCGCAGAGTTCGACTGCACTACTTCCGATATCTGATTCACACCAAGTTCTGCCTGTTGCATCGCCTGTGCCTGCGCAGCAGACTCTTCACTCAATCGTTTTGCATCTGTCGCAATCTCCTTGACTCCCGTAACGATCTGCTCCAGAGATTCCGCTGCTACCTCCGCTGCCTGGTTGCCATTCTTGATCTCCTGCAGCGATCCCTCGATCAGGCTTCTAGTATCTACTGCCGACTGTGCACTCTGTTCGGCCAGTTTACGGATCTGTTCTGCCACCACTGCAAATCCCTTTCCTGACTCCCCTGCTCTTGCAGCCTCAATTGCCGCATTCAGAGACAACAGGTTCGTCTGACTCGCAATATCTTCAATGTCAGCAATAATATTCTGTATCTTTTTAGATGTTTCATTGATTCGGTCCATTTCCTCCATCAATGACCTCATCTGTGTATGCCCTGCATCCGCCTGCTGTGCATAATTCTCAGCCTTTTCCGTCGTCCTCTGCAGTTCGCCGGCTGTACGTGACACGGCATCTGTGATATTCGTAATGGTTGCCGTCAGTTCTTCCACAGATCCTGCCTGCTCTGTTGCTCCTTCTGCCAACGCCTGGGCAGATTGTGCAAGATTCTCCGATCCGGCAGATACCTGCTTAGCGGCCTCTTCTACCTGCTGTAAGGTGCTGTTCATCTGTCGGTTCATCTTACGCATGGCATCTTTCAGTGTCACAAACTGTCCTACATATTTCTCTTCGATCTTAGTACCGATGGCATAATTACCCTCCGCCATCTGTCCCAACAATTCTCCTGCATCCGTAATGATCAGATTCAGGTCAGCAGCCATGCCTTTTGCGACCTGTATCATATAGGATATCTCATCTTCCGTGTTTCTTTCCGGGAATGCACTATTCAGATCTCCCTGTGCAAAAGTCTGAAGTCGATCTGCCAGCGCTATCATCGGTTTTTCGATATTTCCTGCCATTTTCTTGCCTAATACCACAGAACTCCAGAAAGAGGTCATTACGATAACCATAATCGCGATCAGCATATAACGCTCCATATGACGCAAATCCACCTCCGCCTGATCTCCTTTTTCGACGCACAGATTCATCAAGTCTACAAACTCCGCGTATATCCGTTCGTACTGTGCGGTCAGATCTCCGATATCCAGCTCCTGCGCCTTCAGATATCCGTCCCCGTCATCGGAAGTAGCCAGTTTCAATACCTGTGCATCCAATTCCCAGTACCCGTCCAGTTCCTGCAATACTTTATTATAGGCATCCCTGCCTTCGGTGAATTTGATTGAGCGGTTCAATTCATCTATGTAAGTCTCAAACGCTGCCTTTTTCTGGTCATGCAGTTCGGTCTGCTTGTCTATCACTGCTTCGTCATCATAGCCTACTACTGCACGTAATGCGCTCCGGCTCTCCGAAAATGCCGCGACCGCTTTACCGATATCTCCCTGTGTAAATCCGTATCGGCTCAATGCCTTTTCATACTGCATCGCTGCGATCAGTAGTGCTACGATTCCAATAACTGCCGCAATAGCACCGATTATTGCTACTTTCACAAATCCTTTCGTCAGTTGCTTTTTAATACCTTGTTGCTTTTGTGTGGTCATATAAATCTCCTCCTGGTTTACCCATTAAATAAGCTGCCGTAATCGACATCTCTATCTCTATCTCTATACAATAGTAGCACATTCCCTTTCATTATTCAACTGTACGAGATACCTAATCACTGCTAAAGAGTAATTCAATCCTCGTTAAAAAAATCTCCAATACAAAGAATATTTTCTTTCTACGAATATTTTCTGTTACATAGGCAGCCCTTTGATAATTATTCAGGGAGATTTTCCGTCCAAAGCCAAAAAGCAGCAATGACTTTTTCAGTCATTACTGCTTTAATCGAACGTCCCCAGGGGGAATCGAACCCTCAACTAGCGCTTAGGAGGCGCTTGTTATATCCATTTAACTATGAGAACTTATGATGAATAAGGTGTGAATTCCCATCCACACCTTAAATATTCTATCATGTCAGACTATATAAGTCAATTCTACTTTTTCTCTATTTTGGTCATTCCGCCCATATATGGCTGAAGAACTTCAGGAATGCTTACACTGCCATCTGCGTTGAGGTTATTCTCAAGGAATGCGATGAGCATTCTAGGCGGTGCAACAACCGTATTGTTGAGTGTATGTGCAAAATACTTGGAACCGTCTGCGCCCTTGACTCTTATCTTAAGGCGTCTTGCCTGAGCATCTCCGAGATTTGAGCAGCTTCCTACTTCAAAATACTTCTTCTGTCTCGGTGACCATGCCTCTACATCGATTGACTTAACCTTAAGGTCTGCGAGGTCTCCGGAGCAGCATTCAAGCGTACGGACCGGAATATCCATTGAACGGAATAAATCAACAGTGTTCTGCCAGAGTTTGTCAAACCATGCCTTGCTGTCTTCCGGCTTACATACAACTATCATTTCCTGCTTCTCGAACTGATGGATTCTGTATACGCCTCTTTCCTCAATGCCGTGAGCACCTTTTTCTTTACGGAAACACGGTGAATAGCTTGTAAGTGTATATGGAAGCTTGTCCTCATCAAGCATCGTATCTATGAATTTACCGATCATTGAATGTTCGCTGGTTCCGATAAGATAAAGATCCTCACCTTCAATCTTATACATCATGGCATCCATTTCTGCAAAGCTCATAACACCTGTCACTACATCACTTCTGATCATGAACGGAGGAATGCAATATGTGAAACCTCTGTTTATCATAAAATCTCTTGCATATGCAAGAACTGCCGAATGAAGTCTTGCTATATCTCCCATGAGGTAATAAAATCCGTTACCGGCCACTTTTCCTGCACTGTCAAGATCAATACCGTTAAATGACTCCATAATTTCTGTGTGGTACGGAATTTCAAAATCAGGAACAACCGGTTCACCGTATCTTGTTATTTCAACATTCTGGCTGTCGTCTTTACCGATTGGCACACTTGGGTCAATTATGTTAGGTATCGTCATCATAATTTTGCGGATCCGCTCTTCAAGCTCTGTCTCCTTGGTTTCAAGTGATGCAAGTCTCTCTGAATTAACTGTTACCTGCTTCTTAACTTCCTCAGCTTCATCCTTTTTACCCTGTCCCATAAGCATACCTATCTGCTTTGAAAGCTTATTTCTGTCTGCTCTGAGAGTGTCTGCCTCCTGCTTGGTCGTTCTTGCCTCTTCATCGAGTGCAATTACCTCGTCTACAAGCGGAAGTTTCTCGTCCTGAAATTTTTTCTTGATGTTTTCCTTAACCGCGTCAGGATTTTCTCTGACAAATTTCATATCTAACATTGATATTTCCTCCTGTTATTCAACTGTCCCAACTATAAAAATAGTAAGGCATTCTGTTAAATCTTTAATTATATTCTTGCTGCTGCAGTCAATGCCGTCAGCAGTTTTTATTATTTTAATGACCGGTCTGTCCGGAAGTCCTCTGTTCTGGCTGATTACCACGCCCACTTCCCTGTCATTGGTAACAACCTGTGTTCCGTTCGGGAACCAGGCTACGGTTGTCATAACCTGCGACGTCATATCATAATCAAAAAGATACGCCTCATCGGTTCTGAAATATTCTACAACTTCATGTATCTTACGTTTCTTGTAGCCGATTCCGTTTACCATTTCATCAAAATGGTCACAAATCGATACCAGTCTTACTTCCGGCGGAATTCTGTCAGCAACCTTATGAAAAGGATATCCGCTTCCGTCAACCCTCTCATGATGCGAGAGTACAATAGTCTTTACTGTATCATTAAGCCATTTAATACTCTGAACTCTCTCGTATCCTGATATTACATGCCTTCTGTAATTGAGTTTCTCCGCCGCAGGCATTCTGTCCATCTCCACATCAAAGAAATTAACTGTCACATCGCACAAACCAATATCATGCAGCAATGCTCCCATAGCCACATCATTAAGCTGCTCTTCTGAAAAACCGGCTTTAATTCCGATTATAGTTGACAATGCCGCAACGCTAAGCATATGCGTATATAAATCATCTGATTCCCTGCGAACCTCAAGCATACAGTTGGATATATCCACATTGGAAATTATTCCTTGAATTATATTCAACGCTGCTTCTGTTATTAACCCAATATCTTCCTTAATCTCCAGGTCGAAATTAATCCTTGTTTCTATTATATTCTTAATTATCTCGACGCTTTGTTTTTCTATTTCTTCTATCTGATACACTTTAGCGTCTTTTAGCATGTTGTCTTCAATGAAAACTTCACTGATATTATTTTTAATAAGTTTCTGGATATTCTCTTTTCGTATCCTCGCTCCTTCATACATCAGTATATTTCCGTTGGAATTGACCACCGCTCTTGCCAGTACCTGATTAGTACTTAGTTCACTTACATTTATTTTTTTCACTGGCACATAAACCTCCCTGCAGCTTGAAGATTATCAGTCTGTAACAAGGCTGTCACAATTAATAGCTCTCTCAAGTGCTTTTTTCTCCTCGTCTCCAAGTGCAATATATGATTCTCCTTTGACAATTTCCTTAATATAGGTGTAGCATCCTTCACGGCTGTGCATTGCATTAATCACATAACCGTTATTGGACTTATCAAGCATGGCAAGTGCAAAACTTAGCTTACCGCCCATCTCGTTAAATGCATCATATTTAACAATTCCAACTTTCTTATATACAGAAAGCAATTCTTCATTAATTGCATTTATCTGCTTTGTATGCTTAGCATTCGATGCCTTAAGCTTATCTATCTCGCCAAATCTTGTTGTCATTATTTCCTCAAGTGATTTACCATCTTTACCTTTAGTAAGTTCTGAAATTCTACCATTGAGTTTCTTTATCTTTACTATATTGACAATATACAGTACAACAAGTGCAATTACCAATACTGTAAGACCCAGTATTATATACAATGTTGCCACATTGAACAAGCCAAAGAAATCAAGCATGTTCATTGCGCCGGTCTGTGTATTTTGCATTTTCTTTTATCCTCCTGTAGTATACCTACTTCTTTAATATATCCACAATTCTCTCAAAATCATCCTGGGAATAATATTCTATTTCTATTTTACCTTTATTATTATCTTTGTTATGAATGATAACTTTGGTTCCCATAGACTCTTTAAGTTTATTTTCGATATCCCTGTATATAAAATCATTTTCAGGGGTCGTATTAACCTTTGGCTTTACCTGCTTATCAAGATTTTTAATAAGCTTTTCTGTCTCGCGGACACTGAGTTTCTCATCAAACACTTTCATTGCAATTGTGTACTGTTTCTCACTATCCGTTATTGCAAGTAATGCTCTGGCATGTCCCGCAGAAATCATATCATCAATAATCATTTTCTGGACACGCTCATCCAGTTTCAATAAACGCATTGAATTGGTAACTGCAACACGGCTCTTGGAAACTCTCTCAGCAAGTTCATCCTGTTTATAGTTATATTCTTTAATTAATCTCTGATATGCCTGTGCTTCTTCTATCGGATTAAGATCTTCACGCTGTATATTCTCAATAAGTGCCACTTCCATTATTTCCTGGTCGCTAAGATCCTTGATTACAATAGGGATTTCTTTCAAGCCAGCCATCTTGGCAGCTCTCCATCTTCTCTCACCGGCAATTATTTCATAATATTTGTCTCTCTTCTTAACTATAAGAGGCTGTATTACACCGTGCTGTTTAATTGACTCCGCAAGTTCTAAGAGAGCATCTTCATCAAACGTGCGTCTTGGCTGATTTTTATTAGGTTCAACCTCATTAATCTTGACTATTGTCTCCGCAGGTTCCTTTACAATTACTTTCTTCTCTACTACTTTTTCAACTACTTTTGTCTTCTGTGCCTCTTTATCACTCTCGGGTATAAGGTTTCCGAGGCCCTTACCAAGACCTTTCTTTACTGCCATTCTTCTTCTCCTCTATGCATTACTTCATCGGCTAATAATCTATAGCTTTCCGCTCCTGCTGACTTTGGATCATATATATTGATTGGAACTCCATGGCTCGGAGCTTCTGCCAGTCTTACATTTCTCGGAATAATTGTCTTATATATAGTCTGATTAAGATTATCTTTGACATTCTCTACTACCTGTAATGAAAGGTTCGTTCTGCTGTTAAACATAGTAAATACAACGCCTTCCATCTCAAGTTCAGGATTAAGCCTGTTCTTTACAAGATTAATCGTATGTAATAATTGGGATAATCCTTCCAGTGCATAATATTCACACTGTATAGGTACTAACACAGTATTCGCCGTTGTCATTGCATTAACAGTAAGCATCGTCAATGAAGGCGGACAATCAATAATGATATAATCATAATCATTTACTATAGGTGAAATCTTATTTTTCAGGATATATTCTCTGTCTTCTACGCCTATAAGATCTATCTCTGCACCTGCAAGATTAACATTGGACGGTAACACATCAAGATTATTAACTGCATTTTTTATAAGACACTGTTCCAATGAACATTCTCCGAGAATCAATTCATATATTGTATTCTCAAGTTCTTCTTTTTCTATGCCAAAACCACTTGTTGTATTTCCCTGTGGGTCTATATCTATTACAAGAACATGCTGGTCTTTCTCGGCAAGGCATGCTGCAAGATTAATTGTGGTTGTTGTTTTTCCAACTCCACCCTTTTGATTTGCAATCGCTATAATTCTGCCCATTCTATCCTCCAATGTGTATCCGATGCTTTATTGTGTTATCATTATAACACCATTTTCCGCTAAATACTACTCTTATTTTGTTTCACGTGAAACAATCCTGCATTATTCAGCCAAAATGTTTCACGTGAAACATTTTGTATTGATCAGGTTCTACATGTTTCACGTGAAACATTATTTGCAAATATTCTTAATTATCGTAGTCAATTCATGTTTTGCTCTCTCCGGATCCGGCTTCATTAATTTCAATACCAGTTCCAGTTTATCTTTTAAGTGTCTGTCAGATAATGCAGAATCTTTGTTTTCATTATATTCTTTAATTATCTGTTCTGTTTTATCAACCTTGTGCGCACAGTTTTCAAGATTATCGCTAAGCTTGTGGAAATTGTCTTTATATTCTTCAAGCAAATTTGTCAGACTTTGCAATTCTGTATTTTCAACCTCATTAGCTGTCTGGCTTGATGACATCACCACATATGATTCGTCAATAGAGTCCTTGATTTCTGAAATTTTATTTTCTGTCTCGGTTATATGTTCCTTAATTCTGGATATATCCTGTTCATATGAAAGATACCGGGTTTTATATTCATTATTGATTTCTATGAGAAATTCCAATACGTTATCCATATAATCTCCTTTATACAAGTGGTTCTTTCGTTGGAAGTCCGGCTTTGCGAGGATATTTAGCCGAGGTATTTCTAAGCTTATCAATTACAACAAATTTACGGCAAATATCTGTATCCGGAATTACATAAGATTCTATTTTCCGGATTTTACCTCCAAGAGTATTGACAGCCTTAGAGGCTGTTTTCACTTCTTCATCGCATCCATCCGCTTTGTAAGGTATAAATCTTCCTCCTACCTTTACAAATGGAAGACAATATTCTGAAAGGGATGACATATTGGCAACCGCGCGTGATACACACAAATCAAATTTTTCACGATAATCTTTATTTCTTGCGATATCCTCTGCTCTTCCATGGATTGCACTTATATCTGTAAGTCCAAGCTCTGTTATAACATTTTTAAGAAAATTTACTCTCTTATTAAGTGAATCCAGCAATACAACAGATAACTGAGGATATACTATCTTGAGTACTATTCCCGGAAAACCTGCCCCGGTTCCTACATCAATGACATCAATATTCCCGTTCATGTCAGTAATGCATCCGATTGCTGCACTGTCTGCAAAATGTTTTATTACAACTTCGCTATATTCGGTAATAGCTGTAAGATTCATGACTTTATTTGTATCTATCAACATTTCATAATAGCGGTTTAGGAGTTCTAATGCACCATCAGGCAGTTCAATATGCATTTTATCAAATACTTCTTTTATCTCAGACATTATTGCCTCCTATGCTGTTCCATGTATACAAGCAAAACAGTAATATCTGCCGGCGAGACTCCTGATATTCTGGATGCCTGTCCGATTGATCGTGGTGAATAGTCTTTAAGTTTCTGTCTTGCTTCAATTCTGAGTCCGCTTATATCGTCATAATTGATGTTTGCAGGTATGAGTTTATTCTCAAGTTTCTTAAAATGTTCAACCTGTTTTAATTCTCTTGATATGTATCCTTCGTATTTAATATTAATATTAACCTGTTCAATAACTTCTCTTGGAAGAGGCTGCCTGTCAGGATCAAAATCAGCTATCATATCGTAATTAAGTTCCGGTCTTCTGATAAGATCAGCCAGACTTGTTCCGTTATTAAGCGGTGTACTGTTCATCTGCGCGAGTTTATCATTAACCGGATTGCTTCCACCTATAACTATAGATTTCAGTCTGCTGATTTCTTTTTCAATCATGTTCTTCTTTTCAAGAAGGTGTTTATATCTCTCTTCCGATATGAGTCCTACTTTGTATCCATATTCCGTAAGTCGCATGTCGGCATTATCCTGTCTGAGTAACAATCTGTATTCTGCACGGCTTGTCATCATACGGTAAGGTTCGTGATTTTCTTTGGTAACCAAATCATCTATGAGCACTCCGATATATGCTTCCGATCGGTCAAGAATCAAAGGCTCCCTGTCAAGTATCTGCATTGCTGCATTTATTCCGGCAATAAGTCCCTGAACAGCGGCTTCCTCATATCCTGAGCTTCCGTTAAGCTGTCCGCCCGAAAAAAGGCCTTTAATTTTCTTAAATTCCAGTGATGGCTTGAGCTGTATAGGATTAATGCAGTCATATTCAATAGCATATGCGTTTCTTACGATTTTTGCATGTTCAAGTCCCGGCACTGTATGATACATATCATATTGTACATCTTCAGGAAGTGAGCTTGACATTCCTCCGAGATACCATTCGTGTGTATAATTGCCTTCCGGCTCAATGAACACCTGGTGTCTGTCTTTGTCCGCAAATCTCATTACCTTATCTTCAATTGACGGACAGTATCTCGGACCTGTTCCGTGAATTACACCTGAATAGAGTGGGGAACGGTCAATATTTTTACGGATTATATCATGTGTCTGTTCATTAGTATATGTAAGCCAGCATGAAACCTGTTCCTTCTGGATATCATCAGGATCCGTTGCAAAAGAAAAAGGTACAATAGGGGTATCCCCGCGCTGCTCTTCCATCTTATCAAAATCAATAGTCCTTCCATCCACACGGGCAGGTGTCCCGGTCTTAAACCTGACAATTTCTATGCCCAGCTTTCTCATTGAATCAGAAAGATAGTTAGCAGCCAGAAGTCCGTTAGGCCCCGTATAATAACTTATATCACCAAATATACATCTTGCCTTAAGATATGTACCTGTACAAAGGACAACTGCCTTAGTATTATAAACAGCACCAGAAAAAGTTTTCAGTCCTTTAATAACTCCGTCTTCTGCTATAAGTTCTGATACTTCGGCCTGTCTTATCGTAAGGTGATCGGTATTTTCCAGCACGTTTCTCATACGCTTGGAATATTCCTGCTTATCTGCCTGTGCCCTTAAGGAATGAACCGCAGGTCCCTTGGATTTGTTAAGCATCTTAGACTGTATAAAAGTAGCATCTATATTCTTGCCCATTTCTCCGCCCAGAGCATCCAGTTCTCTCACAAGATGTCCCTTGGAACTTCCTCCTATATTAGGATTACAAGGCATCAATGCAATGCTTTCAACACTTACCGTAAACATTATTGTTTCAAGACCAAGTCTTGCACATGCCAATGCCGCTTCGCATCCGGCATGGCCGGCTCCTACAACGGCTACATCATAATTTTCAACTACGTTCATCTGTTTCTCCTGTTATTTGCCCATGCAGAATTTACTGAAAATTTCATTTACAAGATCATCTTCAACCGATTCACCTGTTATTTTACCTAACTGTTCATAAGCATTCATTAAATCAATTGTGTAAAAATCCTCCGGAAGGCCTTCGTTAATACTCTTTTTTACAAGCTTAAGACTCTCCAGTGTCTCCTCGAGTGCTTCTTTATTGCGTTCACCGGATACATACACTTCATCATTATAATCTATCTCGCCTGACGCAAAAAGTTTGACAATGGTTTCCGACAGTTCGTCCAGTCCGGTATTATCCTTTGCCGAGACTGAGATGACCTTACTATCTGTAATTTTAGATATACTGTCTGCATCAGTTACCGTATCAAGATCTGATTTATTAAGAAGTATCACTGTTTTACGGTTTTTAATTATATTAAGAATATTATAATCATTCTCATCAAGTTCAGTAGATGAATCCACAACATAAAGAATAAGGTCGGCTTCTTCAACAAGTTCTTTGGCCTTATTTACGCCAATCTCCTCAACAATATCTTTTGTATTTCTAATTCCGGCGGTATCTACAAGATTAAGTGTAATTCCCGCAAGATTAATCTGTTCCTCTATTGTATCTCTTGTCGTACCGGCTATATCCGTAACTATTGCGCGGTCATATCCGGCAAGTATATTTAAAATGCTCGATTTTCCGGCATTTGGCTTTCCAATTATAACTGTCTTGACTCCCTGTGTAAAAATCTTGCCGTTATCAACAGTTTTTATAAGGTTATCCACTTTATCAATATAGTTATCCACAGTTATCAACAATTTATCCCCATAATTATCCAAAGAAATATGCTCAGGATCATCAAGAGCCGCTTCTATATAAGCTATATTGTTAATAAGGTCCTTCCTGATTTCCGTTATCTGCTCCGATAATTTACCGTTTAAGAGCTTTACGGAATTACTGAGTGCATATTTATTTTTGGAATTGATTATGTCAATAACAGCTTCCGCCTGTGTCAGATCTATTCTTCCGTTTAAAAAAGCCCTTTTGGTAAATTCTCCGGGTTCTGCAGTCCTCGCCCCGCTTTTGATAAGAATGTCCAGAATCTTTTTCATCACATATACGCCGCCATGACAGTCTATTTCCACAACATCTTCCCTTGTGTAACTGTTCGGCGCCTTCATAATAATAATGAGCACCTCATCTATTATATTATCTTCATATACTATATTGCCATAATGTACCGTATGCGTCGCTGCTTCTGACAGCTTGAAATTCTTCCTTGCAGATACAAAAATCCCGTCAGCAATGCTTATTGCTTCCGGTCCGCTCATTCTTATTATTCCTATTCCGGAGTTAGACATTCCGGTTGCAATTGCTGCAATAGTTTCTTTAATCATAATGCTCCTTACAAAATCCCATACTATTAATTATTTTACTACAAAGTAAAAGGGATGTGAAGTATCTCACATCCCTAAAAATTACTTTTTCATAAATACAACAACATGTCTGAAAGGTTCTTCACCTTCGCTCTTGGTTGATACATATTTATCATTCTGAAGAGTTGAATGAATAATTCTTCTCTCATAAGGATTCATCGGCTCAAGTGAAACCGGTTTTCTTGTTCTCTTAACTCTGTATGCTATATTCTTGGCAAGTGATTCAAGAGTTTCTTTTCTTCTCTCTCTGTAATTCTCAGTGTCAAGTTTAACCCTGAAATACTTCTCACTTTCCTTATTAGCAACAAGACTTACAAGGTACTGAAGTGAATCAAGGGTCTGTCCTCTCTTACCGATGAGAACTCCCATATCTTCTCCTGAAAGATTGATATTAACTGTATCTTCTTCATTATCAATAGTTATATCAATCTTAACTTCCATTTTCATGGCACCGAAAATATCGTTAAGGAAATCTCTTACGTTATCTTCCATAGTGGCTTTCTTCCATATAAGGATCTTAGCCGGCTTGCTGTTGAAGATACCGAGGATTCCTGAGGAACCTTTTTCAAGTACCTCATATTCTACCTTATCACTTGTAGTCTCGAGCTTAAGTAAAGCATTGGTTAATGCTTCTTCAACGGTTTTGCCCGTAACTTCAATTTTCTCCATAAGATATCCCTCTATTCTTTTTTGTTATCATCCCTGCCGCTGTTGTTTTTTTCGTTAAACATCTTAACCATGTTAGCCTTGGCTGCAAGGCTTCCCGGCTTGGCGGTAGTATTTTTGTAATAATCAGTTGCTTTCTTAATCTCTTCGTCACGCTGTTCCTTGCGTTCCACACGTGCTTCCTGCTTCTTAACCTGTTCAACATATGCTGTTGCCGTATTGGTTATTTTCTTAGGAGGAAGTCCCTTCTTGGCACGCTTTGCATTAAGCTTATCAATATTTGCCTGAACCATCTGTTCAACATCAACATGATTCATCTTATTGTTAATAATAATCTGTTGTACAATCTGTACAACCGAGCTTGTAATCCAGTAAACACCGATACATGCAGGGAAAGTAATACAGAAAAATGCTGACATAATAGGCATAACCGTATTCATAACTTTCATTGATCCTGCCATACCCGGCTGCTGGGAATCATTGGATGTCGTATTCTTATTCTCCATAAGCTTGGAACTTAACCACTGTGTAAGACCGGCGAGGAGAGGAATGAGAAGAGCCAGACTCCATTTCCATCCCGGTGCCTGTGTAAGGTTAATTCCGAAGAAATTGGTAATATGCTGAAGCTTGTCCGATTCTTCTGCTACAGCCCCCGATACCGATGAAAATTCACTTATTCCTGTTATCTTATTCCATGTAGATGAGGAAAAAGTATAAATCTTATCTATAAACGAATTTGCGGTATCTCCGAGACCAGTAATGTCATTTTTTTCAAGAATATCCTGCCATCCATTGACTGAAGAAATCTTGTCATAGATATTACTGCAGATAGCCTTGATTGAACTTACATATCCCGGAATCTTATAGATTACTCTGTAAAGAGCAAACATAATCGGAAGCTGGATGAGCATTACGAGACATCCGCCTGTCGGAGAAGTACCGTACTTCTCATAAACAGCCTTTGTCTCAGCGTTCATCTTCATCATTGACTCGTTGTCTTTCTTATCTTTATATTTTGCCTGAATAGCCTGAATCTCAGGATTCATCATATTAGACAGCTTTGAGAACTTCTGCTGCTTAATAGTAAGAGGCATCATGATAAGTCTGACAATGATAGTAAATAAAATAACACATAATCCGATATTAGGAATTCCTATTTTCTCAACAAATAAGAAAAGGAAATTGAATATCTGGCCAAGGAGCCATGCTATCGGCTTAAGGAATCCTGTTTCCTGTGTTAAAAAAATCATATATGTCTCCTTAATAACTGTATGCCCTATGGAACCGGATCATATCCTCCTTTGGCAAAAGGATTACATCTTAAAATTCTCCATATGGCCATAATACCACCCTTAAGAGCTCCGTACTTCTGAATAGCTTCTATTGCATATTGGGAGCATGTGGGTGTATAGATACATGTTCCGTGTTTTTTTAACGGTGATATATATTTCTGATAAAACCTTACCATTGCAATTAATATTTTCTTCATAATAATCACTCGCCTTCCGGTTTAACCATAATATGATGAAGTCTGCACAAATGCATAAAAGCACTTGAACACTCAGCATATCCTTTTCCTTTAAGATTAACCCTGGCTACAATGACAATGTCATATCCTGACTTAATACATTCACTGTTTAACCGGACACATTCACGGATAACCCGTGTCAACCGGTGTCGGACGATACTGTTCCCGACCTTTTTACTCACAGATATTCCCACGCGGTTCATATCCGTTCGGTTCTCCAAAATGTACATAACCAGATACTTGTTGGCATAGGACTTTCCCGCCCTGTAAACCGACTGAAAATCCCTGTTATTTTTCAAAGATTCATATCTGCCCATGTATAATCCTTTCCTATATCCCTTCAGGGATAATAAAAGGCCACATTATCTGCGGCCTATGCTGATAAAACTTTTCTGCCTTTAGCTCTTCTTGCTGCTAAAACCTTTCTTCCGCCGGCAGTACTCATTCTCTTTCTGAAACCATGAACTCTTGATCTTGATTTCTTCTTAGGCTGAAATGTCATCTTCATATTGATTCACCTCCTGTATTTTATTGATGTATCTATAGAACATCATTCTCATTTTATTAGAAAGATGCCTTAAAGTCAAGAAAAACCTGACTTTTTTCTTAATTAATTATTTTATGCCAAATATATGTTTACATAATGTTATCAACAAATTGTGGATAACTTGTGGATAATGCATTGATAACTTGTTTAAAACTTTCTTTTTTATCCCCTAATCCTTATTCTTAGGCTGTTAATAATGTTTATAACTTATCAACAGCCCCATATTAAGTCAAAAACAAATTTTAGGATATATTTTATAAAAGATTGAAAATTTTGTTTAAATGCGGTAAAATAATATGGAGAATGCGTTTAGTATTTTTAGAAGTATTTTGGAGTGAAATTGATGTTAGAAGAACTTAAAAGCAAATGGACTGATATATTGAATATTATGAAAGCGGACTTTGATATCGCCGACGTTTCATTCAAGACCTGGATTCTCCCTTTAGAGGTCTATTCATATGATAATGATATTGTAACCATTATCGTTCCTGAGAAACAGACAGGCCTTAAAATTATTGAAAAGCGGTATACCACACCTCTTAAGGTTACCATATCTGAAGTTATGGATCATGAAGTTGATATTAAGTTCATATCGGCTGATGACATTGATAATATTCCAAAGCAGGCATCTGCACCTAAGCCTTCTTTGAATACTTCTGTTGATTATCAGGATACCGGAATTAATCCTAAATATACTTTCGATACTTTTGTTGTCGGTGAGAACAATAACATTGCCCATGCTGCATCTCTTGCTGTATCGGAATCTCCGGGAGAGATTTATAATCCTCTTTTTATATATGGAGGAGTAGGTCTTGGAAAAACCCATCTTATGCAGGCGATAGGTAACTTCATCATACAACAGAATTCTTCTCTCAAGGTTAAATATGTCACTTCTGAGGTATTTACCAATGAACTTATTGAGTCTATCAGGACAGAGAAGAATACAAGTAATAAGAATTTCCGTGAAAAATATCGTAATGTAGATGTTCTCTTAATCGATGATATCCAGTTTATTGTCGGTAAGGAAAGTACGCAGGACGAATTTTTCCATACATTTAATACATTAAGGGAAGCCAAGAAGCAGATTATCATATCTTCCGACCGCCCTCCCAAGGATTTTGAGACTCTTGAAGAGAGACTCCGTTCAAGATTTGAATGGGGACTTATAGTAGATATTTCTCCTCCTAACTATGAGACGAGAATGGCTATTTTACGCAAGAAAGAGGAACTGGAAGGTTATAATGTCGACAATTCCATACTCGACTATATTGCAACCAATGTTAAATCAAATATCCGTGAACTGGAGGGTTCACTTAATAAGCTTGTCGCATACTCAAAGCTTACCAGAAGTGAAATTAATATGGAATTTGCCGAGAATGTTCTTAAGGATATTATATCTCCTAATGCTCATAGAGAAATTACACCTGATTTAATCATTCAGATTGTTGCTGAGCATTTTGGAATTACAACTGCTGACATATCTTCCCAGAAGAGAAGTAATGAAATAGCATACCCGAGACAGATTGCAATGTATCTCTGCCGTTCCATGACAGATGTTCCTTATGAGACTATCGGTAATTATATGGGTAAGAGAGATCATTCCACTATCAAATACGGTGTGGATAAAATTGCTAAGGATATGAATAGCAATGAATCACTCAAAAACACCGTAGATATAATAACCAAGAAGATTAATCCTTCTTAAATACATGACCCTATTATAATAGGAAGAAACTCTTTCAACAGTATTTTGTGGATAACATACGGATAACTGACAATTAACTTTTTATCATGATATTATATTTTACTATTATGTGGATAACTTAACAGTTTTTCTTAATAACTTAATAACTTTTCCACATGGTTTTTATTTTGATAAATGCTTTATTTTCGGGGTTTATCCTACTTATCAACTTATCCACACCCCCTACTACTGCTACTGCTGATTGGTTACAATAAATATATTTTAATTTCGCGCGAAAGGAGTTTTCAACAATATGAAAATTATCTGTACTAAAAATGATCTGCTTAAAGGCGTTAACATAGCTCTCAGGGCTGTTCCTGTAAGATCTACAATGAGCATTCTCGAGTGTATTCTTATAGATGCCCGTGAAACCGATATTAAACTCACAGCCAATGATATGGAACTTGGTATCGAGACTAGTATTTCAGGTGATATAATTGAGAGAGGACGTATCGCTATTGAAGCCAGGTTTTTGTCTGACATTGTAAGAAAGCTTCCTGACAGTGAAGTAACCATTGAGACAGATGATAGTTATAATGCTACAATTTCATGTGAAAAATCAGTATTTAATATTCCTGGTAAAAGCGGAGAAGATTTTTCTTATCTCCCATATATTGAAAGAGACAAACATATAACTCTTTCACAGTTTGCACTTAAAGAAACTATCAGACAGACTATATTTTCAATTGGAGACAGCGAATCAAATAAGATAATGAAAGGTGAACTCTTTGAGGTTACCAATAATAATCTTAAGGTTGTTTCACTTGACAGATACAGAGTTTCCATCAGAAATGTAACACTTAATAATTCATATGAACCTGTTAGTGTTATAGTTCCAGGTAAAACTCTTAGCGAAATAAATAAGATTCTTTCCGGTGAGGCAGACAGCGATGTCAATGTATTTTTCTCGGAAAATCATATAATATTCGAATTTGAAAATACGGTTGTAGTTTCAAGACTTATAGATGGAGAGTATTTTAAAATTAACCAGATGCTTTCCAAGGACTTTCAGACCAAAATAGAAATTAACAAAAAAGAACTTCTTGATTGTATAGACAGAGCTACACTTTTTGTTAAAGAGGGCAATAAGAATCCTGTAATTTTTAATATAACAGACGGTTCTCTTAAGATTAACATTGTATCTCCTGTCGGAAAGATGAACGAAGAAATAGACATCAACAAAGAGGGCAGTGATATAAGAATAGGTTTTGATGCTAAATTTCTTATAGATGCTTTAAGAGTAATAGATGATGAGGTGCTGTCAATGTATTATATGAATGCAAAGGCACCTTGTACCATTAAGGATGATAAAGAAAATTATATATACCTCATCCTTCCTGTTAACCTGAATTAGGAGGCACGGATTAATGGAAATTATAGAACTCAGGGATGAATTTATTAAACTGGGACAGGCGTTAAAGGCAGCCGGTCTTGTAGAATCGGGAGCCGAAGCCAAGGAAGTCATCACAGAAGGACTTGTAAAAGTAAATAAAATTACAGAAATTCAGCGTGGAAAGAAACTTCACAGTGGTGATATAGTATCTTATAACGGTAATGAGATAGAGATAAGGTAAGTTAAATGATTATTAAATCCATAGACTTACAGAATTTCAGAAATTATGAACTTCAGAAAATAGATTTTGACAGTGGTACTAATATATTATACGGAGATAATGCCCAGGGAAAAACCAATATTCTGGAAGCAGTATATTTATCAGGCACAACCAAGAGCCACCGTGGAAGCAAAGACCAGGAAATGATTGCATTTAATCATAATGAGTCACATATCAAAATGATCATGAGTCGTAAAGGAATTGATTACAGGATTGATATGCATATCAAGCGTAACAGAAGCAAGGGAATTGCCATAAACGGTGTACCTATCCGTAAATCAATGGATTTATACGGAATAATTAATCTTGTTATTTTTTCACCGGAGGATTTGAGAATAATCGAGAATGGTCCGTCCGAACGCCGTAAATTTATCGATATGGAATTATGTCAGTTAGACAAAATATACGCCAGTAATCTGATAAATTACCGCAGGACTCTTGAACAGAGAAATAATCTCTTAAGAGATATTTCTTTTAACCCGTCTTTGGAAGATACCATTGATGTGTGGGATATGCAGTTAATACGTTACGGCAGGGAAATAATCGCAAGAAGAGAAAAATTCATAGATCAGCTAAATGATATAATTAAAGATATTCATATCAGATTAAGCGGAGGTAAGGAAAATCTACTGGTTAAATATGTGCCGGATGCGAAAGAAGACGAATTTGAAGATATTCTTTCCCGGAACAGGGAAAGAGATATCCGGATGAAGTACACATGTGCAGGTCCTCACAGAGATGATGTGATATTTTATATTGATGAACTGGATGTCCACAAATACGGTTCACAGGGACAAAAGAGAACATCAGCTCTTTCTTTGAAATTAGCTGAAATAGAAATTGTAAAGCAATTAACCGGGGATAAGCCTGTTCTCCTGCTTGATGATGTTTTATCCGAACTTGACAGCAGCAGACAGAATTATCTTTTGAACAGCATCAGTGATGTACAGACAATAATAACATGTACGGGACTTGATGAATTTATAAATAACAGATTTGATTTAAACAGAATTTTCAGAGTATCGGAAGGACATGTTTATCAGGAAAATAAACTTCAGGAGGCATAAAAATGAGCAAATCAAACGATTACACAGCGGATCAGATACAGATTCTGGAAGGTTTGGAAGCTGTAAGAAAGAGACCCGGAATGTATATCGGAAGTACATCATCAAAAGGACTTCATCATCTTGTATATGAGATAGTTGATAATGCTGTTGATGAGGCCCTTGCCGGATATTGTACGGAGATTTTCGTTCAGATTAACGAAGATAATTCAATAACCGTAATTGACAACGGACGAGGTATACCTGTAGGAATCAACACCAAGTCAGGCCTTACCGGAGTTGAAGTAGTATTTACGATACTGCATGCAGGAG
>ULMR01016975.1_pt1 | contig 21010 bp, 18 predicted proteins | sample 1951711 | NCBI WGS metagenome assembly ULMR01 (sample SAMEA4835556, study PRJEB28245) | human gut metagenome | biome: gut microbiome; material: fecal sample | place: Denmark | collected 2008 | reverse complement strand
GTTCAATACTTGTAGTTTAACGAATGCTTACACTTTATTCCTGATTTTTGTTGATCGTTCATATTTATAGTTTGCTAAATACGACAAAAACAGAACTCTCCCGTCTCCCGGTCATTGGAAACCGCAGAAACGGGAGAGCTGCTTTGTCTCGTTCTGAATATTTTTAAAACTCTCAGTCACCTTCCCTTATACATCGAATCATAATACTTCTGGTAGTCGCCGCTCGTTACGTTGTCCATCCACTCCTGGTTGTCCAAATACCAGCGCACCGTCTTTTCGATTCCCTCCTCAAACTGCAGGCTCGGTTCCCAGCCTAATTCTTTTTGCAGCTTCGTAGAGTCGATGGCATAGCGCATGTCGTGTCCCGGACGGTCGGTCACATAGGTAATCAGGTCCATGTCGGCTCCTTCCGGACGGCCCAACAGACGGTCCACCGTCTTGATGACTACTTTGATGATGTCGATGTTCTTCCATTCGTTGAAACCGCCGATGTTGTACGTCTCCGCAATCTTGCCGTTGTGGAAAATCACGTCGATGGCCCGTGCATGGTCCACTACATACAGCCAGTCGCGTACGTTTTCGCCCTTACCGTATACCGGCAGCGGCTTGCGGTGACGGATGTTGTTGATGAACAGCGGAATCAGCTTCTCCGGGAACTGATACGGCCCGTAGTTGTTCGAGCAGTTCGTCACGATGGTCGGCATGCCGTATGTGTCGTGGAAGGCCCGTACGAAATGGTCACTGCTGGCCTTGCTGGCAGAGTAGGGACTGTGTGGGTTGTATTTCGTATCCTCGTAGAAGAAATCCTTTCCGTAGGCTAAGTGATGTGTGGAAGACGAAGCCGTGGTAGTGAATGGCGGCTCGATGCCTTCCGGATGCGTCAGTTTCAGGGCCCCGTAGACCTCGTCGGTAGAGATGTGATAGAAGCGCTTGCCCTCGTATTTCTCCGGCAGACTTTCCCAATAGACTTTAGCAGCTTGCAGCAGAGAGAGCGTACCCATCACGTTTGTGCGTGCAAAGGTGAACGGGTCCTTGATGCTGCGGTCCACATGGCTTTCTGCGGCCAGGTGGATGATGCCGTCCACGTGATACTGCTGCATCACTTCCTGCATCTTTTCGTAGTCGCAGATGTCCGCTTTCACGAACACATAGTTTTCCTTGTCTTCAATGTCCTTCAGGTTCGCCAAGTTTCCCGCATACGTCAGCTTGTCCAGGTTGATGATACGGTATTCCGGATACTTGTTCACGAAGAGGCGAACCACGTGGCTGCCGATGAATCCGGCACCACCGGTAATCAGTATGTTGCGTTTGAATGTAGTCATAATAGTAATTTGATCTGATTTTATTTTATTGTAAATAAATGTATTATTCACTATAGCTTTTAATGTATGAATCAGAATTTAATTACTCTATTATTGGTTATCAGATTTGATAGATAATTCAGCAATTAAGTTCTTTACATAAATCCATGGCAGCCCCCATAGCTACATCCATGTTATAGTATTCCCAGTCAGCAAAACGTCCTGTGAAGAAGAAATTATAAGGTTGCAAGTATTGTTTAATTTCTTGAATTATTTTTCTGGTATTGACATCTTGAATGGGGTAAGTGTATTTATTATAGCAATGGGTTATGTAGCGAGGGTTCAAAGGCATTTTCTTTAAATTCTGTTTAATCTCTTCTTCATCTATATAATCAGTAAATTCAATAGTTCCAGTCATCATTCCTTTTGCATTATTACTTTCTGCAAAATTTCCAGTACAAATGATTCGATGCGACTCATGTAACTGACTGGGTTGATAAATCCAGCTGTAAGGATTCTTGTCTATCTCACAAAAGACAGATGTTGTCCCATGATATTCCAAGTCCTCAATTTGTTTACTATATTTATCAATATTTATACCGGATATGATTGAAGGTAGATCCTTGATGTTACCACAGAAAATGACATAATCAAAATAGGTTCCATTTATTTCCCATTTATTGTTAAGATATTTTATAGATGTGATGGGGCTATTGTAATGGATATTGAATCCTTGAGATAGTTTATTGGCTATATATTGAGATCCATCTTTCTTTTCATACCAAAATACTGAATGAACAAAATTTTTTTCTTCTATATGATTCATATTGTTGTAAATCATTTCAGGCACAGTGGGCATGGGGAGTTTTCCTTCAAGCCATGAAAGAGGTACATTTTTAAGATCCTTTCTCCATATCTTTTTGTTATATGGTTGAAAATAGAGGTTATATAATGTTACTCCAAAACGTTGCTTGAGAAACTCTTCAAAATTTTGGGGATTAGATTCCTTTTCTTGTGATATTTTAATGAGGTCATTAATAAAACCTTTTTGGGTCTGTTCATCAAGAAGATAAACATGGTCCTCAATTGGATAAGGAACTTTTAAATTATTATCTAAAAACACAATTGAATTTCTATTAGCTTTTGAAAATTCCTCTTCTTTATTGAATATGCTCCAGAACCAATTTAAGACATCCTGCCGTTTAGAATTAAAAATATGTCCTCCACAGATATGGAATAGTGAGCCATTAACTCTTTTACAGCGGATGAGACCGCCAGGTTGTGATTCTTTTTCAAAGATGGTGATTGAAAATCCTTTTTCTTTCAACATGTGTGCAGTTGTCAAGCCTGAAATACCTGCACCGATGATAGCAACGTGTTTCATATTTATTTCCACTTAGATAATTTTACAGGATGATGATATATTTGTTCTGTAGGAAAGTTGTTGAGTAACTCTTCTAATTTATAGTGGTATTTTTGACCTTGTTGTTCGATTTCTTTATTCCAAAAGGCTTTACCTTTAAGTTTTGTTTCTTTTTCCGTTTTTATATTTGTGGCTGCTAAGACAAGTGCTGTGGGTATAGCAATTTCAACGAATAAATTGGTTGCAGCAAAAGCTCCACAATATTGACAGAATTTAGGCATGACATCGGATGTAGTTATGAAAAAATCAGAATAACTACCTACTAATGGATAGTTTAGTTTATATTTAGAAAATGGATGCTTTATTAATTTGATAAAAGCAGGTATTAGTGTATAAATATGGCTATGATACCAGATGTGCAATGTCATAAGATTTCTTAATGATTTTATGAATGGTATAGAAAAGGATTTATATAAGTTTTGTCTCTTGAAACATTCTTTAGCCGCAATATAATTCGGTAATATCGTTTTTATTTCTGTTCCATTGTTGGTGTTGTATGGATTATATATAATAGCCTCTCCAATGCGAGCCCAACAATATTTATCTTTTATGCCAAATTCAATTATTTCTGGGATTAGTGAATCATTTTTTCCTAATCCAATCTTTTCTAGAAAATTATTTTCATTAATATTTGGATTTATTATTATGTCATCTGCAGTAAAGATAAAGTGAGTGAAATTTTTATCTTTTATTTTTTCATAAGCTTGTGCTATATATCCTGAAAAGAAATACGAACTTTCATATATGGGAATTACGTTTTTTCTGTTCCCATCATAGAATGGCATAATATGATAGATATTTGAAAATTTATCTTTTAACAAAGATTCTATTTTTTCAATATTCTTATCATATCTATGATTGTATATAATTATTAATGCAACTTTCATATGTTAAATTATTTGATTTAAACTTTTTTTGGGGGTATTGGATTATATTTTATGGTGAATAAAGACGATTTAAAAATATTATAATGAAGTTATCTCTTTGTAGATAAATTTCATTAGCTTTCTTTGTATATGCTTCCATAATACTTCTGATAGTCACCGTTTGTCACGTTGTCCATCAGTTCCTAGTTGTAGATACCAGCACACCATCTTTTCAATGCTCTCATCAAACTGTAGGCTGGTTCCCTGCCTGATTTTTGTAGTTTCGTGAGTCGATGGCATGGCTCATGTTATGTCCTGAAAGATTGGTCATGTACGTAATCAGGTCCATGTCAGCACCTTCCGGATTGCCCGGCAGACGGTCCACTTCTTAATTGCGACCTTCGATGATGTCAATGTTTTTCCATTCGTTAAAACTACTGATATTGTACGTCTTCGCAATTTTTCCGTGGTGAAAAATTACATTGATGGCTCGTGTATGGTCCACCATATACACTTAGTTGCGCATGTTCTCGCTTTTACCGTATGAAGGCAGCGGTTTGCGGTGACGGATGATATTGATGAACAGCGGAATCGCTTCTTCAGGAATTGATATGGTAATCCATGTGATATTGCTGTATCACTTCCTGTATCTTCTCGTAGTCGCAGATGTCCGCTTTCACGAACACGTAGTTTTCCTTGTCCTCGATGTCCTTCAGGTTTGCTAAGTTCCCTGCATACGTCAGCTTGTCCAGGTTGATGATACGGTATTCCGGATACTTGTTCACGAAGAGGCGAACCACATGGCTGCCGATGAATCCGGCACCGCCGGTAATCAGTATGTTGCGTTTGAATGTAGTCATAATGATAACGATTTAATACAATGAGACATGATAATCAAATGGAGAATCAAAATCCTTTAGTAGTGGATGCTTGGTGTCTTTCTCGCTCAGGATGGCATGTTCGGTCGGAATGCGCCAGTCAATATCTAATGAGTTGTCTAGAATGCTGATGCCTCCGTCCGCTTCCGGATGATAGAAGTTGTCACACTTGTACTGGAAGACGGCTGTTTCACTCAGTACGGCGAAACCATGGGCAAAGCCCCGTGGTACGAAGAACTGGCGATGATTCTCTTCTGTCAGTTCTACAGCCACATGCTGCCCGTAGGTAGGGCTCCCTTTGCGGATGTCTACTGCCACATCCAGCACAGCACCTTTCACGCAACGTACCAATTTGCTCTGCGTGTAAGGCGGACGCTGGAAATGCAGACCCCGCATCACCCCGTAGGACGACATGCTTTCATTGTCCTGCACAAAATTGATTTTGTCTACCTTTTCTTCAAACTCCCGCTGAGAATATGATTCAAAGAAGTAGCCTCTTGCATCCTTAAAAATGCGTGGCTCGATAATCACCACGCTCTCTATTGCTGTTTTGATGACTTCCATCTTAATTTGAATAGATTAATCTCTACATTTTTAATTTTTAACTATTAACTTTTAACTTGGTTAGTCTAGGTTTGCTTCCCCAGTCCGTTCCACTTCGTCAATTACTTTCAGCAGATATTGTCCGTACTGGTTCTTCAGCATCGGCTGGGCTTCCTCGCGAAGTTTGTCAGCGGTGATCCATCCCTTGCGGTAGGCGATACCTTCCAAGCACGCTACTTTCAAGCCTTGGCGTTTTTCTATCACTTCAATGTAGGTAGAAGCTTCAGCCAAAGAATCATGTGTACCCGTATCCAGCCAGGCAAACCCACGTCCCAAGGTTTGTACCTTTAGTTTTCCATCTTCTAAGAATCTCTGGTTCACTGTAGTAATTTCCAGTTCTCCGCGAGCGGATGGCTTGATATTCTTGGCTACTTCCACTACTTTGTTCGGATAGAAATACAGACCAACCACTGCATAGTTTGATTTTGGATGTTGTGGCTTTTCTTCAACGGAAAGACAGTTTCCCTCCTTGTCGAAGTCTGCCACTCCGTAGCGTTCCGGGTCACTCACCCAGTAGCCGAACACCGTGGCTTTCTTTTCTTCTTCAGCTGTACGTACCGCTTCGCGCAGCATGGCGCTGAAACCGTTTCCGTGGAAGATGTTGTCACCCAATACCATGCAGACTGCGTCATTCCCAATAAACTTTTCTCCAATGATAAAAGCCTGGGCCAGTCCGTCGGGTGAAGGCTGTTCTGCATATTCAAAACGCACCCCGAAATTGCTTCCATCACCTAACAAACGTTTGAATCCCGGTAAATCGTAGGGAGTGGAGATGATTAAAATCTCCTGGATTCCAGCGAGCATCAGTACCGAGATAGGGTAGTAAATCATCGGTTTGTCAAATACAGGGAGCATTTGTTTGCTCACTCCCTTGGTGATGGGGTAGAGGCGTGTGCCACTGCCACCAGCTAAGACGATTCCTTTCATGGTTGTGTAGTTTGTGAGTTAATTTTTTCTCTATCAATCTCTTCTGAAAATATCTCGTGTATAGACTTTTTCTTTTACGTCATCCAGATAAGCATCATATCGGTTGGCGAGAATGGCTTGGCTCTGTTTTTTGAACTCTTCCAGATTGTTTACCACTTTCGAGCCAAAGAAAGTCGTACCGTTTTCCAGTGTCGGTTCATAGATGATGACTGTAGCTCCTTTGGCCTTGATACGTTTCATTACGCCTTGAATACTGCTTTGACGGAAGTTGTCACTATTTGATTTCATGGTTAGGCGATATACACCAATTGTTACTGCATGTTCTTTCTGAACATTCCATTGTGCGTTTTCTGTGTAATATCCAGCTTTCTTTAGCACTTGGTCTGCAATAAAATCTTTACGTGTGCGGTTGCTTTCCACAATGGCTTGAATTAAGTTTTCCGGTACATCCTGATAGTTTGCCAAAAGCTGTTTGGTATCTTTGGGTAAACAATAACCACCATATCCGAAACTCGGATTGTTGTAGTGTGTACCAATACGAGGGTCCAGACAGATACCCTGGATGATGGCCTGTGTGTCCAGTCCTTTAACCTCTGCATAAGTATCCAGTTCATTGAAGTACGAAACACGCAGGGCCAGATACGTGTTAGCAAACAGTTTTACCGCTTCTGCTTCTTTCAGGCCCATGAACAGTGTATCAATGTTTTCCTTGATGGCACCTTCCTGTAACAGGGCTGCGAATTCTTTGGCTTTTTCTTCCAAATGTTCTCCTGCAATGGCTTTGATAGCCTCGTTTTCTTCATCCCGTCCGTCAATCAGTTTCGGATAGCCTACGATGATACGACTGGGGTAGAGGTTGTCATACAATGCCTTGCTTTCACGTAAGAATTCCGGTGAGAACAGTAGGTTGAATTTTTTTCCGGCCAGGGCAGGAGTGGTACGGTACTTCTCTGCATACTTCACGTACAGACTTCGGCAATAACCTACTGGGATGGTACTTTTGATTACCATTACTGCGTCCGGGTTTACCTCTAATACCAGATCGATGACTTCTTCTACATGACTCGTGTCGAAATAATTCTTCACGGGGTCATAGTTGGTTGGTGCGGCAATTACTACAAAGTCTGCGTCTTTGTAGGCTGAAGCTCCATCCAGTGTAGCCGTCAGATCCAGTTTTTTTTCTGCAAGATACTTTTCAATATATTCATCCTGTATCGGACTGATACGGTTGTTGATTTTCTCTACCTTTTCAGGGATTACATCCACTGCTGCCACGTGGTGATGCTGTGATAATAGGGTTGCTATGGATAAACCTACATAGCCTGTACCTGCTACAGCAATATTAAGGTTCTTAAAGTTTCTCATAATATTTATTTTTTTAGATAATAAGAAGCATACCATTCTGCAAAAGCTCTTAATCCATCTCTTAAAGATGTAGAGGGCTTAAAACCGAAATCTTCTTCCAGTGGTGTTGTGTCAGCATAGGTGACAGGTACATCACCTGGCTGCATAGGAACCAGTTCTTTGTGGGCTTCAAAATCATAATCCTCCGGCAACACTTTTGCGCGAATCAATTCTTCCTGTAAAATTGTGACGAAATCCAGCAGGTTTTCAGGTTGATTATTCCCAATGTTGTATACTTTATAAGGGGGAATTGGCAAGCCGTCTTCGCCATTCTTCTTCTCTGGTGCATGTTGCATGACTCTGATTACCCCTTCTACAATATCATTAATATAGGTGAAATCACGTTTGCAATGACCGTAATTGAATATCTGGATTGTCTTTCCTTCACGTAATTTGTTTGTAAATCCGAAATAAGCCATGTCTGGTCTTCCGGCTGGACCGTATACTGTAAAGAATCTCAATCCGGTAGAAGGAATATTATACAGCTTTGAATAGGCATGCGCCATCAGCTCGTTGCTCTTTTTGGTAGCAGCATAAAGGCTGACCGGATTGTCTACCTTGTCGTCTGTGCTGTATGGAACTTTCTTGTTACTGCCATATACACTTGACGAGGATGCATACACCAAATGTTCTACTTGCGGATTGGAATGTCTGCAAGCTTCCAAAATATTATAGAAGCCAATCAGATTGCTTTCCACGTAGGCATCCGGATTAGTAATACTGTAGCGGACTCCTGCCTGGGCAGCCAAATTGACTACGATGTTGGGCTTGTATTTATTAAAGATTCTCTCAATTAATGCTTTGTCAGCAATGTTTCCTTTAATGAAAGTACAATTAGTGTAAGCTTCCAGCTTTTTCAGTCTTTCTTCTTTTAAGGAAACATCATAGTAATCTGTAATGGAGTCAATACCTACGATACGAATATTGTGCTCTCTCTTTAAAAGCTCTAATGCTAAATAACTTCCTATGAATCCTGCAATACCGGTTATGAATATTGTTTTATTGTTTAATGAAAAATTTTTTGTTGCCATCTTATGAAATGAGATTATTTAAAATAATAATTATATATACTGTAATTGTATTTTAGTTAAAAGAGAGGTGATCCGAATATCTTTTCCTGAATGAATTTTATAGGAAAAAGAAAGGCTGCTTGTAGATATCTTTTTCGTGTGTGAGGTTCTTTATATATTCTATAAACGAAACGGATATTCATTTTATTTACCCATTGGGGGTAATATGTAATTTCATTTTTTGCCGTTTGATGTATAAATCCTCCACATGTAAATCCTATACCTTTAAATCCAGCATTTTTTACTTCTTGTAAAAATTGTTCCTGCAGTAGTGTACCCATACCAACAATAAGAAAATCAGGGTTAGTTTCAATGATATGTTTTACTTCTTTATTTTTTTCTTCTTTACTGTTAAAATATCCATTTCTTAGTCCTACGAATCTCAATTTTCTCCATCGCTTTTTTAATATTTCTACTGCTCTTTCTACTTCTTCTTGTTTGGATGCTACGATGTAAATTGTCTTTGCATTTTTTTCGGCGTAAGAAAAAAAATAAGATGCTATTGAAGTCATGTCAAAACTTCTACGAGTAATTTTCTTATAATATAATAATTGGATGGCAACCGCTAATATAGAACCATCTACAAATATGCCATCAAATTTTCCAAATAATTTCGTATTATCTAAAGCTGTAATATACGAGACTGGATTAAGAAAAGTGTAAATTAGAGTTTTCCCTGTAAATAGTTTTTCTAAACCTTCTTTTTGTTGTTCTTCAGTTTTAATGATTTGGCGTATTAATATCGATCTCATAGGCTATCTCCTCAGAAAAATTAATCTCATGTGAATAATTCGTTATAGTAATAGTTACTTTAGAAACTATATCATTGATGATAAAAGTTCGAATGAAATATCGTTTTTATTGTATCTTAGTATTATAGAGATGTGCTAACAATATAGAAATGAGTACTTATTTGCTTCATTATATTTCTAAACTATTGAAAGTTTTTAGCTGCGAAATATAGGGGTAATGCCTTCCTATTTTTATATTTTGTTTCTCTAATCTAAAGATAAACAATCAGAAACTTTATATTTTTCTTAGGATGTATATTGCATATGTTTTAATGTTATATTTTTATATTATAGAGGATATCTGTTTTGAACCATTATAAGTAATATAGATATGATTTAGATATTCATTCCACATATTAGCTATTTTTTCTTCAGAAAATCTACATTTTATTAGTTTTGCATTTGTTCCTAACTGATCAGCAATATTAGGATTTGAGGCTATGTATTTCATCTTTGCATATATCATATTTATATTACCTCGTGGTACAATTAGTCCATTAACATTATTTTGTATCAGAAGTGCGGCTCCTCCTGGGCTACAATCTGTAGATATGCAGGGAAGCCCTAGTGCCATTGCTTCAATTAACGCATTTGGGATTCCTTCAAAATCTGAGGTTAATATAAACATTTTTGCGTTATAAATATTTTTTTGAGGGTTAACACTTACTCCTGCTAATATTACTTTGTCTTGGAGATCTAGCCTTGTAATTAATTCTTGTATTTTTTCTTTGTCTGGACCTTCTCCATAAATTTTTAATATATATTGGGGAAATAATTTCTGAAATTTTTTGAAAGCATAAATTAGTATATCTAATCGTTTTTGTTTTAAGTCAAGACGAGATAAAGTTACAATTTCATTATCTCTATAATTAAAACTATTTATATTTATATTTTGTGATGCTAAAACTGGATTTGGTATAACAGCTGTTTCTTTTTTTATTATAGAATAATATTCTTTTACCTTTTCTAATTGGAATACTGCTCCGTCTGCAAACTTGAAAAAAGGTTTTAATAATTTTAATTTGAAATACCTAGGTTTAAAAGGGTCATTTCGTTCACAAATTATAGATTTTGTATTTAATCCATAACATGCAAATATATTGTATATATTTGCATCAAGTAAAAAAGATATGGAAATATCGGGCTGCTCTTCTTTTATGATGTTACGTATTATATTGATTCTTTTTAGTATTCCTGTGTTTTGTAGATTTTTATGAATGTAATTTATATGAGAGGGTACAATAAGTGGTTTATCTGTGTTCATATATGTGAGAATTGTAATATTATGTCCTTTTAAGGCAAGATTTTTAGCAACCCATAAGAACATTTTAGGAGCTCCACTATTGTGAAGCCATTTTATTAGCATAAAAATTTTCATGATTATAGTAAATATTCAATTGGAAAATCATCTTTTAAACAACCTCAGGAGACTGCTTGCAAAAAATGTACCTCAATATTAATAATGTTTATTTATGAAATCTTATAATTCTTTCTTTTTTAGCTCCTCTCATTAATCGACAGAAATAACTCCAAGCAAGACTTCAGATTATTTACACGTTTAATGAACGATTAAAGTGGGTCTAGTGACATCTCTTTCCTATTATTCTTACATGGACGGAAGGAAGATAACCTTCCGCAAATTTACATTATAAAACAGGTAATAGTTCAGTTGGTACTCAGTCTAAGTTATCATCCTATCATTTTATTAAACAGTAAGCTCAAATCAAGAGCTATGGAATTTCTCAGGAAGTGTGTCTAGCCTGACGACAACTGCAAAACATCTTATTGTTGCTTCCCTTTCCGGTTATTTAATTTTTATATTCACGATTGGACCGTTGCAAGGCTTGCCGATGATCTCAATCTTGGCAACCTTAGGTTGACTTACTTAAATAGTTTTGCCTAATTTTTCTACAATTGGTGGCGTTGCCAGTTCTTGAACTATTATATAATCCTTGCATAACCCTCAAAGGCTTTAGGCTCGTTGCATAGCTGAGGTCATACACCTCCTGATAGTTTACCATAATCATTCATCTTAAAGGTTATGACGCAAAAGTATATTGGTGCATGTCAACGTGGAAAATAGAATGGTTATATTTCAGAATCTATTTTTATTAGTTCAAAGATTAGACTCTCTCCCAATTGTAGATTCATCATTAAATGCTTCTATCAAAGTAAAGTATAAGGTTGCTTATATTTTAGTATACAGATTCCCTTTCAAATGTTTTTAAAGTTTTATCCAATTATTAAAGAATATATCAGGAGTTGAATTCTGATTGGTCATCCATTTTTGCGGATAATATATTTGTTTTTTCTTATATCCTAAAACTGCCCCCCAATAACTAAATGTGCTATTGGCAATTATGGCTCCTTTGCATTGTGACATTAAGAACATATCAATAGGACTATTTCGTCCATTATTCCAGTCTATAAATTTTATATTGACTGGAGGTAGATTTTTTTTTGCCCAATCTATATCATCAGAAAAACCAAAGAATGTAGGATTATCTTCCTTTGTCATTATTTCAGCTATGGCCTGTTGATAATATGATAATGGACAACAACCTTCATACTTCTTTTTATATTTTTTAGATAAAAAATCTCCTCTTCTTACATGTATAAACCAAGAGTTGGTTTCTCGAATTTGGCATAAGATGTCTTTATTTTCTGGAGATAATTCGTCTTCATTTATGTTCCAAATTAACCAGTGTTCATTTTTTGGAAAATACAATTTAGTATATTTAAAGGCTAAAAAGACAATTGCATTCTCATTTTTACATTCGCGTTGGCTTGCATCTACGAATGGGTTTCTTTTTATGATTCTTTTTATAAGAACTAGGAATAAAACAATCATAGTTGAATACCAAGTAGATTTAGGAAGTTGAATTTTGAACCATTTATCAATTTCTAAGCCATAGTGCTCACTTAATCTTTTTGAATTATAGTGCCCATACATTTTATGATTTGGGTATTTATTCTTCATGTACAGGTAAAAAATATATTCAAATATTTGATTACCTAAACCTCCACCAAATGAGAATATTTTCATATAATCTTTTTTATTATAGATCCTTTAGTCTTTAAATACATGTGGTATATAAAGCAAATATATTTCATAAATCCACATGGGTAATCTCCTAGTTCGAATGACGCAGTGTCAAGGTCAAATCCTAAATAATGTAATCTTTTATCATTAATAAATCTGCCTGCAATATAGCCTGCCTTTCTGAAACTATTTAATATTCTTTGTTGGTATACGTCATGATGATAATTTAAGCAATAGTTTCCATATGTCTCGAACTCTGAGAAAGAATTTATTTCGTTAGGATTTGTTGCATATATTATTTTTTCAATCCAGTTATTGCCTTTAATGGGAGTCGTTTCTATTTTTCTTATCATCTCACAAACGATACTTCTTTTAAACATCATATGTTCTGCAATGAATGATTCATTTGCTGTTTGTTCAAAAGTAAATAATTTAGATAGCGTTTCGAAATATGCTTCATGATGTTCTTTTTTTAAGCTAAAAAAAGGGTTTCCTTCATCTGAAAAGAATGAAATAGGCCGAAGTGGTAATGTGTCAGCATCCCAGCTTAAATAAAATTCTTTCTGACATAATTGGGATTGAGCAAATCCTAATTTTATAAATTGCTGTAAAAACCATCCTGCCCGGTTGTAAGATGATCCATTTTTTTTAAGTAGCTCCTTTATCTTATTATATGTGATATTGGGCGCTAATTTATTTTCGTCTACTAATGTAACATTTGGAATTCGGGTAACAACGCGAGGTATATAATGTTTCAAACGTAAATCTAAAATAATAAAGATTTTCTCAGGAGAAATATTCTGCGATATATATTTTATTGTTTTGGGCAGAAATGAGAAATCTTTATATGCTACGGGGATAATTATATCAAAGTTATTATTCATTTTTTTTCATTTAGGGCATTGCTTATTGCTTCTAAGTTCTCGTATTTATTTATATTATCAGGCTCAAGATAAGCTCCTTCCCCCCATTCATTCCAAGCAGTGATAAAAATATATGGGTATTTTCTTGATGAACATATTCCTACTAATTTCTTTAAATAAAATCCAAATTTTTTTGCAGTACTACCAATAATAATTTTTCCTTTTTTACCTCTTCTTGGCGTATCATCGTATGATACAAAAGCTCCTAATATAGTGTTCTCATCTGCTTTTTTAGCATATTTAAGAGATCTTTTCCATATTGTATCATAATCATAGATACCAAGACTTTCCTTTTTCCCTAATTTACGAAAAATTTTATTTATAGCTCTGCGAAAGAGAGAAATGTTGGCCCACCATCCTGAATGTATAGGTTCATAGTTATATCTAATTTGACTTTTAGGAATGCGTCCTTTATAGTCATTCTTGAATATTACAAAAATTCCGTCAAAACCATCATTTTGTGCCAGTTTGTTCCAGAAATTACACATTTCAACAATTTCTTTAGAATATTGTAAGATGAGGAATATAGGTTTATTCTCGATTCTTTCATATTTCTCATTTAAAAAATGGGTTCTAACATAATTGTAGTGTTTTTCCCAATCTGCTTCGTTCCCTAGAATATATGGAACTAGAATTGCGGGCTCATTGGAGGTTTTAGTTGTTTGGTCTAATAATGGAGACCAAGCGTTTCCATCTACATTACTCCAACTCCTTTTCCAGTTTGCATTATCCCATGCTAAGAAATATTTGATATTTATATTTTTATTATCTCGGATTAATTCCGTTGGTTTAGTAAGTAAATTTTTTTCACTATTGAACCAATAGTGGTAAATGCCAAAACCAGTTATGCCATATTGATGGGCTAGATTAGCTTGTCTAATAATGTTTTCTTCCTTTGATAAATCATAGTAATTTTCATTTAAAGGAATTTTAGGTTGATTATGACCTTTAAAAAGTGGCTTTGCTTTTTTTACTGTTACCCAATCTGTAAATCCTTTACCCCAAAAGAGATCGTTTTCTGGTATACAGTGATATTGAGGTAAATACATTGCGAATAGCTTAACTTTTGAGTTCATGATGATAATTATTTTCTTTTAAAGTTTCTCCTAACATAAGAATATAGAATAGAATGAGAAATATCATATATCCGTATTCTCCAGTAATACATGAATATGCTAAATAAAAAATTAATAAAGTATTTAAGAGATAACATGTTTCTCCTTTGAAACCTTTATTGTATCTTAAAATCTTTCTTAACATTATCCACCATACTATTAATCCGTATAATGCATTATTGCATAGAATAACATAAATCAGACTTTCAAAATCTAATATAATAGGATGATATTCTTTTGTCGCCATATAGAGTCCAGTCCAATTAAATCCTTTCCCAAAAAGCCAACAATCTGAAATTTCATCAAAGCATCCATATAATTGAGAAATTCTTGTTTCAATAGATGAGCCTCTCACTTGACTGCTATTTATATCTTTAATTGACGCTAAATAATCTTGTAATTCTGGCATTTGTTCAATTATGAGAAATCCAATGATAAAAATGATGCTTAAATAGAATATAGTTTTTAGGTTCTTCTGTTGTGTTAGGTAGAATAGCATTGCAATAGCTATACCTCCAATGGTTGATCTAATTCCACAGGTAATGGAATCAATACATATTATGGTAAGAAGAGTTAAGGTTACAAAGATATTTACGCGGTTTTTATTATAGTAAATATAACATAATGCAAATCCAATAAACAGTCCAAAACTCATGGGATGAGCAAAGACGGATGAAATTCTACCGTATAGTCTTCCCCAACCAGCAGCTGCATATATTTCATCAAATTCAGAACCATTAGCGATAGATATTAGCATTACATAAGGGTTGGTACCAGGAATTGTTGTCAGAAATAGCCCATATCCACATATTATAAATATGCATATGATGGTTATATTTCTAAATAACGCGATTGAACTCTTGTCAGTTTTCATTATATTCCATAGGGCAAACGAAAGAAATAAGCATTGCATCATTTGTTGGCGCCACATGTTCAATTGTTCGAAGTAGGGAACGGAGAATTGAAATGGCATTGGTAGTAGAAGTAATATAAAATACAGGATAAATGGAGATAATGGTTTGTAATCGAATTTATATTGGGGATATTTTTTTCGAATGGAAATAAATGTCATAATAAGGATTATTAAATTTACAAAATTCCATTGAAATGTAATTCCTAATATATGAATATTCATATATGGAACTAAAAATAAGTAGGCTAAATATAGGCCAATACCATATTTGAATCTAAAGAAAATGAGGAATAATATTAAAATTATTATTAATGACTGTATTGTAGTAATCATATTGATCTTTTATAATTTTTAAGAATTTTAGCCGGATTTCCTCCAGCAATGCAATATGGTGGTATATCTTGAGTAACAACAGAATTAGCGGCAATTATCACTCCATCACCAATGGTAGTATTAGGTAATATTGTTACTTTGTCTCCCATCCACACGTTTTCTCCTATAATGACAGGTCCTTTACTTACAATCTTTCTTTTATGCGGCGGTATTTTTAATGAATCAAAATCTGTATCTCCATGTGAGTTATCTGTGATTGTGACCCATTTCCCTGTTAAAAGGCCTTTTCCAATGTGAATATTATTATAGCATGTAATGTGATTAAATGCACCAAATGAGCAGTTGTCATTAATAATGAGTTTGGGAGATTTTGATGAATATGGATTATTCCATGCTGTAAGATAAATAAATTTTTGAAATGTGACATTTTTTCCTATTGATATATATTTACTACCAATAATTAAACCTATTTCTTCGAATAGCACAGATTTGTGACAATAATGGAAAGTGGGTCGTAGAACGAATGATCTTATATGACTTTTTATAAGATTTATATGTACTCCCCATAATAGTGAAAAACAAATTTTTGACAAAAAGTATCTAAGAAAAATCATTATATATTTTATATTTCTTGGTATTGTCTGTTATGTAATTTTCTATTTCATCAATTTTATTGGTTATAAAACATATCATACAGCTTGCAACTCTCTATCAGTGAGAAGATGAATGCCGAGTTTGTTACGGCAGCTTTACTTTTTTAAGTAGTAGCTTGGTTTCATCATCTGCTGGCAAAGATTGTTTTATACTTCCATAAAAATCGGCTTTGAGGATATTTCTTAAAAAATTTTCATTGGTTTATCATGTTGTACAGAAATTCTCATTAATATGTTTACTATGCTCTTCGCAACCTACATATTATGACTATCTATTCATGACTCTCCTTCAAGTTGTTTCACTTTTATCTTTATTGTTGGATGCTTCGAGGTTTGTTAATTATCTAAACGTTTGTATATTGGACTGATCTACTCACTCCGTAGTTGATAACATTGCCGATTTATAAACTTTTCAGGGTTTATTCCATAATTTCTGCAGGATTCGTGGAGGTCCTTAGTTAGCTACATGATTGAGAGAAACCATATACCTAGTAATAGTTTACTTTCTTCTTGGTTTATTGTATTTTTTCTTCGCCATGATATTTCCGGGGAAAAGCTCGTCCCGATTTGCTTCTTTGGAGACTTCAAACTTTTCATTGGTTTCGTGAACAGCTTGTTGAAAAACCTTTAATTTCTATTGGGTACAATCTTCGTTTGAATATTCTTGGGTTTATGCATAGAATGCTGCGTATGGAATGTTGTTGTCAATAGAGAAAATGAGTTGATGAAATTTCGCTTGAGGGTATTCCTGTCCTTGTCGGAAAACTATTTCCTTTCAATAATTATTGCTAAACAATTTTCTTTAGATTTTAAATTTAGTCTAAATGTGACGTGAGAGGTAAACTAGTAAACACGCTAAGTTGAAAATGTTAAATATAATTTAAAGATGTAAATTATCTATTTTCTCTAATATCCCATCAACCTTTAATCCACTTAATATATCTTCAGAAATAGAGAATTTTTTGTGTCCTTGTGTAAAAAGAATCTGTTTTTTTAGTTTTGACATAAAATTTTGTTTATAGTATTCCTTTTTGTTTCCAACTATGGGTACTAGAGGAAGTTCTTTTATTCGAAGTTTATTTTCAAAAGCAAAAAATGGAAGTAATGATTCTGCAAAATATCCCATAAGACGTTTTTCCCTTGTATAAGGTGACTGTGGGATAATAGCAAAAAGATCCAACAGAATTTTAAACTGCCAGCTACAGAATTTATCAAATAATTCTTTTCTGCAAATAAACATATTAGCTGGATTTATCCAGTTTTGTTGTATATAGAATTTATTAAAAAGTTGAATATTGTCTTTATATAAACGATTCATATATAAAAAAAAGATATCTACATCTTCAGGAGTAAGATTTCTAAAATACCAATTAAGAATATTACTGTCTAAATATACCCTTCTTGATAATATTATGTCATAATTTGACATAATATTATCAATATTTTCTTTAGTAAATTCTGTCTTAAAATATCTCCGATAATGACAGAGCCCAATATACTCTACATCATGCATATTTTTCCATGCCCAATATTGTGCGGTGAGTTCACAGAAATAAGGATTTAGATGACTTATATTATCTCCTGTATTATCCCCTAATAAACAAAAACTTTTATTCTCTGATAATACTTTTCCAACATGTATTGGAGTGTAAACATCATTACTAAATACTTTTAAATCCTTATGCTGTGCAACTAAAATTTTTATTTTTTTCATAAATCTTCTTCTATCTTTTAGATTTTGTATTATTTATAAGTTAGAACTAAATTCTAGAACTTTTTCAATTATAGGTGCCATGTCATAATACCTATATTCTGCTAATCGTCCACCAAATATTACATTTTCCTGTTTGTCTGCCAGTTCCTTATATTTGATATAAAGTGTGTTATTTTTTTCGTTGTTCACTGGATAATAGGGTTCCATTCCTTCTATCCATTCTGTGGAGTACTCCTTGGAGATAACAGTTTTAGGATGGTCATAAATTTCTTGGCCGAACATCTCAAAATGCTTGTGCTCAATGATACGGGTATAGGGGACTTTACTTTCTGTGTAGTTTACTACGGCATTACCTTGATAATTGGGTATGTCATGAATTTCTTCTTCGAATCGAACTGTTCGGTATTCTAACTTACCGTAACAGTAATCAAAATACTCGTCTATCTTTCCGGTGAAGACAATTTGTTCTGACAGACTTTCCCAATGTGTACGGTCTGCAAAAAAATCTACGTTAGTTTTGGTTTCTATATCAGCTAATAGTCCTTCTATTAGTTTATTGTAACCTCCAATAGGGATACCTTGGTATTTGTCGTTAAAATAGTTATTGTCAAATACTAGGCGTACAGGCAGTCGCTTGATGATGAATGCCGGTAATTCTGTACATTTACGTCCCCATTGTTTTTCAGTATAGCCTTTAATTAGCTTTTCATAAATATCGTTTCCAATGAGTATTTGAGCCTGTTCTTCCAGATTTCGTGGTTCCGTCACACCATCCACTTGCATTTTGGCTACGGCTTCAGCTTTCTGCTCCTTTATTTTCGTCATTGCTTCTTCTGGAGTTACAACTCCCCACATCTGATAAAATGTGTTCATGTTGAACGGTAGGTTGTACAACTTGCCTTTATAGTTGGCTACCGGGGAGTTGGTATAACGATTGAACTCCACGATGGAATTGACAAAATCCCAAACTTGCTTGTTGGACGTATGGAAGATATGTGCACCGTATTTATGTATATTGATGCCTTCTATCTTTTCGCAATAGATATTCCCACCTAAGTGTGGACGTTTGTCAATAACTAAACAGTGTTTCCCTTTCTGCTTTGCAAGATATGCAAATGTAGCTCCAAATAGACCAGATCCTACAATGAGATAGTCGTATTTCATAATTTACTTTCTAATTTTCGATGTAATAGTATTTATAATGATTTTACTGATAGGATCATGCAGGGTTATAAGGCATATAGCATAGATCAATGCACCTGTTAAAAACATAGATAGTAACGTAACAATGTTACTATATTCTTGTTTGTCAATTATAAATAAGACTATTCCCATTGCAATACCAGATATTAAATAATTTAAATGTTGACGCTTTAATAACTGTATTGATATATATTTTCTTCCAATAAAAAACATTGAGAGAGTAACAACAAATTCGGTGACAGCAAAAGCAATTGCCGTTCCGTAATGCCCATAATGAGGTATCAGTAACACATTAGCCATTATATTTATTATTGCTCCCAAAAAAGTGCATAATATTACAATATTGATTTTCCCCATTGGATATAATATTTGCATGCCCATGACACCAGAAACACCAATAGATATAATATTTATTGCAACAATCTGCGAGGCCAGAATAGCTGGATAGAAGTCGTTGCCACTGAGTAGAAGGATGGCGCTTCTACTTGTGAAGATAAGTCCTATGGTAAGAGGTATAGAAATGGCAATGATAAAATCGTATGACTTTTGTACCACACTTTTAAACTCGTTCATTTTATTTTCTGCAATTAAATTTGAGGCGCGTGGCATCATAACAGAACCTAATGAATTAGAGACGCTCATTGTCATATACATTAGTTTCGTTGCTGCCGTAAAATACCCTACGGCTGTAACATTCTTTAAAAAACCTAAAAGTACTGTGTTCAACTGTAAATATATGCTTGTTATTACATTGAATACGAATATATAAATAGCGGGTTTTAAATGCCGTAAAGGATGTAAGTCATGGATATCAACAATCTTTCTGTCAACATATTTTCGTAAACGAAGGAAATTAAATATATTACCTCCTAAAATGCCAAATACCGTATAGGCGCCATACCACAATATATCTTCTTTTGTTTTAACAAACAGGAATAATAATATTACAGATATGATTTTAACGATAAGTCCGCGTATAGCTACATATTTAAAATCTTCAATTCCTTGATAGAACCACTCACATCCTATTGCCGTAAAAAATATGGTAGTGCTTAAGATTAGAAATAGGGGAATATTAGTTTGAACATCGGACACGGTCATGCATATAATTGCGACTGCTGCATATCCTAAGATTGTTAACATAGCATGTAACAATAATATTTCTATTGTGATTGTAGACATTTTCGTAACTTCACTTCTTACTTTAGCAATCTCTCGAATGGCATACATTGGAATTCCGAGACAGGTAAACAGGCTAATATAGGAGATTATAGAACCGAAGAACTGTACTTGGCCTATTCCTTCTGCCATCATTATTCGTGAGGCATATGGGAAAGTTATTAGAGGGAATAAAAGTTGAGATACTGAATTTAAAAGATTAAATATGTAGTTGGATTTGATTGATTTTGACATGATGTATTTTTATCATAAAGTTGACTCTTTTATATTAAGATTGAGCTCTGTTTATTTATTGTATTTAATCTATATAGTTTGTTGTCGTAAACTTCCCTTATTTGAACATGATTCTGGCTCTTATTAAGAAAGGAAACTAAGGTTACGATGTAAATGTATCTATTTTAAAAGCATGCTTCGCCGTTACCACTCCCAAACATTCAGTCAGAAATGATAAACCACATGCTATTAGTAATAGTCAGGCAAAAGTAATGTTTATTTGCATTGTATGCAACCTTTTTAAAGGCTTTTATCGTCCTTCCTGGCGCTTTTTATACTTCGACAAGATAAAACGTAAGTACATTCGTAGCAAAACGTAAGTACATTCGTAGCAAAACGTAAGTGCGTTTTGATTCAAACGTCAGAGCGTTTTATCTGAAACGCAAGTGCGTTTTTTC
>ULMR01039811.1_pt1 | contig 21724 bp, 24 predicted proteins | sample 1951711 | NCBI WGS metagenome assembly ULMR01 (sample SAMEA4835556, study PRJEB28245) | human gut metagenome | biome: gut microbiome; material: fecal sample | place: Denmark | collected 2008 | reverse complement strand
AATCACAGGCCCGACAGGTCCTTTAACTGTTGTTATAGCATCCGTAATTGCACTACATTCAAATAATCCGAACCTTATATTCGCAGCGATATTCTTATCAGGACTTTTTCAAATTATACTTGGGATTTTTAAAGTCGGAAAACTCGTAAACTTCATTCCATATCCTGTAATTTCTGGTTTTATGAGCGGGATTGGAGCTATCATTTTACTTTTGCAAATAAATCCTTTTTTAGGGATAGAATTTAGCGGAACTCCGGTTGAAGGATTAATTAATGCGATAAAATCCTTGGGAAGTGCAGATTTACACAGCATTATTTTAGGTGCAATAACACTTTTGATAGTATTTTTTACCCCTAAAAAAATTGCAAAATTCTTACCTCCGCCTTTAATTGCCCTAATTCTTGGAACTGTAATCGCTATTGGATTTAATTTTGACGTTAAAACAATAGGAGAAATTCCAAGAAACTTCCCTGCTTTTGTATTGCCAACATTCAAATTATCAGAAATTGAAATAATTATACCGATTGCATTAACACTTGCAGTAGTCGGTTCAATAGACACTCTGTTAACATCACTTGTTGCAGATTCATTAACTAAAACCAAGCATAAATCAGACAAAGAATTAATCGGACAAGGGATAGGAAATATTGTAGCATCGGTATTTGGAGGGTTGGTATCTTGCGGTGCTATGATGAGAACTGCCGTAAATATTAAAAGCGGTGGGAGAACAAAGCTTTCAGGAATAATTCATGCAATCTTTCTTATTATGGTAATAATATTTCTAGCTCCGGCAGCTGCAAAAATTCCGCTTGCCGTTTTAGCAGGAATTTTAATTAAAGTCGGATTTGGAATTATTGATTACAAATTTATAAGACTTCTAAAAGTAGCTCCAAGAAATGATTTACTTGTAATGCTTCTTGTATTTTTAATAACTATTTTTGACGATTTAATTCTCGCAGTAGGCGTTGGCGTAATTTTATCTTCAATCCTTTTTGCTGCAAATATCGCAAGACAAACAGATATCAAACTTGTAGGACTTTCTGATTTGAAAGACGAAAACTATATAGATGAAGATTTAAAAAGTCATACAATGATAATGCACATTGATGGAACACTATTTTTCGGCTCTGCATCTTTAATCGCATCAAGAATTGATGACGTTTTGGATAATAAAACAGTTATTGTAGATTGTTCTAATATCAAAAGTATGGATATTTCTGCCGTATTTGCTCTTGAAGATTTGGTTTTAACACTAAAAAGCAAAAACGTAAGAGTTATTATAATATTTAATAACAGAACAGTTGCGGCATCTACACTTAAACTCGGATTACGCAAACTTATCGGACAAAAAGATATAACTTTTTCAACTGAAGAAGCACTAAATAATGTACAAAATTAAAAAATGATGTTATTATAGATATAACAAAATAGGAGGAGAGGTTTATGAAAAAGATAATTATTCTTGCATTAATGTTACTTTCAGTACAAACAGCAGTTTTTGCAGATGCTGAAACTGATATGCACCAAGCTTATATTGCAAAAATTCAAGCCCAAGATATAAAATATAATACTTATAACTTTTTTAAAGCAATCAGTGACGGAAACGTACAACTTGTTGATTTATTCCTAAAATCAGGAATGAGCGCAGAATCAACATTTATGAAAACACCTGCTATATATATGGCAATTGCAAGCAACCAAAACGAAATTGTAAAATTATTGCTTGATAACAAAGTAGATCCAAACAAACCGACAGCAGGAATAACTCCGTTAATTATGGCAATAAGACAAAAAGACAGCAAAATTGTAGAAACTTTAATTTCATACGGAGCTGATGTTAATCAAGTTTCAGGGAATATAAAACCGCTATCTTATGCAATCAAGAAAAAGGAACCAAAAGTTGTTGAATTACTAATCAATGCAGGTGCAAAACCTGACAATGAAGTTCTTTTAAATGCTTTGAAATCTGATGATAATTATATAAAAGATACAGTTTTGAAACGCTATAAAACAATGGACTAAATTAAATAAAGTAATCCATTTACAGTATTAATTAACAAATTTATTGACAATAAAAAAAAAGAATAATTTACTATAAATATAGAAAAAGAAAATTTTAACCAGAGAATAAGCGGAGAGAAGAATGAAATACAGTTTAACCAGAAAACAATGGGGAATACTAATCCTTTTAGTAATTATTGTTCCGATAATTTACAATAAAACATCAGGATTTATAACAGGCATGATACAAAAACAGGCAATGAAAATGCCTAAAGAAGTAGAAGTCGGAACTCCGCATATCGAAGCGGTTAACGTATCTGCAGAATCAACAGGCCGTGTAGAAGCTAAATACTCAGTAGATGTAATCGCTCGTGTTCCGGGGTTTCTTTTGAAAAAATACTTTAAAGAAGGAGACTTTGTAAAAAAAGGACAACTTCTTTTCCAAATAGACCCAAGAGAATACCAAATTGAAGTAAACAATTCTCGAGCAAATGTTAATCAATACAGTGCCTTATTAAAAAATGCACAACAAGAATTAAACAGAGCAAATGCACTTATCAAAGAAGATTTGATAAGTCGTTCTGATGTTGACCAAAGTTTGGCATCAAGAAACCAGAATAAAGCATTATATGATGCAGCTCGCCAACAACTTGAACTTGCAAAGGTAAATCTTGGTTACACTTCAATAAAATCTCCGATTGACGGGAGAATAGGGAAAGTAAATATCACTGAAGGAAACTACGTAACAGCAACTTCAGGGTCTTTAGTTAACATTTCAAGTGTTAACCCAGTTTACGTAAGTTTTAGCTTAAAAAGTGATGATTTTGTAAAATTACTTCGCGGCAGCAATCGTTTTAAAGATGCACAAGTAAGAGTACAATTCAATGACGGAACTTGGTATGACAAAGTCGGAACTGTTAACTTTGTAGATAACAAAATTGACAAAGATTCAGGCTCTGTTAGCATGCGTGCCACATTTGATAATTCAAAAATGTGGCTGGTACCGGGTGATTATATGAAAGTAAAAATCACAGCACCAAAACTTGTTAAATACATGACAGTTCCACAATCTTGCACAAAAGGTGATGCAATGAGCGGATACTATGTTTGGGCTGTTGAAAACAACAAAGCCGTAAGAAAAAATATTACAGTTTCTGACGTAATAGATAATAACTGGATAGTTGAAAAAGGTCTTAACCTTAATGATGTAATTGTACTTTCAGGAATTCAGAATATTTCAACAGAAGGTCAAAAATTAAAACCGATACAAAAATCGAATGATACAAATAAATAATAAATAATAGATAATAGGGAAGTTTAATGAAAAAAATATTAGATAAAGATCAGCTTTTCTTTTTCATAAGAAAACCGAGATTTGCTTTAGTAATATCAGTATGTATAGTCATTTTAGGTTTAATATCTTTACTAAGCTTGAAACAAGAAAGTTACCCTGATGTAACTCCGCCTCAGGTTAGAGTTTCAGCATCATATCAAGGTGCGAGTGCCGAAGTTATTGAATCTTCTGTTGCAACCGTATTAGAAAACAAATTAAACGGTGTTGAAAATATGTCTTACATGACATCAACTTCAACTGACGGTAGTTACAGTTTAACAATTTATTTTAAAGTCGGCACTGATAAAAACATCAACCTTATGAATGTACAAAACTTAATTCAAAGGGTTCAATCACAACTTCCCGAAGAAGTTCAAAGAACAGGTGTAACAGCAATAAGCAGAACATCAGGTTCAGGTGCTATCATCCTGACTTTGTATCCAGAATCAGGCAACTGGTCACAATTAGATTTAACAAACTACGGTTCTATATATATTAAAGATGAACTAAAACGTGTTGAAGGTGTTGCAGATGTAAGCGTATTCGGTGGCGGTAATTACTCAATGAGAATATGGCTTGACCCTCAAAAAATGGCAGGGTTGCACGTTTCAACAAGCGAAGTAAAAAATGCAATTACAAGTCAAAATACTCAAGTTGCAACAGGTGCTCTTGGAGCATTACCGACAGATGATCCGCAAGCTTTGCAAATTACATTGAAAACACCGGGCAGACTTGATCAGGTTGAGCAGTTTGAAAATATCATTATACGTTCAAATTCGGACGGTTCAAACGTAAAAATTAAAGATATCGCAAGAGTAGAACTTGGTGCAGAATCTTATTCAAACCTTGGTCTTGTTAACGGTAAACCTTCAGCGGTTGTTGTTATTTCACAATTACCTGATGCAAATATTCTTAACCTTTCAAAGGCTGTAAAAGCTAAGGTTAATGAAATTAACGGACGTTTGAATAACGGAATTAAAATTCTTTATGTAAAAGATGATGCTGATTTCATTCACGAATCAATGAAAGAAGTTGAATTTACAATCCTTATGACAGGCTTAATCGTTGTTATAATCATATTCTTATTCCTTGGTGACGGTATGGCAACACTTGTTCCTTGTGCGACAATTCCTGTTTCATTAATCGGAACATTCTTTGCACTGAACGTTATGGGAATGACGATTAACCTGTTATCACTCTTTGCTTTAGTATTAGCAGTAGGTGTTGTAGTTGATGATGCGATTGTTGTAATCGAAAACGTTAAACGACACATCGAAGAAGGGAAATCTGCAATTATTGCAACACAACTTACAATGCAGGAAGTAGGTTTTGCACTTGTTGCTATGGCTTTGGTATTAATGGCAGTATTTGTACCGATTATATTTATGACAGGTATGACAGGTGTTATGTACAAACAATTTGCCGTATGTATTGCAGTTTCTATCGCAATATCAGCAATATGTGCGTTAACTCTTTCTCCTGCAATGTGCTCTCACTTCTTGGGACAACAAAAGAAAGAACATGATTTCAGCAAACATCCTTTACTTGAACATATTGACAATATCAAAGAAAGAATTAATAAGAAAACTTCAGTATTAGTTGTAAAATTTAACGAACTATTCAGTAAAGTTGAAGACTTCTATCTTGAATACGTAAAAAAATTCGTTTATAACAAAAAACTTGTTGCAATGATTTATGCAGGCATTGTTCTTTTAACATTAATCTCCTTCAAAACAATATCAACAGGCTTTATTCCTGATGAAGACCAAGGGGTATTAATTGCAAGTATTACACTTCCTGACGGTGCTTCTTTATCAAGAACAGAAGCTGTTGCGAGAAAATTTGTTGACGAAATAAAAGATATTCCTGGTGTAAACCCTGAAAAATTAACAGTATTTGGCGGTGAAGGTGCCGTAAACTCTGCTAACGTAATTATACAGTTAAAAGATTACAGCGAAAGAAAAATGAATCCGATAAAATGGGTTGTAAGAAAATGCAAAGGCGAAGAAACAAACCTTACACACACAGCCATACTAAATAAAATAAGAGTAGTTGCCGCAAATACAAAAGAAGCTCAAATTCAAGCTTTTTCACCTCCTGCAATTAACGGTATGAGTATGATGGGCGGTTTTGAATTCCAAATGTTATCTCAAGGGGAATACACTCCTCAAGAAATGGAAACCTGGGCAAACAAACTTATTGCCGCTGCAAACCAAAACCCGACATTATCAAGTGTTAATACGACATTCCAAGCCAATGTTCCTCAATACATTGTTGAAATCGATTATGAAAAAGCACTTGCTCAAAATGTTGATTTACAAGAATTATATTCTACACTTTCATCAATGCTTGGAACATATTATGTTAACGACTTCAACAAATATGACAGGGTATTTAAAGTTCAAATGCAAGCTGAAAGCCATTTCAGAGATAAAGCAACTGACCTGTCAGGCATTTATGTAAAAAATAACAATGGTGTAATGGTACCGATAATGTCAATTGTAAAATTGAAACAAACAGTAGGTACAGCATCAATTACAAGATACAACCAATATAAATCCGTACAAATTCAAGGTCAACAAGCTTCAGGAAAAAGCTCAGGTGATGCTATGAACGCTATGGAACAAGTTGCAAAACAAACATTACCTGATGATATGACCTTCGACTGGTCAGGAACTTCAGCTCAAGAAAGAGAAGCTTCAGGACAAACATTAATGATTGTCGGAATGGCCCTAATCTTTGTTTACCTGTTCCTTGTCGCATTGTACGAAAGTTATACAATTCCGATTGCTGTTCTTTTGATATCACCTATTGCAGCTTTGGGAGCTTTAATATTCCAAATGATGATTAACCAATCATTTGATATTTATTCTCAAGTAGGTATGATTACCTTAATCGGTCTTGCAGCAAAACAATCTATTCTTATTGTTGAATTTGCAAAAGAAGAACACGAAAAATACGGACTTCCTGTAAAAGAAGCTGCCGTTAAAGCCGCTAAACTAAGATTTAGAGCTATTATGATGACAGAACTTGCATTTATCATCGGTGTTTTACCAATGTTATTTGCAACTGGTGCCGGTGCAAATTCAAGAATTTCTGTTGGTTCAACAGTATTTGGCGGAATGATTGCAGCAGCAACACTAGGTGCTGCTCTAACACCTGCCTTTTACGTTATAGTTCAAGAATTTGTAGATTTGTTCCCTAAAAAAGAAATTACAGAAAAAGATTTGGAGATGTAATTAGAATGAAAAAGATTTTAAATCTGTTTTTAATATGTTCAATAATCACCTTAAATGCCACACCCTCAATGGCAATAAGCTTTTTTGGCAAAAATAAAACTCAAACAACAGACAAAGAACAAGTTGAAAAAGTTAATAATGTAAGCAAAGTTGAAAAAGTCAAAAAGGCTAAAAAATCAAACAAAGTTGCCAAAGAAGAGGAAGTAGAAAAAGTTGAAATTGTCAAACCTGATAATGAAAAGCCAAACCCTAAACGAGAATTAAAAAAGAATAGGGAGAATTTAAAACACAGAGAAAAATCTTCTAAAGAAGCAGAAGGCATGTATGAAACAAAATTCCCTGTAATTAACAGCCAAATAGAATACGCTGATATGAACGGAGAAGTTTCATTAGTTGACTGTATAAAACTCGCAATAACACATCATCCTGCAATTATGTCAGCTATCAGCAACGCAGAAATATATAAAACAATGGTAGGTCAAGCTTGGTCAAATTATTTTCCGACATTAAGTGCAGGCGTAAGTTATTCCAGAAACGATACATTAATGACAATGTCAAGTTCTTACGCAAGAATGATGTCTCAAAAATATAATATGTATTATATGCCAACAATTTCAGCGAACTTGCTGTTATTCGATTTTGGGAAAACAAAATCCAATGCTGATATGGCAACAAGGACTTATGAATCTTCTAGATATGATGCAGAAACAAGTATTGAGCTTGTAATTTATAATGTAAAAGTAGCTTATTATAATCTGGTATTTGCAGAAATTCAAAAAAAGGTTTATGAAGATACCGTAAAAGATTTTGAACTTCAATATAAACAGGCAAAAGCTCAATACAATATTGGTAGAAAAGCAAAAATTGATGTTACAACTGCAGAATACAACTTAGGTAACGCTAAAGTAAACTTAATCAAAGCTAAAAATACACTTGAACTTGCAGCAGCAGAGCTTGCAAATGCAGTAGGGATCCCTGAATTGGAAAACGTTGTTTTAAAAGACCAATTAAATTCAAAAGCCTATGATGTGAATTTTACAGACCTTTTAAAAACTGCACAAGCATCAAGGCCGGCTCTATTATCAGCTAAAAAACTTATGGACGCTGCAGAATTAAATATCAGAAGTGCAAAACGAGCATTTACACCTGACTTATCCGCATTCGGTTCATACAATCAGGGCGGACGTCAAATAGACAGCGATTACGGGTATCAATTTGGGGTTCAACTAAACTACAACGCAATAAATCTAATGTTATTGAAAAAACAAGTTGATCAGGCTAAAGCTGAATATAAAAAAGCAGTTGCAGATTATGAACAACAAAGGCAAAATGTTTATTTAGAAGTGAAAAGTGCTTATATAAATCTTTTAAATTCACATGACAGCATATCAGTTTCCAAGCTTGCGCTTCAACAGGCAAAAGAACGTCAATATCAAGCATTCAGAAGATATCAAGTCGGACTTGGAGATGCTATCGAATTTAAAGATGCAGAAAACAGCTACCTAAATGCTCAACTTGATTACTACTCAAACCTTCTAAGCTACAACATAAACGCTGCAGAACTTGAAAGAGTAATTGGAGCACCGATTAAAGAATCAGAACAAGACTTATAGTAATAAGTAAAAAAACAGACTATAATATGAAAATCCCTTCTATTTTACAAGAAGGGATTTTTGTTAATTTAAACTTTTTCTTTTTTTTCTTTATGATGTTCTACTTTTTCTGCGACTTTTTCCTTTATTTCGCAAGCCTTTTCCTTCACATCATCTTTAATTTCGTGCGCTTTTTCTTTTACTTTTTCAGCACCTTCTTTCATATTTTCCTTTAAATCTTCGGCTTTCTCTTTAGCCTTTTCTGCGGCATCGTGCATTTTTTCTTTAAGTGTTTCTTTATCTTTTTCCATTATAAAACTTCCTTTCTTTTTCAATAACATAAATATTATGAACAACTTTCAATAAATATTTATGCGAAAAAAGGATAATCTTTATTCGAAAACATGTACCAAGAAAGATTATTTATTTTGCTGTAAAGATAAAGTTATATTCTTTATTTTAATCAAAGTTTTGTTAAACGCTAAAAGTTCATCCTCTGAAATAAATTTCAATAGAATTCGCAAAGACTCAGTGCTTGAATATATTGAATCCTCGTAAATTTTTTCACCGTTTCTTGTCAGCTCGTAGTACTTTACCTGAATATTATGAGTATTATTTTTTAGCTCATTTATCAATTTTTTCTTTTTAAGTTTTTCCAAAACTTTCTCAACATAATCCTCATCTCTTAATAATACTTTTGCAAGAGTACTTTTGTTCAAATGCGGATAAAATACAAGCGTATTTAATATTATAAATTCATCTAACGTAATTTTATTTTTCATGTTTTCCGCAAAAGATTTTTTTTGTATAACCATAAAAAATTCTAACTGATGTCTCTAACTGAAATATTAAGCTATTTACAAAATTAACTTTTGAATACATATAAAATCTCCATTAAAAAAATAAAAAATACGTAATCTCATATAATAAGAAATTTTTAAATGTCAACAAAAATAAAAAATACACTAATAATTTGATGCAATATAAACCTTATAATTATAAAATTAAATAGAGAAATAAAAGAAGTGAGGGTTAATTATGCTAAAATGGATTATTGTAATTTTATTGATTGCAGCCGGCGTTTGGGCTTATCTAAATCTTGATTTAAGCGGAATGAAAAATGAAGCAGAAGACAGTACAATGAATGCTATTAAAAATGAAAAAACAATAAAGGTATTCTTTGATGCTGATAAGCAAAACAAAAATCAAACACAACAAACAATCAAAGATAATTTCTAAAAAAGAAAAGACCGGTAATTAATAAAAACCGGTCTTTTTTATTCCATCCTATCCTAAAATTTATTTCCTATTTCTTCCTATTGATTTTCCAACAACTTTATTTACAGGTTACAAACTAAGCAATAAAATTAGTACCAAACCTGCTTGCTCCGTGGAAAAATGATTGACGCATCATATCTACAAGAGTTTTCTTTACAACATATTTTTTATTCAAATCAATTGAATTAACTGCTTCAGATGTTTCTTTATATGTATCAGTTACTGTATTAGAAAATAAAAGCATATTTGACATAGCTTTAAAACCTCTCTTTTTCTTTATTTTGCTCTCGTACTTATATAAAAAATTTTTCTAAAAAAATATTGACTTTTTATATCCAATTTATATAACTTTTGTTACAAAACTTAATATACCCCAAAGATTTTTTATCATAATGCCGTTATACAAATGTGCTTACATATTAGAAAGGAGAAAAGCAAATGGCAGATATGAGCGTAACCGGTGTAAATACAGGGATAGATATTAATAAACTGAAAAAACTTACAGCAGATGAAATATTAAAAGAAGAAGGCAAAGGCACGGAGATTCCAAGTGAATTGATAGCTTGGGCAGAACAGATGGCTGCTTTTGCAAAAATTCCTGATAACGTAACTTATGAACAAGTAGACGGAGATGTCGGTATCGATGCCTTGGACAAACTTGGAATTACGCCAGAAGAAGCAGGACTTGCAGAGCCTCAAGCTGAAAATGCAGTTGCACCGGGAGAAACAGTAGAACCAGGAGCTGTACAAGATCCAGCAAGAGCTCAAGATGGAGCATTAAATCCTGAACAAGACCAAAATATATTTATGAACGCGACTCCTGGACAAGCTGCTCTTGAGCCGCCTCCAACAACTCAACAAACTGAGGAAGAAGCAAAACAAGAAGAAGCTACAACTTTAGCTGATCCTGCGCTTACAACAGATCCTGAAGAAATCAGAAAACGGAAACGTAAATTGGGATTAGAGTAAAGATTTTATAGCTGATTTAATATCTGCAGATTTATATATATAATTTCCGGCAACTAAAGAATTTGCACCGTAAGAAGTGCAAATTCTTGCTGTATCAGCGTTTATACCGCCATCAACTTGAATTATCATATCTTTATGAGCAATTTTCTTTATAAACGGAATTTTTTCCGCACACAAAGGCATAAATTTTTGTCCTCCAAAACCAGGTTCTACTGTCATTACAAGGACTAAATCCAAATCATTTATATAAGGGATTAAAACATCAGCCGGTGTATTTGGCTTTATTGACAAACCTGCTTTTACATTAAAGGATTTAATTAAATCTATTGTAGATTTCACATCCGCACCGCATTCTATATGAAAGGTCAAAATATCAGCACCTGCTTTTGCAAACGCTTCAACATATTTTTGCGGATTTTCAATCATTAAATGAACATCCAAAGGCATATCTGTAACTTTGTCTATTGAAGCAACAACAGGTACTCCAATCGTAATATTCGGGACAAAATGCCCATCCATAACATCAATATGCAACCAATCAGCCCCAGCGTTTTCCACACGTTTTATATCGCGCTCTAAATTTGCAAAATCCGCAGATAATATTGATGGAGATATAAATATTTTACCCATTGTTGACAACTCCTAATATTTTACAAGCCTGATAAGCTGCATTTTGTTCAGCTTCCTTCTTTGTTTTCCCCGAACCTTCAGAAATTTTCTTTCCTGAATAAGAAACCTCAACAGTGAAAGTCTTGTTATGATCAGGCCCTGTTTCAGACACTAATGAATAAACAGGCGTCTCTTTTGTCAAAGACTGAGTGTATTCCTGAAGCAAAGCTTTTGCATTAAATTTTTCAAAATTCTTATCAACATCTATTATATAAGGCATTAAAACCTCAGTTAAAAAAGGAATTAATTTTTTAAACTTTCCATCAAGATAATAAGCACCCAAAACTGCCTCAAACGAACAAGCACAAACAGATTCAATATGAGAAAGCCCCTGTTTTGCTTCATGATGAGCAACAATAATTAAATCACACAATCCTATACTGCTGGCAATCTTAAACAAAGTACTATCAGAAACAACAATTGATCTTATCTTTGACAAATCACCTTCCTGATAATTTGGGAACTTTTTGTACAAAATATCAGAAGCAGCCAATTTTAAAACGGCATCTCCCAAAAATTCCAATCTCTCATAATTTTCCAAATACGATAAATTATTTTCTTTTGTATAAGAAGGATGAGTTAAAGCTCGTCTGAAATACTCAGGGTTATCAATTTTTATATTAAAAATATCTTCCAACTCTTTCATCTAAAACAAACCCTTTATGGAATTTATAATATCATGAGAGAATACAAAGTATTTGCAAACATAATACATAACAGGAATTGTAAATATAAAGCTGTCAGATCTGTCTAAAAATCCGCCATGTCCAGGCAAAGAATTACCTGAATCTTTAACACCTGCATCACGTTTTAATAAAGATTCGCACAAATCACCGATTTGAGCAAATATAGTACAAATCAATCCGATAATAGCTGATACATACCAATGAACTTCTACAAAGCAGTAATTAATAAAAGCCCCAACAATCAAAGCACCAATAACCGCGCTGATTGCGCCGCCAATAGAACCTTCAATTGTTTTGTTTGGACTTACAACAGGCGCAAGCTTATGTTTTCCAAATCTTGTTCCTGCATAATAGCAACCGACATCAGTCAACAAGATAGCCGTAAACATCATAACAACAAATCCAAGTCCGTCATGATAAACACTTGAATTCATATCACGCAAAAGTTGCAAATGTAGCGGGAAATATCCGCAATAAACAAAGCCTAAAATAGTTGTTGCAACATTTGCAGTATAAGGTTGGCGACCTCTGAACAATACCCATAAAAATGCGATAAAGGTGCAAAGGGTTAAAGCAAAAGCAACATAATCAAACCTGTCATAATATGTTATTACAGCTAATATAGCTTCTGAAAACAGAATAATTTTAAGGCTTGGATAAAATCCTTTATGCTCTAAAATTTTAACATATTCTTTTGATGCAAAATATATTACAACCGCCAATAATAGGAATAGTGCAATTCCGCCGAGAATTATACATCCCATTGCAATAGTTCCCATTATAAAGCCGGTCAACATTCTTGTTGCATTTTTGTTTAACCCTTTTGGTGCATCCATTATACTGTCATAACCTCTTTTTCTTTTTCTGAAACTGTTTTATCAATAATACCTGTGTATTTATCAGTTAATTTTTGAATTTTATCCTGATTATCTTTTACAGCATCCTCAGGAAGATTTTCACTTTTTTCGATTTTCTTCAAATCATCAGTCATATCACGGCGAATATTTCTTATTGCAACTTTTGCATCTTCACCTATTTTTTTAACATCTTTAACGATATCACGTCTTCTTTCTTCAGTTAACGGTGGGAAAGGAAGTCTTATACAAATACCGTCACTGTTTGGAGTAATACCGATTTCTGCCTTGATAATTCCTTTTTCAATTTCTTTAATAATTGATTTATCATACGGAGTAATAACAAGAGTAGTTCCGTCTTGAACAGAAACTTGAGACATTTGGCGCAAAGGCGTAGGTGCACCGTAATAATCAACAACAACCTTGTCCAAAATCAAAGGATTTGCTCTGCCAGTACGAACAGAACCAAACTCCTTATGTAGCTGGTGGATTGTCTTTTCCATTTTTTCTTCTCCGAATAAAAACAGTTCATCTAACGCTTCCGTCATATTTACATCCTTTCTTATATAATTATATTTAAACCTTTATTTTAATTAAGTTATACTCTTAAATTAACTTATATATGTGCCGATTTCTTTACCTTCAAGAATATCAACAAGTCCGTTTTCAGCATCAAAATCGAATACTACAATCGGAATATTATTTTGCTTACACAAAGCACAAGCAGAAGTGTCCATAACCTTCAAACCATTTACAATAATATCATCATAAGTTATTTTGTCTAATTTTTTAGCATTAGGATTAGTTTTCGGATCGTCAGTATAAACTCCGTCAACTCCATTTTTTGCCATAAGCATAGCCTCTGCATTAATTTCAGAAGCTCTTAAAGCAGCAGCAGTATCAGTTGTAAAAAAAGGATTCCCTGTTCCTGCCGCAAAAATAACAACACGACCTTTTTCAAGGTGTCTTATAGCACGGTGTCTTATATAAGGTTCAGCTATTTGATTTATAGCAAGAGCACTTTGAACTCTGCAAGGAATTTTCATTTGATTTAAAGCACTCTGTAAAGCAATAGCATTCATAACAGTAGCAAGCATACCGACATAATCACCAGATGCTTGATCCATTCCTAATTTTGCGCTGTTTCTCATTCCGCGAAAAATATTTCCGCCACCAACAACAACTGCAATTTCAGCACCAAGCTCACGAGCTTTTTGAATTTCTGTTGCAATCTTTTTAACAGGTTTTTGATCAATCCCGAATTGTTGATCTCCGAGTAATGCCTCCCCGCTTATTTTTAATAATATACGTTTATATTTCATGTCCATCGGATACCTCATCTTTCACTTATATTAAACTAAATAAACTATATTGTAAAGAGATTGGCACGGATATTTACTTATTCTTTGTTAAGTTTTATTAAATCGAAATAAATACTCAAAACCCTAGTATAATCATAGTTTTCAAAATTGGTATATATTTTTTAGATAAAAAATAGCACTTTTTTAAATCAAATTGTTTTTATTAAAATATAGAGCAGATATTACACTTAAAGAAAAGGAGAATATATGGCACGAGTATTAATTTCTATGCCCAAAGAGTTTTTAGACAGAATTGACCAGGTTGCAGACGGAGAAAACAGATCTAGAAGCGAACTTATCCGAGAAGCTTTAAGAACTTACATTTACAAACAAAAAATTCGACAGTCGACAACATCTGCTCAAAATGCAGAACTTTTGGAATCTTTACTTGAATAAAAAAGACCGCAATCGCGGCCTTTTTTATTACTTATAAATATTTTTATATCGTGTTTTGTAAATTTGTCTTCATAAACTAGCAAAAAAATATTTGATGTTTTTTTACAAATAGTGTATTATTAGCAATGAGGTATGTGTGTATGAATAATGTAAAATATGTCCTTCCGCAAAAATCTAATTTGCAGCAGATTAAGGTAAGTGACATCACTGTTTCTCTCCCTGATTTAAAAAATATTAGTGAATCCAAGGCTATTGCTATCGGCAAATGGCTTATATATTTAATAGAAAATGACAAATGCGTAAAACCTAATTATTTGTTGCCATCAAAGCCTGAACTTGCATACCTTTTAGGAGTAAGTATAGGAACAATACAAAATGCGTTAAGATACATTGAAGATCTTGGCTATGTTGAATCCAAACAATGTATCGGGACAATTGTCCGTGACAGAAATAACAACGATTGTTGTATGAGAAAACTAACCTCTAAACGTGAAATAGCTATTAATGCAATAAAAAAATACATTTTAGACAAAAAATTTACGGTAGGGCAAAATTTACCGTCATCAAGAAACATTTCATCATACATCGGCTGTTCTTCAAACACAACAAGGCTTGCCCTTGAATATTTAGGGACTCTTGGAATTATAGAGCACAAATTCAAAACGGCAAACGAAACAGGCTGGGTAATCAAATCCCTAGATTTCAAGGTTGATGAAAACTTTGATGAGAATTTAACACTTGTAAAAAAAGTAGAAAATGATTTAAAAGACTTTATATCAAAAAATTTAAAAATAGGTGATAAAATTCCTGCACACGCAGACCTTTCAGAAAAATTATCAGTAAGTATCAAAACAATACACGATGCTTTAAAATTTTTAATTGATGAAGGCATACTTATGGCACGCAGAGGCAGATACGGAACAACGGTTATCAAAATGCCAAACGAAAAAAACACATACGAAAAGAAAGAAACATCAATATTTGCACCTGCACCTGATACCGCATTTTATTACTATGAAAAAACTCAAAATCACATAAAAAGAATGATTGCCGAAAAATATGAAATCGGTTCAAAACTTCCATCCATAATAGAGCTTTCAAAAGAATTGGATTTAAGTCCAAACACAATCAGAAAAGCTTTTCACAACTTAGCAAAAGAAGGCTATCTTGCATTTTCACGCGGACGCTATGGCGGAACATTTGTAATTGACATTCCGGAAACTGATGAACAAACCTTCAAATGGCTTGCTGTTAACCCTAAATATGCAGAAATTTACAAAAATTAAGGGCACAAATTTTCCCAATCAGGTTCATCATCTTCTTCACCCGGTTCCACAATATGCTCACCGTGTTCAAGCATAACCTGAAGAGTCCATTTTAATTGTTGTTTATACCTTTCTCTTGCACGTTCAGGCGTTTTTGCACAAAACAGAAAACTTGGAATTTCTTTAATTTCTATAAAATGGTAAGGGTTTCCGTCAAAATCCAAATCCTCACCCTCTATTAATGTCCAATTCAAATTCAAATAGTAATCCAAGTTTTTTTCAGTCATTATTTACTAGCCGTCCAAAGAATTATCATTAAGCGGTTGAGTTATCATAATACCTTCACCGCCGATTACCTCTGCTTTATTACCTTCTATATATAGATAAACAGGTTTATTTGTATTTAATTTCGCTGTTTTTATAAGCTGATACAATCTTTTATAAAGGCTATCTGTTCCACCGCCGTTTTCAAATGCTGAATTCAAATTAATAATAACTTTATCAGAAGATTCGTTAATTGATATAATATGAGTTCCTGCAGGGATTTCTGAATATACACCCTTTGATTTTTCATAAGCAGTAGGGCCTGCAATTAAAGATTGTATTGCAAATTTAATTTTTGAACCGTCAACATTTTTATCATATTCACGATTTACGGCTCTATATATTTCTTCTTTTCCGGAATTTTGACCGATAAAGAAAACATGAACATAAACTTTTTCAACCGGTTTTGATTTCGGAGTTACAACTTCTTCATCTGTTGGAATATCATCTTCCTCAATCGGAGTAAGCGGACCTGAGACATCTTCGTTATGATAAAACATTCTCAATCCGAGAAAACAACATACTACAACCATTAATACAGCAGTTACACCTAAAAATAATTTTTCGTTTTTACGCATGACTATTCCTCATCTTTTAAAACAGTAATTGTTCCGTCAATTAAAATCTTTCCATCACTAATATTGACGTTTTTTACACTAAAATTTGCATCTTTATTTTCTAATATCTTAGCAGAAAAATCAAGCGGATTGATATAATTTAAGAGTTTAGAAAATGTATCAATATCTGTTATTGAGTTATGCCCTTCATAAGCGGTGTTATTAAGCATAATTTTACCGTCTTCTACTTTTAAATTAGCACTCAACACAACCTTTTTAGATTGACGAACAAAAGGCAGAGCATATTTTACAATGTAATACATTTTCCCGTTTTCTAATTTTACACTTGTTGAAACGATTTTAAATAGATTACAAACACCGCCGATTGTATTAAAATCATTTATCAAACGTTTGTAATCAGAAGAATTCATTGTATTATTCAAATCTTCCTCTGTTATAACTCCTGAAAAAGACAAAGGAATATCTTCTTTTACAATATATTTGTTATCGCTAACAGGCGCAATATAGTTAAAATCGCATAAAGTCTTAGCATTAAAAGAAGAAATATAAATTCCGTCCATATTAACATTTTTGCCTGTAACTTCAAAAGATTTGAACTTTCCTGCCTTCAAATCTCTTGTGCTAAAAGAATCAACTTTTACACTGATATCACCTGATTGAATATTTTTTGTAATTGATTTTTTTATAATATTTTCAGCGACTTTTTCAGCCAAGAAATTTTGCCCTGTTGCAGAGCTTACAAATCTTGAAAAGCCTGATGTCAAATCATAAGGTGCAGGACAATTCAAAGTTTGACATTCCTGAGCAAAGCTCATCTGTCCACAAGTTAATAAAACCAACGCTAATAATATCTTTTTCATTATAAAAACACTTTCTTCAATTTAATTTTATCATTCTCTTTCATGCCAATAGCACAAATTTCATCTTGATTATAAATCAAAATCACATATTCGGATTCAATAATTTTCTTACTGTTCCATAAATCTTTACAATTTTCGCTAATTTCAAAATCGTTTTTGTAAAGCGGCATACCGTTTTTAACTTTTTCCAAGCTGCTATCCAAAACTTTTATAACAGGTAAATCCATCATTTCAAGCGGGTTTATAAGATTTTTTACAACATCAACCTTATCTAATTCAACACTATTCTCAACCCTGAATTTTCCTGCCTGAGTTCTTATTAACTTTATCAAATAAGCCCCGCAACCTAACAATTCGCCCATATCATGAGCAATAGATCTTATATAAGTACCTTTTGAGCATTTTATCAGAATTTCTGCCTGCTGCAATTCTTCATCAAAATTCTTCAATTCAATATGTTCAATCGTAACTTTTCTTGGTGCGACTTCAACCGTTTCACCTTTTCTTGCGTATTCATAAAGCTTTTTGCCTTTTACTTTAATCGCAGAATACATAGGCGGAAGCTGAGAAATTTCACCTCTAAAATTTTCTAACGCATTTTCAACATCAGATTTACAAACCTTTTTATCAGATTGAGATACAAATTCTCCGTCTTTGTCATAAGTTGTTGTGGAAGCGCCAAATTGAACAGTTGCGAGATACTCCTTATCATCAGCTAAAAATTCAATTAATCGTGTAGCTTTTCCGATACAAACAGGCAAAACTCCCTGTGCAAAAGGATCCAAAGTTCCTGTATGCCCGATTTGTTTCACCCCTGTAAGTTTTCTCAACCTTGCAACAACATCATGAGAGGTTAAGCCAATGGGTTTATAAATATTCAAAAAACCGAAGTACACTAAAGTTCTCCACGAGAAATTTTGTCAATAATTTCACTAACCTTTGAACCTTTTTCCAAAGAATCAGTGTAAACAAATTTCAATTCAGGAGTAAGACGTAGACGAATACGTTTGCCAACTTCATATCTAATTTTTGGGGTACTTTTTTCAATAATATCTTTTGTTTTTTCAACCTGTTCATCAGAACCGAGAACACTATATATAACTTTTGCAAAAGAATTATCATGAGAAACTTCAACATCCAAAACAGATACAACACCTGCCAACCCTCTGATTTCTTTTCTCAAGATTTCAGAGATATCTCTCATTAATTCTTTTCTAACACGTTCATTTCTTAAAGTCATAATTATCTCCTTGGTAAAATAAGTATAACATGAAATAATAAAATTTAACGCCCCAATCGTATTTCATCAATATCAATATAAATTCTATAACCTAAAATTTTACAAATCATCTTCATTTCAGTATATTTTAAAGACTCATTTGCAATTTTATGAGAAATTAAACTTTGTGAATATTTTTTTCCGCTTAATTCGGTCATTCGCCTAGCAAGTTCTGTTATAGTCATACATTTAGACCCAAGCATTATTTTAACTTCTTCACGAACATTCATAATAACATTATACATTTCCCTTGACAGGTTATGAAAATATATATATAATCATGAATATATTTCATAATTATTAATTATATTCACGTTTTGTTAAGAAGGAGGATTTATGAAACAAGCATTTACACTTGCAGAAGTATTGATAACTTTAGGAATTATTGGCGTTGTTGCAGCTTTGACAATTCCAACACTTATAAGTAATCACAAAAAAATTGAAACATCCTCAAGACTAAAGAAATTTTATTCCTCCATGGAACAAGCAATAAGGCTGAGTGAAATTGATAACGGAGAATCAACAGAATGGATAAAAGCATCAACTCAAAAAGATGAAAATGGCAACGCTGATTTTGAAGCCAATGGGAAAGTGTCAAAAGAATTTTTTATGACATATTTAGCCCCATATTTTAAATATACTAAAATTGTTGACGGAGTTAACGAAATAGATAAAGACGGAAATAAAACAGGTAACGGCACACAAACTACTGTTTACTTAGCAGACGGCTCATATTTCTTCTTCAATAATGGTAGCTGTATGGATATAATTTTTGATAGTAATGGCAATAAATTACCAAATACTTTGGCAAAAGACCAATTTACTTTTTATATGTGCTTTACAGAAGCGAGCAGAAAATCTGTCTGCGGGAAAAGCAATAAAGCCTTTTGTACAAAAAGGAATTACTACAATAGCAGAACAGAACTTCTTAATGCTTGCAAAACAACTCCGTACTATTGTTCTGGGCTTCTTGAATATGAAAGTTGGGAATTCCCTTCTGACTACCCTTACAAATTATAAACTTGATCTTTCAACTTCTTCTTTAGTTGAAACTTCTATTATATCACCGACTTCAATGTCATTCCATTTAGCAAATGAAATACCGCATTCAAAACCTTGTGCAACTTCTTTAACGTCATCTTTGAAACGTTTCAACTGATCAATTGCACCACGGAAGATTTCTTTACCGTTTCTGTAAATAACGGCATCTTTACTTCTTACAATCTTACCTTCTGTTACATAACAACCTGCAATTTTTGTTGTCTTACCAATTGTAAATACCTGACGAACTTCAGCTTTACCAAGTTCAACCTCTTTAATTTCAGGTTCAAGAAGTGAAAGCATTGTCTTTTCAATATCTTCCAAAATCTGATAAATTATATCATATTTCTTAATTGTTACGCCTTCTCTTTCAGCTGCAGCAAGTGCATTTGCATCCTCTTTTACGGTAAATCCTAAAATTAATGCGTTAGAAGCAGAAGCAAGCATTACATCGGCTTCTGAAATGTCACCTACACCAACGTGAATAATTTTTGTCTTAATTTCATCTGATTCAAGTTGAGCAATTGCTTGAGAAACAGCTTCAGCAGCACCATTTGTATTAGCCTTGATAATCAAATTCAATTGCGGAATATCGTCTTCACCCGCAGCAGCCTCACGGCGAACGTGAGCAGGAAGCATTGTTTCTAAACGTTTGTTACGTTCTTTTTCTTTTCTTTGTTCAACAATTGCCTTCATTTCTTTTTCGTTTTTAACAACTTCAAAATAATCTCCTGCCTGAGGAACTTCTGTCAAACCTAAAATTTCAACAGGAGTAGAAGGTTCTGCCTTTTGAATTCTTTCACCTGAATCTGATAACAAAGCTCTTACACGACCGCAAGCTGTACCAACTACGATACAATTGCCGACACGTAATGTTCCGTTTTGAACCAACAATGTTGCAACAGGGCCTTTACCTTTATCCAAGTTTGCTTCGATTACAACACCTGAAGCTTCTGCCTTTGGATTTGCTTTCAAATCTTTGATATCAGCAACTAAAAGTATGTATTCCAAAAGTTCATCAATACCTGTACCTTGCAAAGCTGAAACTTTTACAACAATCGTATCACCGCCCCATTCTTCCGGAACCAAACCGTATTCTGTCAACTGTTGCAATACTCTGTCAGGATTTGCATCAGGTTTATCAATTTTGTTTACTGCAACGATAATTGGAACATCTGCAGCTTTTGCGTGGTTAATAGCTTCAATTGTTTGAGGCATTATACCATCATCAGCTGCAACAACCAAAATTGCAATATCAGTTGCCTTTGCGCCACGAGCTCTCATTTCAGTAAATGCTTCGTGACCAGGAGTATCTACAAACACGATTTTTTTATCTTTATTGTTATCCAAATAAACCGTATAAGCACCGATAGACTGAGTAATACCACCAACTTCAGTTGCTACAATTTTGTGTTTTGAAGCTCTGATACTGTCTAACAATGTTGTTTTACCGTGGTCAACGTGTCCCATAATACTTACAACAGGAGCACGACGTTTCAATAATTTTTTATCAACTTCTGTTAGTTTTTTAACTTTTTCTTCTTTCTCAAGTTCTTCTTCCATATAAGCATCTATATCTTCATCAAGAACTTCAAGATTATATTCTGCACAAACTTTTTTGATAACATCAATATCAATAAGCTGGTTTACAGTAGCCATAATTCCGTGAAGCATCAAGAATTTAACAATTTCAGCAGGTGTCTTTTGAATTTTTTCTGACAATTCACCAATTGTCATAGCTCTGTTTACAACAATTTGTGTAACCTGTTTTGCTTCTTCTTCCTTATGAGAACGTTTTTTATGTTTTTGAGCAGCAGCTTTTTCTAAAGAAATTCTTTCCTGCTCTTCTTTTTTAGAATTAAAATCTTTGCCTTTTTTCTTGCCGTCACTACGTCTGCGACCTGAACCTTTATTTTCATAAATATCTTGAGAAATAATTGTTCTTTGAATTGGTTTTCTTTCACCTGACGGTTTTTCAAACGGTTTTCTCGGTGCGCCG
>ULMR01006622.1_pt1 | contig 22360 bp, 18 predicted proteins | sample 1951711 | NCBI WGS metagenome assembly ULMR01 (sample SAMEA4835556, study PRJEB28245) | human gut metagenome | biome: gut microbiome; material: fecal sample | place: Denmark | collected 2008 | reverse complement strand
GTCAAAGCCTCTAAACCGTGAGAAGGCAAATCAGGATAAACTTCTTTAAACATCTGTTGAGAATCAATTCTTGGATTTGTCAACTCTTTTCCAAAAGTTCTCAAACTTGCTTCATTCAAAAACGAATAATCAAATATACAGTTGTGAGCAACAATCGGGTAATCACCAATAAATTCAAGAATTTTAGGCATTGCTTCAGCTTCAGTCGGAGCATCAGCAACCATCTCTTGAGTAATACCATGGATTGCCATACTGGATTTTCTAATATGTTGTTCAGGATTAATCAATGTTTGGAATTCATCTTTAATTTTGCCGTTTTCAAGTCTGACAGCAGCAAATTCCACCATTTTTTCTTTTGTATAATCCAATCCCGTTGTTTCTGTATCAAGAACAATTTCTATTATCTTTTTTCTTGCCATATTCTTATCCTATTGAGTTCTTACAAGATGATAGCACAAAAAAAAATTCTGTGATAGAATAAATCCGTTAAATAAAAAGTAAGGAGATATAATAATGTCAAACGCAGTTGATATTAATGACGCAAGTTTTGAACAAGAAGTTCTAAATTCCGAACAACCCGTTGTAGTGGATTTTTGGGCTCCTTGGTGCGGACCTTGCAGAAAATTAGGGCCAATCTTAGATGAAGTTGCTCAAGAATTTTCAGGCAAAGTAAAATTTGTAAAAGTTAACACTGATGAAAATTTAAAAACAGCTCAAGATTATGCAATAAGCGGACTTCCAAGTCTTTTAGTATTCAAAAACGGCAAAGCACTTGAAAGATTGGTAGGTCTAATGCCTAAATCTACAATTATTTCTAATATTGAAAAACATTTATAATTTAATAAAAAAATTGTTACAATTGTAAACTCCGTAAAACAATGATTTTACGGAGTTTTTACGTTATATCAAAGATTTCGGGGCATTATTCGTTAAAGTTTTACGCACAGTTTTCCGATACATAAATAAAAAGGAAAAAAGGAAAACTATGCAAATCGAAGGCATGCCAAATAAATATGAAATATTTCAGGATTTTTACCTTATAACTAATGGTGAACAAATTAGTTATACAGATGCCTTACGCCTTTATTATCAAATGGATAACGACGAAAGAGTCGAATTCGAGCAATTTTACAAAGATGAAACAGGATATGAAATAATTGATGCAAACGGTTATAACCTTCCGCCAAGCATCGAGCTAACAACTGATCCTGAAAACCCTGACGAACTTCTTGTTAAAGGCACTAAAACCGTTATGAAAAAAGAAAAACAAGAAGACGGAAGCTTCAAATATGTTGAAAAAACATATAACGTTTATGATTCAAACTTATCAAACGTAAATTCTTTCAATATCGCTCTAAAATATAGCATTGAAGCTTATGCAAAGAAAAGCGGCAAAATTCTTGACCCTCAATGGTCAGGTTATTCTGCTGAAGAAATTGTCCAAATGCAACAAGACGGTGTAGATATTCCTCAAGATATTATCGATATTGCAAACACAATTATGCAAAGCCAAGGTTCCAACGTTGAAAGTTCAACAGAAGTAGATGAAGGCAACCCTGAAGAAGTTACTGAAAAAGAAATATACCTTGACTTAATTCCAAAAGCTAAAAAGAAAATTGAACAATGTAACGATAACAACGACAAATTAAGCGCACAAATAGATGAACTTTTGCCAAAAGCTCAAGCTGAAAACCAAAACTTTGAAGATAAAATTAAAAATCAAAAAAAAGCATTAGAAGAATATGAACAACAACTAAAAGAATGGAGAAAACTTCAAGACAAAGTTAATAACGGAGAAGCATTAACAGATACAGAAGCTCAACGTTACGCAGAACTGACAGGAATGCTTGAAAACAAACAAAACAAAAATTCCGATGAAATGATATTTGATAAAAATGAAATTGCAAAATCATTAAATCAAATAAACATTCTTGCAGTTCTTGGCGAAGATTTAGGCGACAAAACAACATACATCGGCGATATGCTTGCTGATTACACAGCAGATTCAAAATACAAAAGAACGACTAACACCGTTTCACAAGAAACAGGCTTTATATCAACAATTCTATCAATGGCACAAGGTAAAACATTAGCTAAAGAAGCCAATAGAATTGGTAATGATACAATGGAATATTCAGCCGATACAATAGATTCTACACAAGATATTGCAGCAAGCATCGGTGTAGAAAACAGCGTATTATCTGCAAGTGAATTACAAAGCACAAATACAGTATCAAAAACAACTGACCAAGCAAATGACGTAGAATCATCAGCACAAACAAATCCTGCAAACAGCGAAGATAAGCAGGACAAAGATGCTGCTGCAAATAAAAACGATACATCAAAACAAGATTTTATACTTAATGATGACAGTGTAAAACAACTTACAGAACAAGCAGGCACAATAAATACAGATTTACAAAAACAAACAAAACAAGCACTTACATCAATAAATATAGCAAAAAGCCATAAAGATTTTGCAGAACTTGCACAGAAAAAAGTGGATACCCTAATCAAAGCATACAATAAAGAAGAAGAAGCACGTCAACAAAAAATTCAAAAGCTAGAAGACGAAAATACAAACGCTAAAAAAGACTTAGAAGATTTGACAGGCAAAACTTCCGGCGAAATCGATACAGAACTTCAAAACGGCAACAACAATGATACTGCCAAAACAGATGCCAATACTCAAAGCAAAATTGCAGAGAAAAAACAAATAATTAATACTAATAATAACGAAATTCAAAGCATAAACCAAGAAACAGAAGCTGCTAAAAAGGAATTCCAAACTCAAACATCAAAAGAAAAATCAACACTAAATCAAGCAATTCCTGAAGATATCACATCTCAAGCAGAAGCAACAGAATACAAAGATTCAATAATTCCTGAATACACAAATCAATTAGATTTCACAAACAATTCGGGAGTAACTCTTGCACGCATAGGCGCATACTTTATAGAAATGGCTTTAAGACAATTCCTATTCTCAAAACGTGCAAGATGGCTATACACAAAAGGAGTTCAAAGCCAACAAATCGGCAACAGCGCACAACTTGAAGCAACAAAACCATATAAAGCAGAAGCAGAAAAAGCTACAAATGAAGCATTTGTAAATATTTCAGATGCTCTAGCAAACTTGAATACACTTGATTCAAAAATAGTTACAATAACAGGCGACAATGCAGCCGCAACAACAGCCGCAGCAGAAAATTCAAACAGCACAACAAACAATTCAGGCGAACAACAACCGCAACAAACAGCACAAAATACAACACAAACAGAAAATAACACTCAACAACAACAAACAACTCAAGCAACAACTACAACTCAAGCAACAACTACAACTCAAACACCAAACACAGAAAATGCAATTAATACAACTACAACTGCAGAAGAAGCAATTAACAATCCACTATCACAATCACAACCTGCAAAAGGTACAGTTGCTCAAACAACACCATCAAATTCTCTACCGGAAACAGATGTAAATTCAGCAATTGAAGATTCAGTTCAACCAAACTCAGCTTTATCAACAACAGATACAAATTCAGACAATCCTGAACAAACTGCAAAAGCAGAAGAAGAAAAAGCTGACAAGAAAACTGCAGATAAATCTCAAAAAGAAGTAGATTCAATAGATTCCAGCGCAAACAAAGATGCAAAAGATTCAACAGAAATAAAAAAAGAAACAGAAAAAAGCAAAAAAGAACTTGAAAAAGACGCAAAGACACTACAAAAAGAAATTCAACAAGAACAAAAAGAAGCTGAACGCTTAACTAAAGAATCAGAAGAAGCTGCAAAAAAACAAGAAGAAATGCTTGCGGAATATGAAGCATTAACAATGGAAAACGAAACACTTGCAGCAGAAGATGCTAGTGCAAAACAAAATAATGTTCAAGCTCAACCTCAAGCTAACAATACTCAAGGCGGTCTTTTAGGCAGTTCAAATTTAAGTACTAATCAAGTAACTTCAAATAATTCTGACAAAATTGCTAATAATAGCGCACGACTAAATGCTCTAAGTTCAGAATTTCAAATTACAGGTAACACAATAACAAGAAATAATGCAAAATTAGTAAATATTGAAACTGTTGTTACAAAAAAACAAAAATCATTTGAAAAAACAACAAATGCTTTGACTAAAAAAGTAAAACAAGAACAAAAAGACGAAAAAGAAAAACAAGATAAACTTCAAAAACAATTAGGTGCAGTTGGCATTGCAGAAAACGTATTTTCAATCACAACATCAAGCGGTATTATAATGAACAAAATCGGTACCGGAATGATTGCAAGCGGAACAGCAATGTTAAGCAACCCATTCACAGCAGTAGCAGGTGCTGCCCTAATATCAAGCGGTACACCTATACAAACAACAGGTATAACCCTAACAACAGTCGGCACATACGGAACAGTTGCCTGTGGAGTAACAAAAGCTGCAATCAATATTGCAAACGGCAATTTAGCAGCAGGCTTGATATCATTAGGTCAAACAGCAATTTCAGCCGTCACAGCAATGACAGGGACACAAGGTGCAGTAAGCAGCACATTAACAACAGTAAGTGCAGGCTTAAACATCGTATCTTCAGGTGCTTCAATGGTAAACAACGTAAGAGCAGTACAAGGTAAAGAAGCAAATGGAGTATTCAGCAAAATATCAACAATTGCAGGAGCAGCATCTGCTCTAACAACATCAGCTGCAACAATCGCAGATTTAGGCAATACAGGAGCTTCAGCATTTGGAAAAGCTATGCAAATCTCAGGAGTTGTAGGCAGCACTCTATCTACAACAAGTCAACTTATGACAGAATTTGGAGCCGAAGGAGATGTCGCAAATATCTTAGGTATGGTTGGCGGAGCCGTCAGCACAATATCTGCAATTGGTCAATTAGCAGCTAAAAAAGCAGATGCAACTTCTGAAAACGAAAAAGAAGACGATAACAAAGATACCCAAGATACCAAAGAAACAACTAAAAAAGATTCAACAGACCAAACACCTGAAGAAGATATAAAAGAACAAAAAGCTCAAGAAAAAGCAGAATTGAAAGAAGCAAAAGCTGCAAGAGAAGCCCAAAAAGAAGCTTCAAAAGGTCTTGATAAAGAATTAAAAGACAATATGAGAGAAAACGGAGCTTCAAAAGAATACGCAGATATGGATGATGCTCAACTTGATACAGAAATTGCAGCAGCTCAACAAGCAGGTAATTCAGACCAAGTTGCAAAACTTGAAACAGAAAAACAACAACGTAGTGACTACAAAGCTAAAATGGCAAAAATAGAAGCAGCATCAGAACAAAAACAAAAGACAATCTCAAATACAATAACTGCAATCTCAGGTGCAGCTAATGTAGGTTCACAATTATTGGGAATGAACCAAAAAGAAGCAACTACAAATACTAAAAAAGGTATTCCTGCAGGAAGATTAACAGAACGTACAAAAGAAATTATGGAAAAACATAAAAAACGTATCCTAGCTCTTGCAGCATTAAGATAATCAAAAAATTAACAAAAAAAACGAGGAAATAAATTCCTCGTTTTTTATTACTTAATTTCAAGGTCATTTATAACTAACACTTGAGTTTCCCCAGGATTAAGCGTAGTTTTAAATCCGCCTTTTTCCGTAATAGGAATATTATTTATTCTCAACGGCAAAACAATATTATCATTAGTCAATTTTGGAACTGATATTTTAGTATCAACAGCATTTCTAAAATTCAAATTCCCGATAACCACAACACTCTTTCCGCCATAACTCATTGCATAAGCAAAAGATGAAGGTGCTGTCGCTTTTAGAGGTACAAATTTACCATTATTAATTATTTTAGAGAACTGTCTTTTAAACTGATTAGCAATAATAAATGCTTGCATTAAATCAGTAGATTTTCCACCAGGTTGTCTTGAAAAATTAAAAATATCAATTTTCCCGCGATGAACAAAATAATAATCATCATCGGTAAAAGTCTTAAAAGCTTCCTTATTTGCCCATAAATAAATATAACTGTCACCTGTATCAAATCCGTCAACGAAATAAGAATTTACAGGCAAAGTTGCATTCAGCCAAATAATCATTTCACTAAATTTTTCACCGTTAATTAAAACAGGACTCATCTCATCATGAGTTGTAAAGCTTCCGATAACAGCTTTAGGTTCCGCAAACTTTTTAATATTTGCATTTGTTGCAATAATTTGGTTTGTTAATTCTCTACCTGTTTTATAATTTTTCAAATTAAAGTAGCTTCCGTAATATCCGTCAAATCCTGCTTCCAAGAGTTTGTCATAAGGTGTAAAAACAGCATACTCAGAAACAGGTTCCGTCCAGCTTTCAGAAGCCTCTGCAAGCCACATAAATTGATGATCTTTTGTTCTTGAATAATCAATTAATTCCTTCCAGAATTTTGCAGGCTTGTTTGTTGCAACATCTGCACGAATTCCATCAGCACCCAAAGCTATTACCATATCAACAAATTCTTTATACAAATTATAAACATCTCTATTAACTGCAGTCTCAGTTCCCGCATTTAACAATCTTACATCTGTCCAATCAGCAGGAACAACAGGCTGACCTGATTTATCCTTAACAAACAATTCAGGTCTTTGCATATACAAATCATAAGAACCGCAAGAAGGAAGATCTATAATAACTCTGATATGATGTTTATGAGCTTCATTAATAAATTTTCTTGCCTGATCATTTATTGAAAGCGCACTTTGTTTACTAGCAAGTTGAGGGTTCAAAGTATTAAAAGAAGAAGCAGCATATAAAGAACCTGCTGTTCCTAAAGCTTTCATTTTTCCGACAGGGGTAATCGGCATTACATGAATTGTATTTATTCCCTTTTGAGCAAGCTCAGTAAGTTTTGGAATAGCATTTAAGAAATTTCCGCTTTCTTCAGCATCATCAAAATCTATTATTCCGTTTTTATTTGTATCTTGAGCACCGAAAGTTCTTATATTAATCTCATAAATAATTGAAGAATTGTTAGTAAACATTCTTCTCAAATCATTTACCCAAACATCAGCGCCAAATGAATATTGACAAGCAAATACCATTAACGCAAGAGTTATAAATAACTTTTTCATCAAATTCATACATATCCCCCTTCTCGTATATGCTAACATACTAGCAAATAATACCGTTTTTTGCAAATTTTGTATTTTTATATATAATTTAAAATATATGAAAAATTTTTCAATAGGAATCGATCTTGGCGGGACCAAAATTCTTACTGCACTTGTTAACAGACAAACAGGCGAAGTTATAGAACACGTCAAAAAAAAGACTAAAAAAGATAAAGGTCCGCAAAACATAATAAGAAAAATGCTTAACAGCATAGAAGAGCTTATTGAAACAAGCGGGGTAAAATTAGAGGATATAAGCTCCATTGGAGTTGGTTCCGCAGGTCAAATCGATAGAGAAAAAGGGGTTATTATAGCAGCACCAAATCTTGACTGCTATGACTTAAATTTAAAACAAATAATATCCGAAAAATTCAACCTGCCGGTTTTTGTCGGTAACGATCTTGAAGTTGCGGCAATAGGAGAACAAAAATTCGGAGCAGGTAAAGATTGCGATGATTTTGTCTGCGTATTTGTCGGGACAGGAGTCGGTTCATCAATTGTAAAAAACGGTAAAATCATATACGGTTCAACAGGAACAGCAGGAGAAATCGGTCATATTATAGTAGATTTAAACGGAAGGCCTTGTGCATGCGGCGCTCACGGCTGTCTTGAAGCTTACGCATCACGTTCTGCGATCGAAAAAAGAATTGAAGGCGCGTTAAAAAAAGGGCGTAAATCCGCAATTCTTGAATATCTTGAACCTGGTAAAGCAATAACTTCAAGTATGATTGAAAAATCTATTGAAAAAGAAGACGAACTTGTGCTACAATGTGTAACAGAAGCTTCGGAATATTTATCCGGAGGCCTTGCAAGTATAATAAACTTTATTAATCCTGAATTAATAATTTTAGGTGGCGGTTTGATAGAAGCAGTTGATTATTTCTATCAAAACACAATTAAAAAGGCAAAATCTAAATCATTACCTGTTCCGGCAGAAAAAATTCGATTTAAAAAAGCAATGCTTGGGGACTATTCAGGAGTTATCGGAGCAGCATTTTTAGAAGATAGAGGATTTTAAATGACAAAAAAAATAATGTTAGTCAGATTATCTTCACTCGGGGATGTTATATTCAACATTCCACTTGCTAATGTGCTAAAAGATAACGGATATGAAGTTACCTGGCTTGTATCAGAAAAAGGGATTGATATAGTAAAAGATAACCCTGCCGTAAAAAATGCCGTTTTAATTCCTGTACAGAAATGGAAACAAGAAAGATTTTCAATCAAAAACTTTTTTGAATTTTTACAGATTTTAAAAAGTTTGAGGACCGAGAATTTTGATATAGCAATCGATACTCAAATGATGTTTAAAAGCATGATATGGATGAGATTATGCAAAGCTAAAAGAAAAATTTGTTATAAATATGGACGAGAATTTTCATACCTTGGCGGAAATGAGCGTATTGATCCAGCGCCAAATCCTAATTGGACAACTCATGCTGTGTTTCAACACATGCAATATGCAAAATACCTTGGGCTTAAAGGAACTGATAAAGTAAAATTTACGCTTCCGAAAACAAGTGAAGAAACAAAAGCTAAAGTAAATATATTATTGAAAAATCTCGACAAATCCAAACCAATGGTTGTAATTTGTCCTGCAACTACTTGGAGACTAAAACATTGGAACAAAGATAATTGGAAAGCTGTTGTAGATGCCATAAAAGATAAATGTTCACTTGTTTTTACGGGTACAAAAGCTGACAATGATTTAATAAAATACATAGGCGGAGATAATTTTATTAATCTTGCAGGTCAAACAACAATTAAAGATTTAATAGAAATTTTCTCACGTGCAACACTTGTGATGGCTCCTGATTCAGGCAGCGCGCACGTTGCAAGAGCGACAGAAATTCCTGCTGTTATCTCAATATTTTGCTGTACACCACCAACATCTTACGGACCTTTCGGAGATGACAAAAAGTATTTTGCAATAAACGGAAATTTAAAATGCCAGCCTTGTCACACAAGAAAATGTCCGCTTAAAGGAGAGGACGCGGAACAATGCGTAAATTATCCGCGACCTGAAGAAATTATAAATATTGTAAACAACGTATTACAAAACTCGCAACATAGTGTATAATAAAGGTATGAGTTTTTTCGATAACTTAAAAGATATATACAGAAAAGTCTCGGAAGTAGAAAATGCTGTTTATAACGGTAAACAGGATTATCTTGAAATATATGAACGTAACCTTCAACTGGAAAAAGAAATTGAAGAACGTACAAGAGAATTAAATATCGCAAATAAACGAATGCTTACATTGCAACATATTTGGGATATGATGAATGCTTCCCGCCCGTTACAAAGCGTTCTTGAAACTATTGTAAACAATATTCAGGGAGAACTCGGCTATCTTCACTGTAACATAATAAAAAAATGTGAAGATGAACGAGGAACCTTCTTAACAGTTCTTGCTCAATCCAATGACCCATCAATAAAAAGAGTAGATAAACTTTTAAAAACACCTATTCAAGCACGCAAACTTTTTTATAATACAGAAAGCATATATGCAAAAGCTGCTTCCGAAAGAAAAATCATGCTTACGCTTGATATTGGAGGAACTCTCAAATCCGTTGTACCTGATGTTTCTGACGATATAATTGATGAAATAGTTGACGGAAGCTCAAGCAAATCAATCATTACAGTTCCACTATATTCCAGAAACGTTCATTACGGGTGGTTTAACGTATTTTCATCAAGACGGGAATTAACGACAGGCGAAACAGAATTTTTAACAATCTTTGCCCAGCAAATTGAAATGGCAATCACTATTGCGGATTTGTTTGAAGAAGTAAAAGCCCAAGCCGTAACAGATAGCCTCACAGGGCTTTATAACAGAAGATATTTTGAAGAATATCTAAAAAAAGAAGTAACCCGTGCACTTCGCCAAAACCAAGCATTTAGCATAATAGGTTTGGACTTGGATCATTTGAAACAAATAAATGACAAATACGGTCACGCATACGGGGATTTGGCAATAAAAACGGTTGCAAATGTTTTGAAAAGGAATGCTCGTTCAATCGATACGGCAGCAAGAATGGGCGGAGAAGAATTTAACGTAATTCTCCCGGGCGTTGATTCAAAAGGTGCAATGATTGCCGCAGAAAGAATAAGAAAAGCATTAGAAGAAGAACAGCTTGATACAATCGGGCATATTACGGCAAGTATCGGGGTTGCAACATTTCTTGAACATTCAGATAATATTGAAGATATTTTAGACTTGACCGATCAGGCTATGTATCAATCAAAAAGAAACGGAAGAAATCAAGTTACTCTGGCAAAACCTATTACTGAAACCAGCTGGCAAGAAATCGCTGTTAATACATTTATGGATATTTTATCCAAACATAATATTCCGCTTGACAAAGAATTGTCAGATGAGCTTAAAGAGAAATTACAAGTTCCGAAAAATGAAGTCCACAAAGAAGCTCTATACACAGTTGCAGATATGCTAACTCAAACTTACAATCCTTTGCATCACACAGGAGTGATGAAATCAAAAGTTTTACTTGCCGTAAGTCTTGCAAAAAGATTTGACCTATCCAAAGATGATATCGACAAATTAAGAATTGCAATGCTTTTATATGATATCGGAAACCTGATGCTTCCTGTTGAACTTTTACAAAAAACAACTCCACTGACAGAAGAAGAAAGAAATCATATAAAAGAACATCCGCTTATTGCCGCAAGAGAAATTTTACAGCCGATAAGCTATATTCAAGATATTCTTCCGATAATCGAACACCACCACGAAAATTGGGACGGAAGCGGTTATCCGTCAAAGATTTCAGGGGAAGAAATTCCGATGACATCACAAATTATACTTATTGTTGATGCCTATTTTGCACTCACTGAACCAAGAACTTACAGAGCTGAACTGACACCGAAGCAGGCAATTGAAATTATCAAGAAAGATGCGGGCAAAAAATGGAATTCAGCTTTGGTAGAAGAATTTATTTCACTTATTGACCACGATATATAATGAACGAAAAATCACTTATACAAATAATTAAATCAACACTAAATTCCGAATATATAGGAGATGATTGCGCCTATCTTAAAGATTTAGGAATTGTTATAACACAAGACAGCTTAGTTGAAGATATACATTTTAAACGCGAATTTATCACCCCGTTTCAATTAGGCTACAAAACAGCAATGGTAAATATCAGCGATGTATGCGCATCAGGTGCAAAACCAATGTATATGACAATATCTCTATCGTTACCGAATTCTGTTGATGAAAAATTTGTAAAAGAGTTTTATGAAGGAGTCAAAGACGCCTCAAAAGATATAAAAATTGTCGGCGGAGATTTAACAGGCAGTGACAAAATATATATTTCTGCAACAGCGATAGGCAAAACCGAAGGCAGAAAAATATCATCACGTTCAAATGCAAAAGAAAATTATAAAATAATAGTTTCAGGCGAACATGGTTCAAGCGCTTACGGACTAAATCTTTTACTAAACAACAAAACCGAACCTGAATATTTTATAAAAAAACACCTCATGCCTGTCGCACAAGAAGAATTTTCACGTCAAATAGCCGAAAATTCAACTGAAGATTACGCAATGATGGATACATCAGACGGGCTTGCAGATGCACTTATGCAAATCGCACAGGCAAGCAAAGTAAGCTTAATAATAGACAGTTCAAAAATTCCGCATGCTCCTCAGGTTGATATGGAAACTGTTTTGTATGGTGGTGAAGATTATCAGCTTGTAGCAGCAGTTCCCGAGCACTTGTTGAAAAAACTTGATGCTTATACGATAATAGGAGAGGTAAAAAACGGCAATACAGGTTTGATTATTGACGGGAAAGTTTACACCGACATAGACGAGAAATTATACAAACATTTTAAGGAGTAAAACACATGAATTTCAAAGTAAACGCAATAATTCCTGCCGGCGGGACATCATCGCGTTTCGGGAACAAGAACAAACTCTTAGAGAAGATTAATAATAAAGAAGTTATAAAATATACGGTTGAAGCATTCGAAAAATCAGAAGTTGATGAAATTATAATATGTGCAAATATTTCTATAATGGATGAATTAAAAGAAATATTTAAAAACAGTCAGAAAGTAAAAATTATTGAAGGCGGAGCAACTCGTCAAGAATCAGTTTTTAACGGACTTCAAGCTTCAGAATGCGATTATGTACTAATCCATGACGGTGCAAGACCGATGATTACAACTGATATGATAAACTTAGCTATTGAAGAGGTTATAACCAAAAAAGCTTTAACAGTCGCGACAAAAACAATAGATACAATAAAAGAAGTTTCAGATGGCAAAATAATAAAAACAATAGACAGAGCAAAACTATATAACACCCAAACGCCTCAAGCATTTGAATACAATTTGATAAAAAATGCCCACCAAAAACTCTACGGACAAAACTTTACAGACGATGCAGGAATGCTTGAACAGTTGGGCGAAACCGTCTATATAATAAACGGCAGCTACAAGAATATCAAAATTACCACCCAGAATGATATTCAAATAGCAAAAATTTATCTCGAACAATAAAAAACAAAATTAATATAAAAAAAAGCCCCCTTCTTGGGGGCAAATTTCACACTTAACCTACTAGTTTCTTTCTACATTTTTCTACCAAATATGAGGAATCATTAATATAAATCTTTTATTAAGCTGCTTTGTTTAATGCCTTTTGTTTCAAATATTGAATTGGATCATAACCAGCTTTTTCAAGAGCATTTGCTAATTCAAGGTAATCTTTACCATAATAATTTTTACCATTGATTCTTATAACAAATTTACCATCGATATATTTTACATTTTCAGAAACTTCAGCTTTATCATCACCTAAAATTTCTCTCATATCGTTTTTAAATTCATCTTTTAACTCTTGAGTTTTTTTAGCTTCAGCTCTATCCTTTTCAGCTTTTTTGTTTGCTGCTTCAGCTTTTTTTTCATTTGATTTTTCTGTTGCTATATCTTTTTTTGCTTGTTGAGCTTCTGCTTTTGTAACTGCTTCATTAATTTTTTGAACAGAGTTGATAATAGCATCTTGATCTACAAAAGTATCATCAAGTTCATCGTAACAAACTGCAAACAAACCTGCAAGTTTATTTTTGATACCTAAGTCTTTAGCACGTTGATCAAGACAAGCTACAATGTTCCAAATCATATCCATGTTGTTTGAAGGGTTTGCGATTTTACAACCAACTTTATGATTTTTATTTAACGATGGGTTATATAAATGTTCTTCATTAAATAATGTTTCAATTAAGTTTGCATCACCAGTAATTGGTTGATATTGAGATTGCCATGTATTCAAAACTGTTGTTACATTATCTTTTGAAATTCTGTTAATACCTTTTTTGATTTTGTCATAATCTGTACCCCAACGATTACCAACAGAACCGTCATACATATCTTGACAAATATCTACTGCTAAATTTTCTTTTTCTTGTTGTTTTTTCTTAGCTTCTTCAGTAGCTGCTGCTCCTGCACCTTCTGTTGTATCATCTGCTGCACCTGTTGCATCATCAGCATCATCAGCCGCTGTTGCATCAGAATTTTGACCATCAGCTTGTTCTGCTTCTGATGTTTCTTTTACTTCTTTCAAAACTTCTTGAGCAACTTTTGAAGCATTATCAACTACTTTTGAGATTTCACCTTGAATTGCTTCAATATCTTCAGGTTTACGTTCATTGTTTTCAATTAACTTTTGAACTTTTTCTTTCAATGCTTTTACATCATCAAGAACACCTTGTAATCTTTGTTTTTGAGCTCCATCAAGTTTATCTGATTTTAAAATTGATGTAAGTTGAGATTCAATTCCTGTAAGACTGCTCAATTTACCTTGAAGTTTTGCTGTACTAGCCATTGTATAACCCCAGTTATAAGCAGCCATATTACCTTGCATAGTCATCATTGGATTTGTAGTTAAAGATTTAGTCAAATCCATACCGATTAACATTGGGTTCCATTGCATAATAGAATTTGGTTGAGCAAATCCTTGAGCTAATGAATAAACCAACGGAGAATATCCGTCAGGATAAATATTATGTTGAGGAGCACCAACACCAGCTCCACCAAAATTAGATATCCAATAACGATTGCCAAGAGATTGGTATGCGGCTAAGTTTGGCCATTGATTATTTAACATATTTGAAAATCCAAAATTTAACATTTCCTAAATCCCCTGAGTTTTTAATCCCCGTATTTATATAAACAAAATTTAGTTACAAAAATTGCTTTTTTTAATTAAAAATTTTCTATAAATCTGAGAAATACACGTAAATAAAAGGGATTTGACTATTTTACATTACTTAACAATTCAATAATATCTTCTTTTTTAATATCAGGATTTATTTCCTTAATAGAGGTAATTGAAGATGTATCAACATTTTCATTAAAAACTTTTTCAAGCAAATTTAGGTCATAATCATATAATATAGAGCCATGTTGAAGAATATAATTTTCTTTTCGGAATTGAGCAGAACCTATAAGCTTTTTATTCTGGTAACACAAATCAGCACCTGTTGAAACCAACATACAATAATCAGGGTGTTTTTGAGCTTTTTTAACTCCGCCAAAATCAAGTTCAATTCCAATTTTTTCAAATGCCTTAATCAATATTTGAGAGATTTCTTTATAAGATTTTACGACATTATCACCGTTTTCTAAAATTGATACAGGGCATACAAAGCTATATGTAATCTCATTATCATGCAAAAGTGCACGTCCGCCTGTCAAACGCCGAACTATATCAATATTATTTTCTTTTAAAAATTTTTCATCAATAAAATCGCTTTTTTGATTACGACCGAGAGAAACACAAGGCGGATTCCAGCCATAAAGTCTGAATGTCGGTTCTTTTTCCTGAGTTTTTATGGCATTTTCAAGCAAATCACTATCGATTTGCATATTTTTTGCACCAGTATTTACTTGGTAAGGGATGAACTTCATTTATCTTTTTCTTCTCTCTTTTTTAAATCCTGTTCAAATTGTGAAAATACATCACTTCCGACAAATTGTTCAAGAGCAGCACGTTTTGCATAATAATCTGATTTTGCCTTCATTAAATTATCCAAAGAAGTTCTGTAATAGGCATCAGTTATCAAAATAACTTCTCGTGACATATCTTGAGCGAGCTCATAATTTTTCTTTCTTGCCTCCGCAATACTTTCAATAAGCTTTAATCTTTTTCTAGCAGTCATATAGTTGTAATACAAATCCACTGTTTTTTGCTGCAAATCTTCAATCTTACGGACAAGAATAATCATATCCGCATCAGTAACTTTTGTATATTTATAGTTAAGGGCTTTTGTATCCTGTGACATAATCCCAAGAACATTCCCGCCTAAAATTGAACCTGTTGCAAGGATAGGATTTCCCATACTTGCACCGACAAGTGTTGACATACTTGCGATTGTTGTCAAAACTTTTTTTACAGACTTTTCATCTGGCTTATCCTCATCAGGGTTTGCAAGTTTGTACAAAGCAAAATTAATTGTATCACTTTGAGTTGCAGCACCTTGCCACAAAACCGTTAAATCTCCAACCATATCTTCCTGATCCAATTCCAAATCAGCCGCAACTTCTTTTGAAATCTGCTTAATACTTAAATCAGCGAAAGTTAAATCTCTTGAATCAAATTGTTCTGCATCTTTTTTTACGTAAGTTTGATGAACTTTATCTTCTTCAGCAGCTTTTGCCTCCGTATATTCTTTTTCCGGAGTATCAGAAAGTCCTGTTCTATATGCAGGAGATTTTGGAGTTTTTAAATCATCTAATGTTATTGAAAAACAAGGCAAAGCCAAGTTTAAGGCCAAAGCAAGTATCAAAAATTTCTTCATTTTTGCACCGCCTTTTCACCAACCAATGTTGAATTGTAATTAAACTGATACAAATTCAAATTATCAACGACTTTTTTCCCTGCAAGCCTTTGAAGCTCAAGGTGATATTTTTTAGCACATTCCATATAATAAAATTCTTCCACCCTCATATTGTCGTAAAGTGAAGAAGATATGGAAATTTCGAGCAAATCTTCTTCATCAAGAGCTTTTGCGTAATTTTTATTATATAAAAGCAAACGCTGTCTTGTTTCCTTCAACTGAGAAAGTGAGCTTTTATAATTATAATAAGCTGTAATAATTTTATCCTGCAAATTTTCAACCAATCCTGCAAGTTCAATCAATTCGGTATCAGTTAAAGGAATTTCTGTCGGAATATTTTTACGGTTAATCAAATTTTGCGCAAGCCTTCCTGCCGCAAAAGCAGATGATTGAACCATATAATCAGCACCGAGTAATGACGGAGCAAGAGAAGCACCGGCAACTACCGCTGACAAAGTTTTTGCCATAAGCGAAGAATGAATTCTTCTCTGGCTTTCAGGTGTCGCAAGTTTTTTCAAAGCAAAACCGATAACCTGATTATTTTCAACAGTTCCCTTCCAAAGATTTTCAATATCTTCTATATCCTTGTCCTTCTGCCTCTTAATCAATTCTTGCAAAACCTCTTGGTCATTAACAACAAGAGATTGCTTAGTATTAATATTCGTTTTCGGCAACTGAATTTTTTGAGTTTCCACATTATCAAGCGAAACCTCATCAGCTCGGACAGGGAGATACACACAACCCAAAATTAAAACCAATACCAAATACTTTTTCATAACAAATTTATAGCACAAGAAAAATAATAAATCCAACGATTGATAAACTATACATCAAACGATTGTTCTTCAACTCAGAAAAAAAAACTATCATAAATAAAGAAAGAGGAATATAACTTTGAGCTCCACAATACATAAAGTACAACAACACAAGCCTGAAACTGATTTCTGCGAAAAAGCAGATGCTTTTCGCCGTGAAAAAATGTATAAAGAAGCAGTTTCCAATTACTTAAACGCTATCTTAATAGACAGACAAAATATAGAAAGTTACTACGGGCTTGGAATTTGTTACAAATATTTAAAACAATACGCAAAAGCAATAAGATACTTAACAACAGCCTCAGAATTAAACCCCGAAAGTTATGAAATCTACTTTGAACTCGGGTTATGTCATCTTCTTGAAGGTTCACCTTGCGGAGCTATAAAAAACTTTATTCAAGCAATTCAAATAAATCCCGATAACCCGGAAGCTATTCTCCAACTTGGTGTAGCCCATGAATTATGCGAAGAATATGACCTTGCCTTAATGATTTATCAAAAATTAATCGAAAATTCTCCGGAATTTATACAAGCATACGATCATAAATCAACACTCTTAATGAAACTTGGCAAATATAAAGAAGCTTCATCAATTCTAAGAGATATCCTAAAACACAACCCAAATTATCATAAAGCATACGCAGGTATAGGAGTATGCTTTGATAAACTTGGCAAAAAATGTGATGCTCAAAGATATTACAGAAAATTTTTATCCCAAGAACCGTTTTCTAATAACGCGGAATTCATAAAAAACAGACTTGATAAAATATCAGAATGTAAACATTTAGGCTCTCATTTGAGACTTTGTAAATAATTTATTATTAAAACATGCCAAATTCAAAAATTTTTTAAGGCTTCTAAAATCTTGTAGATAAAAATTTTTCATGATAGCATAAAGCTTGTAAAATTATTTATATTAAAAAGAGGTAACAATATGCAAGCCCGTAGAGCTGCCAGAGAATTGGCATTTATATTATTCTCACAATTTGATAAAAAAATTACAAATTATTCAAGAGAAGACTTACAAAACATAATACTTAAATCAGTAAGAATTTTGACAAGCAGTGCAGAAGATGAACTAAAAACCGCACTCGGCTCACTTGTTGCAATGAGAGATCAAATCGAAAATTATGAAGCAGATTCAGAAATTAATTTGAAAAGACCTATCGGAGCAGCAAATATTCCTGTACCAATTCCTATGACATCAGATATGACAGGAAGAATTAACGAAATGATTGACATAGCTGAAAAAGCTGTACTCGCTCTTGAAATTGCAGAATTTACAACACTTGATTCCCAAAATGATGTAAAAAATTATGCAATTCAAATTGCAGACTTCTTCCAAAAAAATCACAAAGAAGTTGATGACATTATTCAAAAATACGCAAAAAATTGGGATTTAGGCCGTTTGGTAAAAATGGACAAAGATATTTTACGTATAGCAATTGTTGAACTATTATACATAAAAGATGCTCCAATGAAGGTTGTTGTTGATGAAGCATTAGAACTTGCTAAAAAATATTCAACAGACGACAGCGCTGCATTTATCAACGGAATTCTTGCAAAAGTTATCGTTGATTACGGCATTAACTAAATTACAATTTTTTAACCAAATTATTAATTATGAAAAAGACCTATTCTAATAGGTCTTTTTTATTATCATAAAAAAGATGCAAATTATACAGTTTCATGTTATCATCCCTATATGTTCGGATTTTTTAAAGACAAATTCAATAATCTTAAAGAAACAGTTTCAAATACTGCAAAAGTTCTTGTAGGAAACGTTGTAGATTCCGTTGAAAATGAAGAAGAATTTTCGGAATTTGTACTTGATGATATGGAAGATATGCTTATCAGTGCCGATTTAGGCGTAGGATATGCAGGTGAACTTGTTGATAAATTGAGAAATCAAACAAAAATCAAGCCTTCTGAAGTGAAAGCATATCTTAAAGAAGAATTTTTAAATGTCTTGAAAAATGCAGGCGATAACAAACTTAATTTTAAAGAAAACGAATTAAACATCTACTTTATAACAGGTGTAAACGGCGCAGGCAAAACCACTCTAATCGGTAAACTTGCATATAAATTTAAAGAACAGGGCAAAAAAGTTTTAATCGCAGCAGGCGACACATTCAGAGCTGCAGCAGAAGAACAACTGGACATCTGGTCCAAAAGAGCAGGAGCTTCAATCGTAAGACATGATAAAGCAGATCCCGCATCAGTTGTATATGAAGCAATTGAAAAAGCTCAAAAAGAAGGCTTTGATGTAATTTTAGTAGATACAGCAGGCCGTCTGCAAAACAAATTCAACCTTATGGAAGAATTAAAGAAAATCAAATCAGTTATAGATAAAAAAGCCCCTGAAGCTTTAAGAGAATGTATTCTTGTACTTGACGCTAATACGGGACAAAACGGACTTCAACAGGCAAAAGTGTTTACAGAAGCGGTAAATGTAACATCTGTTGCACTCACAAAACTCGACGGTTCAGCAAAAGGGGCAATAGTTCTAGCGGTTGCAAAAGAATTAAAATTACCGGTAAAACTTGTAGGTGTCGGCGAAAAAATGGAAGATTTAAAAGAATTTAACAGTGAAGAATTTATAGAGGCTTTATTTGAATAAATTAAAATCAACAAAAACAAAATTAGGAAACGAAGTAGAATTACTCGGTAACAGTAACGGAAAAGTTTTAATAATCGGGGTTATGCACGGAGATGAACCACAAGGCGCATATTTGATTAATGAATATTTGAAAAATAATCATAATCCTGAAAACCTTTTATTTATCCCCTGCCTAAACCCTGATGGCATGCAAATGAATAAAAGGACAAATGCAAACGGAGTTGATTTAAACAGAAATTTCCCGACAAAAAATTGGGGGAAAAATGAAGGAGAAAATGCAACCTGCGATGACGAAAACTCAAGCTACTACGGGGGAAAGAGTGCAGGAAGCGAAATTGAAACGCAGTTTCTTATCGATACTATTGAAGAATTTAAGCCACAAATAATACTAACCTTGCACGCTCCATACAAAGTAGTCAACTATGACGGGCCTGCAAAAGAAATTGCAGAAAAGATTTCACAAATAATAAATTATCCGACAGAAGCAAGTATAGGCTACCCAACCCCAGGAAGTTTCGGCACTTACGCAGGATTAGAAAGACAAATCCCAACAATTACCCTTGAACTTGATGAAGAATGCCCTGTAAAGGATTTACAGCTTCCTGTATTTAAAATTTTTGATACATTAGCTTAATATTTTTTAACAACTTAGCAATTTTTCACTAAAAATTAACTTTAGATATATATCAATAAGATATACGAGATATATAGGAGAAGTTAATATGCCAGATCCAATTCAAAAAACACAAGTCAGCAAAATTAGTGGAAGATACACTATTACAAAAAGCAAAAACACAAACAGTAACAAAACGACAACCATAGAATTTTATGCAAAAGATGGAACAAAATTAAAACCTGACTATTATAGTGCAGCAGAAGCAAAAGATTTAGCATCACACAACGGTTATGATGAATATTACAACACAAAGGTTATTCAAAAGGATGGCCAATATTATCTGAAAGTAACAGCAAAAACTAAACAACCATACGGAATGTTAGCAGAAGACTATTTAAAAAAAGTAAATGACGGAACAATAAAAAAATATAACCCAAAAGCTTTTGAAGGTTATAACTGCACAGATGGTTACGGACGTCAAATGAGTGATCTTAATAAAAAAATGAAACCTGGTGATAGTGTAATATTACCAATAGATAAAGTAGAAATAAAAGATTCTCCAGTCGGTTTCTTTAGAAGAAAAATAATGAATGGAACATACTAAAAAGAATAATATCAAATCTTAATCCTCATTTTTGTGCTAAAATAAGTGCAGAAATGAGGATTTTTGAATGAAATTATTTAACTCTTACAGCAATCAACTTGAAGAATTCACTCCAATAGAAGAAAACAAAGTAAAAATGTATGTGTGCGGTCCGACAGTTTATGATTTTGCCCATTTGGGACATGCAAGATGCTACATCACTTGGGACGTTTTATACAGATATTTAAAATTCAAGGGATATGACGTTACATACTGTCGTAACGTAACAGATGTTGATGATAAAATTCTGAAGAAAGCTGAAAAAGAGAGTAAAACTCCTGAAGAAGTTTCTCAATACTGGTATAAGCAATTTGCAAATTCGATGAAAGCCTTAAATACGTTAAAACCTGACATCGAGCCTTTTGCGACCAAAACATTAGGCGAAATGATTGGTATGGTAAAAGATTTAATAAATAAAGGCTTTGCCTACGAAGCTGACGGAGATGTATATTTTAGAGTTAAAAAATTTCCAAGATACGGTTACCTTTCAAAACAACCGATAGACCAATTGGAAAGCGGTGCAAGAATTGAAATCGGAGAACACAAAGAAGATCCGCTTGATTTTGCACTATGGAAAAAAGATGAAAAATTCGGTTACAAATCACCATGGGGAATAGGCAGACCTGGCTGGCATATTGAATGTTCCGCAATGAGCAGAAAATATTTAGGCAAAACAATAGATATTCACGCAGGCGGTGCTGATTTAATTTTCCCTCACCACGAAAATGAAATTGCACAATCCGAATGCGCTAACGGCTGCAAATTCGTAAATTACTGGCTACACAACGGATTTGTAACTATTAACAAAGAAAAAATGTCTAAATCTTTAGGCAACTTCTTAACTATTGATGACTTATTAAAAAAATATGATTCAAATACAATAAGATTTTTCATTTTAACAAACCATTACAGAATGCCTGTTGAATTTTCAGATGAAGCTCTTTCATCTGCTCAAGCAGGCGTAAAACGTATGCTTAATGCTAAACGTACAAAAATTAACGAAGATTTGGATATTACCAAAACAGATGAATACAAAGCGTTCACAGAAGCTATGGACGATGATTTGAATACATCAAAAGCTCTTGCAGTTCTTTTTGAATTGACAAACAAAGCTAATAAAGATGATAAAGATGCGTTTACAATTTTGTATAAATTAGCCACAACACTTGGTTTTACATTTGAAAAACCTACTCTTTCAGAAGATGAATTGAAAAATGCAGTAAAACATGTTTCAGAAAAATTAGGCAAAGATTTTAACTCAATGGATGAATTAATTGCATACAGAAAAGAAGCTCGTGATGCAAAAAATTGGGATATTGCAGATAAAATTAGAATTGCACTGGATGAAGTGAATATTGTCTTGAAAGATTCTAAAGAAGGAACTACTTGGGAAGTTAAGTAAAAATTTCTTTACAAAAAGGCAAAAAAATTTTTTACAGAACTTAATAAGAGTATGGTAAATATAAATATTAAACCAAGCCCAATATTATCAACACAACCCAAAGAAGTCGAAAAAACTCCTGATGGGCGAATTATATATGAAACAAAATACCCGGAAACAGGGCAAACAATAAAATTTTCAATTCCTGAAGAAAATCAAGACAAATTTGAAAAACTTGTCCAAGAAATTCATACAAAATACGGGAAATATAATATTAATCCTGAAAAAAAATTTCAGAA
>ULMR01021394.1_pt1 | contig 22955 bp, 22 predicted proteins | sample 1951711 | NCBI WGS metagenome assembly ULMR01 (sample SAMEA4835556, study PRJEB28245) | human gut metagenome | biome: gut microbiome; material: fecal sample | place: Denmark | collected 2008 | reverse complement strand
AATTACTCTTGCGGCTCTTTTATATGCAAAGCGTATGGCTGATAAAGCAAAACTTGTTGATAAGGTAGTTTATGATAAAGATATAATAAAGCTTGAAAAAGTATTGGAAAAGGATTACAGACACAAAATAAGAGTTGTGCATATAAACGGTTCATTTTTCTTTGGATCTGCAACTCAATTAATTTCTCAGTTTGATGAATTTTTAGGCACAAGATATTTGATATTAGTTTATGATAGTGAGGATTTGTTAGATATTTCTGCGATTTTTGCTTTAGAAGATATAATTTTGCGTTTGAAATCTCAACATATAAAGATTTTGATGGTTATAAATAATGAAAATGTCTTAGAGCAGTTAAAACAATATAAAATTACTGAACAGATAGAAAAAGACGGAATATATTTTTCTGAGGTTGAGGCAATTGAATTTGCAAAATCATCTTTTAAAGATAGGGTTAAGAAAAAGTATTTTGGAAAATAAAAATTTATAAGAAAAAAAGACCGGTTATAAAGCCGATCTTTTCTTATTGATATTTTATCTGTTTTTAGAATTTATATTCAGGAATTTCAAACGGTTCATTGTTTGCGTCTTTATCCACAAATTTTAAATAGTAATCCATAGCTTTGTCTTTTGTTTCATTATAGAATTTGTCATCAATGTATTTTTTATGGATTTCTGTTCTTTCTCCTGAGTAATTTCCAAGGTTGTTTGCATAAGTTTCAATTACAGCCTTGTTAGAACCGCCGCCGTATGCTTTTGTTTTTGCATCTGTTCCTGACGGTCTGATTTCTATGTATTTATCAGTAAATTCCAAATATGTTCCGTCACCTACAAATTTGATTGATTTTAAATTATCAAATATAAGGCTTTTGAAGGCGTCATTAAGAACATCTTTTACATCTTCAAGAGTCATTTTTCCTTCTTTAACAGCCATAGCCATTGATAAGTAGAACAAATCATTCTTGGTTCTTTTTGCTTCACCTGCGGATTTATCAGCCTTTAATTTATTAATATCGGGTTCTGATTCGTTGTAATATGCTATATCTACACGTGTATCAAAACGTCCTACGATATTATTTTCATCAAAAATCTCTACAAGATATTCTGATAAAGATTGTTGTTTCTTTTGGAGTTTAGAAATAAGTGCTGATGCAACGATAATAGCTTCTGTCGCACTTTTTTCTCTCATTGCGATTGCAAATCTTCCTGAATTTGATGTTATGAGTTCTTCACTACCCATAATCATTCCGCCTGATTCTTCTCCTGCAAACAATAATCTTGGATTTATGCCAAGGTTGATTGCGTTTCCGAATACGTCATCAATTACAACTTCTCCTGCTCTTGCTTTTTTAAGCTTTAATTCAACTTTTTTCATAATGTTTGCAATTTCTTTAAAGCCAACAGGAACATTGACAACTTTAATTCCTTGATGTTTTGCCCATTCATCCCAAGAAATAGCTGAAGCGGTTGTTTTTATCATAAATCTAGGATGTCTGTCCCATTGACCTTGAGCTTTTAATTGTTTTGCCCGGAAATCCATTAGCATTAAAAATGCCTGATTTGCAGTGAAAATTGTAAGTATTAAATCATCATTTAATTTTATATAATCAATACCTGCTTTTTCAAGTTCAGGAATAGTACAAGCATATTCTGTTTGAGCAATAGTTAATCTGTCATGATCAGGGTCTGTAATCAATACAGTTGTACCAACAGGCATGCCTGTAAGTTTTTGCTCATAATGTAATGTTTCAATTACCGGGAAGAATTTTTCTCCGTCATGGTTTTTAGCAGTAACTGTTGCATCTACCGAATAATCATAAAACGCTTTTTCTCCTTTTGGAGTGTGGTCGTATTTGCCTATTGAATGGAAAAACGGATCTTCTTCAATATTAAACCATTCAAATTTATCGGAGATTCCAAGCTTCTTTAACACTCTGCTCAATGTTCTGTAAGCTGAACCACCAACGTTTTCGATAACAATTTTATCTTTTATTTTTTTGATTAAATCAAGGTTAATATCTTGTGCAACACCTGATTTTAAGTATTCAACATACAAATCAACCCCGTCATCAATGTTGCCTAAAACTTTTTCATCTATCAACGGATTGTTTTTTGCTGCGATTTTAATTGTATATGAACCTTTTTTGTTTGTTTCATCAAAAATTTCTTGAATTTTGTTTACAAATTCCATTGATTCTTCAGGTAAATATTGGCTGCCCTGACAATTAAGATCTTTTGTCGCATTTTTAACGGAAATTCCGTGGCTTGATGTAATATATTCACCGCCAAGCAAATCAAGTTTAAATGCTAAAAATGAAGCAAGCCATATTGGAATTGTTTTTTTGTCTTTCGGAACAAGTGTCCTAATTCCGTTTGCAGCTTGAATTCTTGTAATTGCATCAAGGAAAAGATCTGAATTATATCTTACTTCTCTACCTGCAACTTTTACAATTTCTTTGCCTTTATATTTTTCGGTTGCAACAAGTGCTTTTGCAAGTGTTGCAAGTACAATGCCAACTAAGTTAATCGGAAATCTTGTGTCTTGAGGATATAAAATATTTTGGGGCCCTCTTATACCTGCGGTTGAAACTTTTGCTTCTTTTGCATAGTTCGCAAACCATTCGTCAAGATTTAACCCTTCAGGATTTTTATCTTTGTCATAAGGTTTAAGATGTTCTTTTTTTAGTGTAAATGTGAATTCTCCTTCTTTTGAAAAATCCATTAAATTAAGATTTTTAATATAATCGGGAGTTTTCTCGTAAACGCTTTTAAACAGCTCGTTTTCTAACTCTACATTTGATTTTCTCATACTTCTCTCCTTAAATCTTGGTTATTATAATATATGAAAAACTTGTAATGTGCAATATTTGAATATATAATTATATTATATTGTTTTTAAGGAGAAAAAAATGTTCTGGGACAAAGACAAAAATTATACAAGACGTACAGCAGATGAGTACAATATATGGAGAACATTGTTTCAGTTTATAATATGTAAAATATTTTATATGATTCGATTAAAGCTTGTTTACAGGCTGGAAGTTGAAGGTTTGGAAAATGTTCCGAAAGATAATGCATATATAGTTTGTCCAAATCATTTGTCAACTCTTGATCCGCCCATGATTGCAGCAATTTTGCCGAGAAGAGTTGCTTTTATGGCAAAAAAGGAATTGTTTGATATTCCGTTTATAAGATGGTGGATTGATTGGCTCGGAACTTTTGCAGTAAATAGAGAAAGTCTTGGACCTTCTACTATAAAAACTGTTATGGAAATTAAAAAAAGTAATTGGGTTTTTGGAATATTCCCCCAAGGTACAAGAGGAGTTCCGGGAACTATTACTGGTGTAACCGAAGGATTTGCAAAACTTGCAAAAATTACAAAATGTTCTGTTCTCCCAATCGGAATTGTTGGAACTCAAGAAGCGAAACATTTGCCTTTCTCTGGAAAGGTAATTGTAAAAATAGGAAAGCCTATTCCTTATGACAAAGATCCAAATGTTGTTTTTAATAAATGGATAGAAGATATACAAGAGTTAACAGGGTTTAAATATGAACCTCATAAAGAAAGTGTTTAGGAGTTAAGTAAGCTATGAAAAAAGAACGAAATTATAACCGAAGATACCCATCTGAATACAACATATTTAGAACAATGTTTTATATGTCATTTTTGTATGTTGTCGTAATTCCGTTTATGAAAATATTTTATAATTACACAATAACAGGTCGAGAAAATTTGCCGACTAAAGCAAAAAGCGGTAAATTTATTTATACTGCAAACCATGTTTCTCATTTTGATCCGCCAATGGTTACAATGGCATGTGTTAGGCCAATTGCTTATATGGCTAAAAAAGAATTGTTCCAAAAAGGTGATAAGTTTGAATGGTTAGTAAAACGTCTTGGCGCATTTGCAGTTGACAGATCAAAACCAGAAATTGCAACTTTTAAAACAGTAAAAGATATTTTATCAACAAGTTGGTCTTTGGGTGTTTTCCCTCAAGGCGGAATTAGACCTTATGGCTCAGAACTCGGCGATTTGAAAAAAGGCTTTGTTGTAATTGCTAAAAATGCAAAAGCTGATATTGTACCTGTTGCAATTGGCGGTTTTACCGGATATCCGAAGTTGAAACCGTTTACAAGACGCGAAGTTCACTTGCATGTAGGAAAACCTATTTCTTATAAGTTGAGTGAAGAAGAAATTATATATGAATGGTGTAAACAGATTTCAGAACATGCTGATTATATAAATAATGCACCAATTCCTGAATCATATAAAGAAAAACAAAATGTATAGTCTTAAATGATTATTATATATGTGTATTAAGATATATATTAAATTTGCAACAATAAATAAAAATCCCTTGAATTAATTTCAAGGGATTTTTTATTATATGAAGAAAGAAATTATTTTGATTAAGCTGCTTGTTTTGGTTGTTCAGGATTTATTTTTGCTTCTTGAGCTGGTTGTTGTTTTTCAGCTTCAGGAGCTTTTGCTGCTTGAGCTGTTTGTTGAGCAGGTTGTTCAGCAGGTAATTGGTCTAATTTTGCAAGTGCTGCTGTTGCTGCTTCCTGAACATTTTTATCCTGATCGTTCTTAGCTATTGTGAATAATGTTGTCAGGTCTTGTTTGTATGCCGGTTGTTGAATGTAACTTAAAGCTTCAATTGCTGATGTTCTAATCATTGGGTTCGGGTTGTTTTTCAACTGTTCAACAATTGTTACGGCTCCAGGTAATTCAGTAAGAGGTACTGTTGAACCTGTTAATTTGTTAACTTCATCACCGTATAATTTTTGCATTATTGAAGATGTGAACATTGCATAGCTTTTATTTCTTTCTGCTTGTTCCATTGGTGTGATTGTTGTTGCCAATTGTTTCTCAGCATCTGAAATTTGTTCACCTTTCATCAATTTTTGTCTTGCTGCAATTTGTTCTGCAGTCGGACCTGCAAGTTTGCTTGAATCTGCATTAATAATTGTATTTAATGCGTTAACTACTTTTTCATCAAGAAGTTCTGTTGCTTTTTGAGGGTCATCTTTTACCATATTTGCAATTTCTTCCATTGCGTTAGCTTGAACTTCGTAGTCAGGATTTGATAGTTTTGCTAAAAATCCGTTTAAGTCAACTTGAGGTGTCATTGGAACAGGTTGCTCAATTTCAACTTTTGGAGCTTCTGCCGTTTTTTGTTCTGCCTGTTGAGGTTGAACTTGTGGTTGAGTTACAACAGGAGAGGGTGTATTAATATTTTGTTGTTGGATTACAGGTTGTGGAGCTGTTGCTTGTACTGCTGCAGGAGCTACTGCTTGAGGAGCCGGTGGAACAGTTTGTGCAACTGGTGCTTGTACCTGCGGATAAACTGGTTGTTGTAAAGGCATGTAATATGGTTGAGTTTGTGCCTTTGGATAATCATATAATTGTGCTTGCGGGTATGAATAATAAGGCATTGTTGGTGCCATACCTGGAGCACTAACAGATGGATTGTGTACGTCAATCTTTACTGCATTGTAATTAGGAGCAGGAACAGCCGGTTGAGCTGGTTGCGGCATATAAGGCTGCATCATTTGGGGCTGCATGTAAGGATTTACTAAATTTGGAGCTTGAATCATTTAATTTCTTCCTTTCAATAAAATATTTCTATATTTTTATTCTACTGTTTAAATATCCCTCAAGATATAAAATTGCTAAAATTTAGAAAATTTTTAATAAATCTTAACAATGACCTTAAAATCTTACGATGTTTTATTTAATTTTTGTTTGTGCTATAATGTTGCTGTACAAAGATGTGCGGGATTGTATTGTTATGATTATTGATAAGAAAAATAAAAAATCTATCAGATCTGTTTTTGGTCAAACTCTTGCAAATTTAGGTAAAGAAAATCCTAATATTGTAGTTTTAGATGCAGATTTAGCATGCTCTACTCAAACTCAAATTTTTGCAAAAGAGTTTCCTGAAAGGTTCTTTGATACAGGTATAGCAGAACAAGATATGTTAGCAACTGCAGCAGGTTTGGCGTCTGTTGGAAAGGTTCCGTTTGCTGCAAGCTTCGCTGTTTTCGTTACAGGTCGTGCTTATGATCAAATAAGAAATTCTATTTGCTATCCTAATTTTAATGTAAAAATTGTAGGTACGCATGGCGGGGTTACTGTTGGGGAAGACGGCGCTACTCATGAAGCTTTGGAAGATGTTTCTTTGATGCGCGGTTTGCCTAATATGTCAGTTTTTGTCCCTGCTGATTGCATTGAATGTGAACAAGTTCTTAAATATGCTGCAGAACATTTCGGACCTATGTATATTAGAATTCCAAGATCAAATGTTTGCAATATATTTGATGAAAATTATCAATTTGATTTTAATAAAGCAAGAGTGATTGAAGATGGGCATGATGCTACTGTTGTTACAAACGGTGAAATGCTTGCTGAAGTTATTGAAGCTTGTGAAAACCTAAAAAAACAAGGTTATTCTATTCAAATTGTCCATGCTCCTGTTGTTAAACCTTTTGATGAAAAAACGATTATTGAATGTGCGAAGAAAACGAAACATGTAATTACTGTTGAAAATCATTCAATTATCGGCGGTTTAGGAAGTGCTGTTTGTGAAGTTATATCAGAGCATTTCCCTGTTCCTGTTCATCGTATTGGCGTAAATGATGTGTTTGGACAAAGCGGAACATCTGAGTTACTCTTAGATTATTACGGGTTAAGTGCTGATAAATTAACATCTTCAATAAAACAATATATTGATGATTTTCGCTTAGAAAATAAATAAGGAAAAATTATGATTCAATTTAGATCGGTTACAAAAAAATATAAAAATGATAATTATGCCTTGAAAAATATTAATCTGGATATTTTATCAGGAGAATTTGTTTTTATTGTTGGCGCATCAGGTGCCGGCAAATCTACTTTGATGAAGCTATTATATAATGAAGAACGTCCTACAAGCGGAACTGTTACTATTGGTGGAATTAATATTGCAAATCTATCAAATGATAAAGTTCCAAATTTGAGAAGATGCATGGGAATTGTTTTTCAGGATTATAAATTACTTCAAAATCAAAGTGTTTACGATAATGTAGCTTATGTTATCAGAACATTAGGTATAAGCTCAAAAGAAATTAATGCAAGGGTTTCCGGAGCATTAAAAATTGTAGGTTTATATGATAAAATGAATGCTATACCGGCTGAATTATCGGGTGGTGAACAGCAAAGAGTAGGAATTGCCCGTGCAATCGTAAACGGACCACCGCTTTTAATTGCAGATGAACCTACCGGAAATTTGGATCCGAAAAATTCAATGGAAATTATGCAAATTTTGGATCAAATTAATCAGCGTGGAATTACTGTTATTGTGTCTACACACGATAATGCCATGGTTGATTATTTTAGAAAAAGAGTAATAACACTTGATAACGGTGAAATAGTAAGGGATATACAAGCAGGTACGTATGAATAATACAGCATCAAAAGCAGAAATTAAGAAAAAAGTAAAAAAACATATACCAAAAGATTGGTTATGCGAACTTAGAATATTATATCGTTTAACAATTGAAACAATACATGATATTCATAGAACAGGTATTGTAAATTTAGTCATTATAACTACAATGGCGGCAATTTTGACGATATTCGGATCATTTTTCAGATCAGCTTTGTCAATTTCAGCATTTGCTCATGAACTTGGCAATGTGTTAGAAATTTCTGTTTATTTAAAAGATAATGCTGATGCTAATGTCGCAAAATCAAGAATAAAAGATTTTGAACATGTTGAAAGTGTTACGATTATCCCAAAAGCTGCTTCATGGGCTAATTTAAAACGTGAAATGGATTTGCCTGATATTCAAAATCCGCTTCCGGATACTTTGCATGTTAAGGTTGACAAGCCTGAGAATATTGAAGGTGTCTTCAGTAATGTTAAACAGTTAAAGTCTGTTGAAGATGTTAGTTATGCTCAGGATTTGGCTAAGAAAATCGAAGCGTTAAACAAAATTGTAAATACGATAACTGTATTTGTAGTTATTATAATGGGTATTTTAACAATTACAATTATAAATAATACTATTCAGCTTGTTATTCAATCGAGAAAAGATGAAATTGAAATTATGCGACTGATGGGTGTTTCTAATTGGTATATAAGATTTCCATTGATTATGCAGGGTGCATTTTATGGATTTTCCGGCGCTGTTATTGCACTTTTACCGTTGAATTTTGTTCAAAACGGCTTAAGTCATATGCATCAATTCTTTATGGTGCCGACTCCTTTATATGCGCAAAATTTTGTTATAGCTGTTATGTTTGCAATGGCTATATTATTCGGTGCAGGTGGTAGCTTCCTGTGTATCAAAAAACATTTGCAGGTATAATTAATGACCGAAAAAAATACTATACTTTTAATTTCTGATGATGAAGAATTTGCAAAATTGCTTGAGAAAAAATTGATTTTTTTAAGGCATGATGATTCAATTTTGATATCTTCTTATGACAATGCGGTACAAAATTTAGAGCTTTGCGGGGCGGATGTCGTATTTGTTCATGAAAATTCTGTTCGTAGCAAGTCTGTTGAATTAATCAAAGAATTGAGAAAAAATAAGAATTTATGTATTATATTATTGGCAAATTCTTGTGAGTCTGATTTTATTCTTGCAGCTTATGATGCGGGAATTGATGATTTTGTGCTTTCTAATGCCGAATCTTTTGAGCTTGTTGTGAGAACTGTTGATAATATAAAACATAATTCTAACAAATTGAAATTGTACAGAAATTTAAAATTGTTAGAGCAGTTGAATGTAATAGATTCATATACAGGTTTATACAATTATAATTACGCAAAGCAGGTTATAGAAAATGTAATTGATGATAACTTAATTACTGACGGTGTTTTCATGGTTATAGCTCCGTCAGATTCATCTAAAAATCAATTTTCTGTTGATAAAATGGCTGAGGCTTTATTGGCATCTGTTAGAGTTGACGATATTCTAACTCTTGGAAGAGGGGCTAAATTTTATGTTTTTCTACCAAATACAGATATTAATGGTGCAGTTGTTGTTATTAATAAAATTATTGATAATTATGGCGGAAATTTTGAAATTTGTGCCGGAATTTCTATGATTGCTCATAAAAACTTTGATGAAATGGAAAGAGATGCATTGAGAGCTCAGGCAGATGCAGTTGCAACAAATGCTCAATATGTTATTGCAGAAGAACCTGAAAGTGATACTTTAGACGAGTGGCTTGAAGATGCGGATGACAAGCCTAAAAATTATAAAATTTTCAGACAAATTTTTAATAAAAAAATGGAAAAAGTTATTACACCTGTTTTTTACAGACTGCAAAAAGCATGGGAAGAAAAACTTTTTAATACTGAGATTGAACAATATACAGACGGTGAACAGTGCGTATTCCATTTGAAAAATAATAAACAAGACAGTACTTTAAAGATTGTTTATCCTGGATTTGCAAAAATTATTATTTATATAACTCATGAAGGTTTGGATAGCCCTGAAAATAGTGAAATTCAGCTTCCGCTAACAAAAATTAATCAGAAAAAATTAATTTCAATTGTGGAAGATTTTATAAAAGATTTTAAATATACATCAGTTTAATGAAAAAGGAGACATTATGAATACATTATCTGCCGAAAATAGTTTGGTATTAATTATTGATATTCAAGATAGATTAGTAGCAGCCTTAAATAAGGACGTTATTGTTGAAAATTCCGTAAAAGTCGCAAGTGCTGCAAAAGCTTTAAATATCCCTGTTATATTGACAGAACAGTATCCGAAAGGCCTTGGACATACTGTTCAAAGATTGATGGATGTTTTGCCTGAAGGAAGTGAAGTCGTTGAAAAAACTTATTTCAATGCGTTGCTGGAAGATGGTATGCTCGAAAAAATTAAATCTTATGGGAAAAAACAGATTGTAATTTTTGGTATTGAAACACATATTTGTGTTCATCAAACAGCTTCAGCACTTGTTGAGGAAGGTTTTGAGGTTTATGTAATAAAAGATGCTTGTGCAAGCCGTAATAAGTATGAATTTAAGCAAGGAATTGAAGCAATGGTTGCAAACGGAGTTAAGGTTTCTTGTGTGGAAATTGCGCTTTTTGAATGGTTGAAGGGTGCAAAAAATCCTAAGTTTAAGGAAGTTCAAGCATTAATTAAATAATAGATTTTATATCTGATTGAATTTGATTTTTAAGCGCGTCGAGAGAAGGAAATTTCTTTTCGGCGCGTATCATTTTATTAAATTCTACTCGTATATTTTTGCCGTAAATATCTTCGTTAAAGTCTAAAATATGAACCTCAAGGCTTGTATGCGTTCCGTTTATTGTAGGTCGCATTCCAAAATTTGCAATTCCTTTGCCGTATGTACATTCAACGGAATAAACCCCATATGGAAGCTCTATAAGTTCAGGCGGGTAGATGAGATTTGCCGTTCTAAAGCCTATTGTTCTGCCTATTTGGTTTCCTTTAACGACTTCTCCTTCAATAGAAAATTTTTGACCAAGCATTGTATTAGCCTTTTCAATATTCCCTGAAGAAAGAAGTTTGCGTATCTCTGTACTGCTAATAATTGTATTGTTTATTTTTTGAGGCGGAAGTGCAAAATATTCATATCCGTATTTTTTAGAATTTTTTGTCAAATATTCGACATTTCCTGATTTTTTATAGCCGAAATTGTGGTTCCAGCCTGTTGATATTGAAATCGGTGTAAAATATTTTACCAGTACATCACGCAAATATTCTTCTGCCGTAAGTCCGGAAATTTCTTCAAAATTAAGCTCGTATAAATAATCAACTCCAAGTTCTGCAATTCTTTTTTCTCGTTCTTTTCTTGTCAGAATATATTTAGGACATACACCCCAAAAATAACAGCAAGGGTGATCAGAAAAAGTTATTACAGCGGATTTTGTATTATTTTTTTTTGCAAAATCAACAGCGCTTTTTATAACGGCTCTGTGTCCGAGATGAACTCCGTCAAAATATCCTAAAGCGATTGAAATGTTATGGTTCGATTTTAATTCTGAAAATTTTTGCATAATATAATTATATTACAAAAGATAATATTGAAATATTTTTTAAAAGAAGTTATAATAAAAATGTAGCTATTAATTTGAAAGGAGCCGTTTATGAAGAGAATTAAGAAAGTCGGGGGGGGGGCGATTTAACCGCATCTTCTCTACGTTTCCAGGATTTTACTAACAAAAATTTTTTTGGAAAAACATTTAATTGGGGATTTACATTAGCAGAAGTTTTAATTACTCTGGGAATTATAGGGATTGTTGCAGCACTTACACTTCCAACTTTAGTTCAAAACTATCGTAAAAGTGTTGTGGAAAAGAAACTTTATACTTCATATAATATTTTACAGAATATGATACGTTTATCGGCGCTAGATAATGGAGATCCTCAATACTGGGAGCTTGAAAACTGGGATCATGAAATATTTGATAAATACTTTGCTCCTTACTTAAAAGTTATTCAAAAATGCGAACAACAAACGGATGATGATCCATATTGTGATACAACAGTGAAAAGTCTAAATGGAAATTCTAGCAGTATTTCTTCAACTAAATATATTTTAAATAATGGTATCGGTATTTTGTTTAGACCGGGTGGAACCATAGGTGATACTCAAAGACGCGGAACGTTTAGAGTAGATATTTTAACAGGTCCCAAAGAGCGTATAATAGGGCGGAATGTTTTTCCGTTTAATCTTATTGTTGATGAGAACGGATATAGTATAACAAGTACAGAAGATTACCGTAAAACCGTCAATTTTTGTTCGGAAATAGAAAAAAATAGAAATGGTGTAATTAATGATTGTAAAAACGGGTCAACATCTTCAGGTTATACAGACGGCATACACTGTACTGCTTTGATTGAATGTAATAATTGGAAAATTCCTGATGACTATCCTACGCATTTTTAATTATTAAAAAGCCCGTTATTTAACGGGCTTTTTGTATTTCTTATTTATGTGCAGTGCTTTTTAAGTGAAGTTCTCTCAACTGTTGTAAAGAAGCTTCACCTGGTGCATCACTCATAAGATCTTTTGCTCCTGAGTTTTTCGGGAATGCAATTACATCACGGATACTATCAGTTCTGCATAGTAATGCAACCAATCTGTCTAAGCCGATTGCCAAACCTGCATGTGGTGGAGTTCCGTATTGCAAAGCATTAACCATAAATCCGAATTTTTCTTTTGCTTCGTCTTCTGTTAATCCAAGAGCTTTGAATACTGCTCTTTGAACATCTGATGAGTGAATTCTTACAGAGCCGCCGCCCAATTCTGTTCCGTTATAAACAATATCATAAGCTATTGATTTAACGTTTCCTAAATCACCTGATTTTAGTTTATCTAAATCTTCAATACAAGGTGATGTGAATGGGTGGTGCATTGCCATAAATCTATTTTCTTCATCTGACCATTCAAACATCGGGAAGTCAACAACCCATAATAGGTTGTGCTTGCTTTCATCGATTAGATTTAATCTCTTACCGAAGTATAGTCTTAATCTTCCCATAATGTCATAAACAAGTTTTGGTCTGTCTGCTACAAAGAAGATTATATCGCCTGCTTGAGCTTGTGCTCTTTCTTGAATTTGTTTAGCTTGTTCTTCTGTTACAAATTTCAATACAGGAGATTTTGCTGTTCCGTCTTCGTTGTAAATGATATTAGCCAAAGCTTTTGCACCAAATGAAACAGCAAGTTTTGTAATATCATCGATATCTTTTCTTGAGAATTTTGCACCGCCAGGAATTCTGATACCACGAACAATACCGCCGTTTTCTAAAGTATCTTTAACAATTTTGAATTCTGATTGCAAAATAATATCGCCGATATCAAAAAGTTCAAGTCCGAAACGTGTATCAGGTTTGTCAGATCCAAATCTGTCCATAGCTTCTTGCCAAGGCATTTGAATGAACGGAGGTTTAACCTCAACTCCTGCAGCTTTGAATGTTTCTACAATCAAGCCTTCAACACATTTTATAACATCTTGTTGCTCAACAAAAGACATTTCCATATCTATTTGAGTAAATTCAGGCTGTCTGTCTGCACGCAAATCTTCATCTCTGAAACATTTTGCGATTTGATAATATCTTTCAATTCCGCCTACCATTAATAATTGTTTGAAAATTTGAGGAGATTGAGGTAATGCATAGAATTTGCCTTCTTGAACTCTTGATGGTACAAGATAATCTCTGGCACCTTCCGGAGTAGTTTTGATTAAAATAGGAGTTTCAACTTCCAAGAAATCTTCTCCGTTAAGGTAATGTCTTGCAGCCTGACAAATTTTGTGACGTAAAGTAAGATTATGTAACATACTTTCACGTCTGATATCTAAATATCTGTATTTTAAACGTACATCTTCAGAAACATTTTCATCGTCTAAAACAAACGGTAATGTTTTAGCTTCTGATAAAATTTCAACATATTCAGGATACATTTCAACTTGTCCTGTTGCATATTTTTCATTATATGTTTCTTCAGGTCTGCGGGTAACTTTACCTTTTACCGTAATAACATATTCAGATCTCAATTTCTCAAAAATTTTGTGAACTTGAGGGTTAATCTGAGGGTTTGCAACAAGTTGGAAAAATCCAGTTCTGTCTCTAAGTTCTACAAATAAAATCCCGCCTAAATCACGGATTGTTGAAGCCCAACCTGATAAAGTAACTTCTTCATTCAAATTGTTTAGATTAAGCTCTCCGCAATTATGGTCTTTAAGTTTGGTTTTAATCATTCTATTTTCCTTTTCTATTTTTGCTCGGACTTATTTAAATTCTAACAAAAACATAAAAAAAAGGAAATAAATATGAAGAAAGTTATTTTATTGTCGTTTTCTTGCAGATTTTGTTTCAGAATTTTCGTTTTCAGCTTCTTCAATATCTTCGTAATAGCTGTCTTCGTATTCATAATCTTCAGGTAATATTTCAATAATCTGAATTGTGATTATTGACGCTATGTTTACGTGAAGATGACGAGACTTATCAGGACGAAATGCCAAGTTTTTTCTGTCTTTAACTTCGCAATTTTTTAGTGAAATAAATTGAAAACCGCCGTTCAAAATATAAAAAAGCATATTATCAGGAATAGCGTTACTAAATCTCATATTTTCCGGTAACAACAATTCCCCTTCTATATATTGGTCATTTGTTGTTATTAAAACTTGCATTCTTGGTAAGTTGTTGATCATCATAATTATAAAATCTCTCCTATTTTTATTTAATATAACATATTTTTTTATAAAAATAAACTATAAGTAAAATTTGTTTATTAATTGCTTATTTTAAACGAATATTATTAAAATAAATGTATTAATATAAATAGTCTTTAATTTTAATATGTTAATATTTTAGAACAAAGCAGGTATAACATAGTATTATAAAACTTGTATAAATTGTTAAATTCTTGAATAAGTTAATATATTGGGTTTTATTACTATGTATTTGTTGACCGAAAATAATAAAAAATAATGGTATTAAGGGAATAAAATATCTTCCTTGTATTCCTTCAATATAATTTGAACCATATTGTGTATATATGAAATACATTAAAATGCTTGTGAAAAATATGTGAAATATGATTATAATTCCTGCAAGTAATCTGTGGATTGGTTTTATGTAAATTTTTTCAGGAACAAAATACAGGTTGCAAAAAAACATTGTCATTATTAGTATAAATATTGGAATAGGAAATATGTACATTGTTAATGAACAAGTTCCTGATATTAGCCAATATTTTATGCTTATAAGTATTGTATTTAAAAATAATAAGAAAAAATCAAAGGGATTATGTAATAAAAAATATTTATTCATTTCAGGATAAATATCTGGTCGAATTGCTGTATAGTTATTTGAACTCCATAAATATGCAGTAAAAAGTGATAAAAATAATAAGGTTATAAATATTTTTAGTTTATGCTTCTTGAAAGGAATTAAAAGTGTTAAGAAGATAGGGAATATTAGACCTTTACATAATGCGCCAATAATTGTAAATATAACTAATATTGGAAATTCTTTTTTTATAGATAAAGGTTCTTTTTTATATATTAGTTTAAATAAGTACGCAATAAAGAGAAATGCAAATGCATTATTAAAAGAATCTGCTGAATATGACATTCCTAAATAAATTGAAGTTGGTAATAGAGCTGTGTAAAAAAATGCCCATTTAAAAATAGGCGTAATGTGTATGGCTATGGTTATTAAAATTGTCCATAATAAAAGATTAAAAAATCTTCCGCTAAAATAATAATTATTCCCTATTTTTAATCCTATTGCTGGACCAATGTACATAACTGGGGAATAGCCTGCTGCACTGTTATATGTATAATCAGTTTTTTGATTTAAATGTCCGTTATATAATTTGCATTGAGATACCTCTTGAGCTCTGTAATAATGAGGGAGTTCATCCGGTACTTGGCCTGGTATAGTGCTAAACATTATAATTGTTCCGAATACTAATGCAAATATAGCAAATATTATTTCCGGACGTTTAAGTTTTTCCATTTTTAGATATTACCTTTTAAAAGTGATTGACAAATTTTATATGAGTCTGAAAGTGGTTTAAAATGACTGTGCTTATTGTTTTCAATATAGATTGTATTTATAGGAATTTCTTTTATTTGAATATTATTTTTTTTTGCTTTTATCAGCATTATTGTTTCAAAAGAATAATCTGAATTTTTTATATTAATAAATAATTCTGTACAATTTCTTGGAATTCCGCGAAGTCCTGTTTGAGTATCATTAATTTTAATATTGTACAGTAATTGAAATAGAATTGATATGATTTTATTCCCAATATAGCTTCGAAATGGAATATTCATTTTATTGAAATTTCTGCTTCCAAGACATATTGTATCAGGAGAATTAAGTAATTCGTTTGCAATTTTTGCTATATCATCGATGGAATGTTGTAAATCGCAATCTGCTGTAACGATTCCATTACAAGATTTGTAATTGTTTGTTATATATTTAAGCCCGTTTTTTAATGCTTCACCTTTTCCAAGATTAGTTGTGTGTATTATTATTTTATCAGGAGGGCAGATTTTATTTAATTTTTCAAAAATTTCATCTGATTTACTCCCGTCATTTACAACAATTATAGGGTATTCTTTTAATTTTTCTTTTAGTCCTTTTACAAGTGTTATTAATGATTCGTTTGGATTGTATGCGGGAATTAATATACAGATATTTTTCACTTATTCTCCTTAGAAAATAAGGGCATTTTAAATGCCCTTATTATAATTTGTTTAATTTTTATTTTTTGTCAAACATTTGTTTTATACCGTCTACGGAAGATAGAATTCCTGTTGCTTCATAAGGCATATAAACAACTTTGTTGTTTTCTCCGTTTGTGATTGCTGATAGTGTTTCTAGATATTTCATTGCAATTAAATATTTGTCTGGTTGACCTTTATCTGCTAAGGCATCTATGATTCTTTGAATTGCTTCTTTTTCTGCATCTGCTTCAATTACGCGGGCTTGTGCAATACCTTCTGCTCTTAAAATTTCAGCTTGTTTTTCCCCTTCGGCTGATCTTATAGCTGCTTCTTTTTCACCTTCTGCTTTTTTAATTGCAGCTTCTTTCAAACCTTCTGCTTCTGTAATTGTAGCTTTCTTTTCTCTATCAGCTTTCATCAATTTATCCATTGATGCTTGGATATCTGCTGGAGGGAAGATGTCTTGTATTTCTACACGATTTACTTTTACACCCCATTTATTTGTCGCTTCATCAAGCGTTGTTCTTAATTCATCATTGATTTTGCCTCTTGATGTTAATGTTTCTTGCAAATCCATTTGACCTACAAGGTTTCTTAATGTAGTTTGAGTTAATTTTTCAATAGCATCTGGCAAGTTTTCGATTTCATAAACCGCACTTTTCGAATCAATAATTTGAAAATATATCAATGCGTTAATTGTGATAGATACGTTGTCACGAGTAATAACGTTTTGACGAGGAAAGTCGTACATTTGTTCTCTTAAATCAATTCTATCAACAGGTTTTAGGTAATAAAAACTTCTGCCGTCAAGACCTTTTTGAGAAACTTTTTTATAAATCCCTCTTGGAGCTTCCAATATCGGGAATATAAAATTCGGGCCTGCTCTCAATGTTTTTTCATAGCGTCCCATTCTTTCAATTATAACTTCTTGTTGCTGTTGTACGATTATTATGCCTTTGAAAACATAAATTAATAGTGCAACAAGTAAAATCAATAAAACTAAGCTCATATTTTTCTCCTATATTTTTTCAACAGTTAAAATTAAACTGTCATATTTTACAATTTTTACTTCACTTCCTATTGGAATAATTTCGTCATTTTCTGTTCTGGCTTCCCAGCGTTCGTCATAAATAGTTATTGCACCTGAAAATTTGCTTACAGGTTCTATAACTTTTACAATTTTGCCTATGTATTTGCCTTCCATTCCTGTTTCAAGTGTTTTGTCCTGTTTCGTTTTTAAAAGAATTGGACGTAAAAATACAACAGAAATTATTGAAAGTATAACAAATACAATAACCAGATATACCCAGTTTGTAAGCCAAACAGCTATTAATGCTGTTATAAATCCTGCAATTGCAAGGTTCAAAAAGAACATTGACGGCACAAGCATTTCAAGTATCAAAAATGCTAGACCTGCAATTGCAAATATTTCCCATAAAACCATATTCTCTCCTTTTTTTATTGTTTAATATTAGCATATATTTACGGTATCGTCAATATTGGCATATATTGGTAAAAGTATGACTTTTTTTGTTGTAATATCTATATATGATAACTTTTGATTCATATACTTTAAAATTATGGTTAGATGAAAATAAAGAATTTTTGTCAGGTGCCAGAATTCAAAAAATTCAGCAGCCAACAAGAAGGGATTTTGTTTTTTCTATCAGAAACAAAGGGGTTACTAAAAAACTTTATATAAATATTAATCCTCAATATTTTCATATTTGTTTTATGGATAAAAAAAATGAGGAGAAAAGGCTAATCGAAATTCCGCAAAAACCGCCTATGTATTGTATGCTGCTTAGAAAGTATTTGGAAAATGCTTTGATTGCGGATGTTAAACAGCCTGAATATGAAAGAATTTTAGAACTATATATAGAAACTTATAATGAGTTATCTGAAAAAATTTATTTGTGCCTTGCAATTGAGCTTATGGGTAAATATTCAAATGTAATTTTATATAATTATGATACTAATATAATTCTTGGGTGTGCTCATAATGTTGGTGCAGAAAAAAGTAGAGAACGTGAAATGGCAGGCGGACTTCCATACGTTTATCCTTCAGGTCGCCCGAATGATTGGTATGTCGCAGAAGATTCTCTTTCTTCTAAAAAACTTAATCAGTCTATAAATTCTGTAATTGATGAATATTATGCGGAATGTATTTATGAGGATAAATTAACACGTCAAAAAGAGCAATTAAAGCAAATTATTTCGTCAAAGCTTAAAAAAGATAAAAATTCTTTAAAGAAAATGCAATATAGACTTGAAAAAGAAATTAATTCCGATAAATATCGCTTGTGGGGCGATTTAATTATGGCAAATCTGTATAATTTGACTGATTATTCAAAGTCTGTTAATGTATATGATTACGAAAATGATGAAAATATACAAATAGAACTTGATGAAACAAAGACATTGAAAGAAAATGCGAACAAGTTTTATAAACTTTATAATAAAGGTAAAACTACAATTGCAAAATTAACAGATTTAACTTCAGAATTGCATTTGCAGATAAAATATTATGAACAAATATTGTATTCTATTGAAATTGCTTCATCAGTTTCAGATTTATCAGCTATAAAATCAGAAGTTATTCCTCAAGATAATGTAAAAAAAGAAAAGGTTAAAGCTTCATTTGAACCTATGGAATTGGAAATTGACGGGTACAAGGTTTTTGTCGGAAAAAATAATCGCCAAAATGATTATATCGTGTCAAAACTTTCAAAGGATGAAGATTATTGGTTTCATACAAAAGATTGTGCAGGATCTCATGTGCTTTTGAAATGTGAAAATCCGACTGATAAATTAATTTATAAATGTGCAACTCTTGCAAAACAGTATTCTAAGGGGGCAAATTCTTCTAAAGTCGGAGTTATTTTTACACGCCGCAAATATTTAAAAAAGCCTCCTGCTGCAAATTTGGGCTATGTAACTTATAAAAATGAACAGGAAATTATCGTCTGATGTTGGAAGAAAATAAAAAGATATCAGATAATATTAATATGGCAAGAAAGCATATAATAGCACTTGTAGATTGTGATTCGTTTTTCGTTTCCTGTGAGCAGGCAGTTAATCCTGAACTGAAAGGAAAGCCTGTATGTGTTATGTCAGGGCGTGGTCAGTGTGTTATTTCTCGTTCCAAAGAAGCTAAAAAGCTTGGGGTTCGTATGGGAATGCCGTATTTTCAAATAGAAGGTCAGATGAAAAAGGCTATTTATATAAATGCAAATCATGACTTATATTATGAAATATCTAAAAAAGTTATGGCTGTGTTAAAGGAATTTAGCCCTAAAGTTGAGATATATTCAATAGATGAGGCTTTTGTAGATTTAACAGGATTGGAGCGTTTGTATAAAAAGAATTATCTTGAAATTGCTCAAATGATAAGAGATGAAGTTAAGGAGAAAGTTGATATTCCTGTTTCGATAGGCTTAAGCAGCTCAAAATCATTGGCAAAGCTTGCATCAGATAAGGCTAAAAAGTTAGAAGAAGGTGTTATGTTGATTGGCGCAAGAAAAATTGTGCCATTGCTTCAAAAAACAAGTATTGATGAAATTTGGGGAATTGGGAAAAATTTGTCAGCTCTTTTTAGGCGGAACGGAATTTTAACAGCTTATGAACTTGTTTCGCAAGATGATGTTTGGCTTAACAAACAAGTTGGCATCAGGGGACTTGAGATGAAACATGAACTTCTTGGAGAAATGGTTTCTCCTGTTTGTAATGAAGTTAAACTTCCTCAATCTATTCAAAAAACGAGTGCTCTTGCAAAATTTTCTTCGGATAAAAATTATTTAAAAAATTCTCTGAATTATCACATTCACAGAGCCTGCGTAAAATTGCGTAAAATAAATGCAAAATGTAAAGGTATTAGTATATTTTTGAGGACAAAGGATTTTAGAGTTTTTTGTGAAAAGAAGGTTTTGAATGCGGCAACGGATTTTGAACTTGAGATATCAGATATTGTTTTTGAGCTTTTGGAAAAAATTTATAATGAAAAAATCTTATACAGAAGTACAGGTGTAATCCTTGATACATTTGTTTTTAATTCGCAAGCTCAGATGTCTTTGTTTGCAGATATTAATGTGGATGAGAAAAAAGAAAAACTTTCAAAATGTTTTGACAAGTTAGAGGAACGTTTTGGCAAAGATATTATTCAAACCGGATTTATCAAGAAAGATGTTTAGGCAGTTGTGTTTTTCACATAATATTGTTATAATGATTATGTACATTATAAAAAGAAAAGGAGCAGAAATGAAAAGATTTATTTTATTTAAAACGTCGGGGGGGGGGCGCTTTTAGCTTCCTATAAAAGATTTTTAGGTTTTACGTTAGCAGAGGTTCTCATAACTTTGGGGATAATTGGTGTTGTTGCTGCTTTGACTTTACCTTCTTTAATCTCCAATTACAACAGGCATGTTGTAGAAACTCGTCTTGAAAAGTTTTATTCAATAATGAATCAAGCAGCCAAACAAGCAGAACTTGAATATGGTGAATTTGAATTTTTGGATAGAGGAACAAATTATGGAGATACAGATGGTATGATAAATTTTTGGAATACCTTTTTTGCACCTTATGTAAAAACATTAAAAGTTGAAAAGCATAAAGATAATCCGAAAATTATTTGTATTTATCTCGCTGACGGAACAAAAATGGATATGTTTAATTATTTTGATTCTGCAACTGCAACAGATACAACCCAAAGTACTGCAACACATATTTATTTTTATCCAAAATCTAATAATAAAACAAATATTATGGGAAAAGATTTGTTTACATTTTTTATGGAGGCTTCTACAAATAAAAATCGAAATATAGTAGAACCATATAAATATAAATGGGATGGAACAGAAGATGATTTAATTAATGGTCAATACGGTTGCAGAAAAGATAATACTGATGCAAAACACTATTGTACAGCGTTAATACAATATCATGGTTGGAAAATACCTAAAGATTATCCATTTAGGTTTTAGTTTAAATCTCTCGTCTGCCTTCGATAGCCTTTGCGATTGTAATTTCATCAGCATATTCAAGGTCTGCCCCGACAGGCAGACCAAATGCTATTCTGGAAATTTTTACGCCAAAAGGCTTTATTAATTTATTCAAATAAAGGCTTGTCGCTTCACCTTCAACAGAAGGACTTAGTGCTAAAATAACTTCTTTTACTCTTTCATCCGTTAATCTATTAAGAAGTTCTTTTATTCTGATATCATCAGCACCTATCCCGTCCATTGGGGATATCAATCCCTGCAATACGTGGTACAAGCCTTTATATTCATTTGTTTTTTCAATAGCTATCAAATCTTTGGTTTCTGCAACAACGCAGATTGTTGATTTGTCACGAGTTGTTGATTGGCAAATTTCACATGGACTTGTTGAGGATAAGTTGAAACAGATTTCACAAGTTTTAGTGTTTTCTTTGGCTTCAATCATACTTTGTGCAAATTTTTCCACTTCAGATTTAGGCATTCTCAATAAATAAAATGCCATACGTTGTGCGGATTTTGGTCCAACTGACGGAAACTTTTGAAAATGTTCTATCAGTGATGCTATTGATTTAGGGTAAATCATTAGAAATTTAACCCCGGAATATTAATTCCGCCAGTTACTGACTTCATTTTGTTTTCCATTGTTTTAGAAGCTTTGTCGCTTGCTTGTTTAATTGCTGATGAAATGATGTCTTCAAGCATTTCTACTGTATCATTGTCAACAGATGAAGGATTTTCAGGGTTAACTGCTTCTGCTGATAATTTGATTGATTTAAATTTGCCTTGACCGTCACAGATTACTTTAACAGCACCGTTTGCAGCTTCTCCTGTAATTTCAAGATTAGCAAGTTCTTCTTGAGTGTCTTTTAATTTCTTTTGCAAGCTTTGAGCTTGTTTCATCATTTGCATAATGTTCATAGTCTTCTCTCCTAAGTCTGATTTATTTATTTATTATCTGTCATATCCCCATTGTAACACAATTGGTTTTTACATCAATTTATTATATAATAAAAATATGAAAAAATATACTTATGTTGCTGAATCTTTAAAAAACGGAAGAATAATGCGTTGGACATTTATGCCTTTGAATGTTTATATTGCTCCGATGAAATTTTATTCTAAACAAGGTCAGGAATATAAATATCGTCATATGGTAATACGTGCACTTAACGAATGGCAAAGCGCAACAAAGGGGCGAGTTGCTTTTAAAGTTGTAAATACTCTTATGGAATCAAATGTTAATGTTGATTGGAAAAGGGTTGAAAGAAAGGCACTCGGACATTGTTATTTTAATTTCGACGGTTCAAATCGTTTATATGGTGCTGAAGTCGCTATCGGTTTGACAGAAGGTTTAGTGCATGCCGATTATATGGACGAAAATGAAGTATATCATACAATATTACATGAAATAGGGCATGCTATCGGGCTTGGTCATAGTCATAACCCTGCTGATATCATGTACACACCGCATCAAAGAGGGGTTAATTCAATTTCCGAAGGTGACAGGCTTACCGTAAACTGGCTATATACTTTACCTCAAGGAGCTGATACTGCTGAAGTTTCTTCAAAATACGGAATTGGCGGAAGTAATATTGATGAAATTATTGCAAAATTTATAGATAGAAAATCGCCGACAGAATTTGAAAAAGTAAAAGCTTCAATTAAAATGCCGAAACGTGATTTGTTAGAAGAACAGGAAGCTATTGCAAACCTTCGTAAATACCACATGGCACTTCAAAATGT
>ULMR01018557.1_pt1 | contig 23185 bp, 27 predicted proteins | sample 1951711 | NCBI WGS metagenome assembly ULMR01 (sample SAMEA4835556, study PRJEB28245) | human gut metagenome | biome: gut microbiome; material: fecal sample | place: Denmark | collected 2008 | reverse complement strand
AGGGATTCTTTCTATACGTTTATAAACATTTTCATCAATTCTACCTATTCTTATATTAACTGTTTTAATCTTCACATATACATCATTCGGATTTCTCAAATCAATATATTCAACAGGTTCCTTTGAATAAGTTTCCACATATTTGCTTATTTTTTCAATTTCATGAAGTTTTTTCAAATTCCATTTACGATAATCATCTCCCTTATTACCGTAAGACAAAACTTTTATTGTTTTATACTGCGGACTCAAAGGCATATATTCATGCCCTATAAGTTTGCCATCTGTTGTAAAAAATGCAACAGGAGAAACTTTTTCATCAGGTGCGATTGTAATAATAGGGACTCTTTCCTTCACGATTATTTGAATTCTAGCAGGAAAAGCATAACGTCTTATATAAACATCTTCAATAGGCGTCAATTTCAACAATTCTTTTTTAATAGCGTCAGTTTTTGCCATATACATAGGTACATTTGGCACATTACTGTTTTTCAGAAGTACAAGAATTTTATGAGAAGGCACAATTTTGTTATTGATAATTTCAACAGCATCATTGCCGACATAAGTAAAGGCATTTTTATCCATATACCAGCCTTTACATTTCAAACCGTAAACTAAAAACATAATAAAGAATATAGATAAGAAAAATCTTATAAATGCTCTAAAACGTTCTTGTTTCATTCTTCCTTTACGGACAAGACGTTCACGGCGTTTTTTCTTAACAAGATGTTTCCCGTCAGGAATATCGTCATCTTCAGGAATTTCAATATTTTCCGAAAATTCATGATATTCTATATATTCATTTTCACTATTATGATTTAATTCATCTTCCTGCATTATTTATTCAATCCTGCACTGTTTAAAATTAATTGTACCAAATTATCGTAATCAATTCCCATAGCAGCAGCCTGAGCCGGCAAATCACTGACAGTTGTCATTCCAGGACTTGTATTGATTTCTAAAAGATAAGGAATATCATCCTTCATCATAAAATCAATTCTTGAAACACTTCTGCAACCTGCTGTTACAAAAGCATCAACTGCAGCCTTTTTAACAACTTTAGTAACTTCTTTTGAAAGGTTTGCAGGGCAAATAAATTCAGACATACCTTGTGTATATTTTGCCTCAAAATCATACCATTCTGTTTTTGGTCTGATTTCCAAAACTTCTGTTGCAAAAGGTTCGCCGCTACATTCTAAAACACCGACCGTAACAAAAAAGCCGTCAATAAATTCTTCAATCAAAACATCATCATTATATTTTAATGCAACTTCATAAGCAGCTTTTAAATCTTCTTTTTTATCTACTTTAGTCATCCCAAAGCTTGAACCTTCACAAACAGGTTTTACAAAAAGCGGATAAGTCAGAGTTTTAGTTTTTTCGAATAAATCATCACCTTTTCTCACAAAAGCTGATTTTGCCATAACGATTTCAGGATTTGTTGACAAAATTCTCTTCGTATATTCTTTATTCATACACAAAGAGCTGGACATAACACCACAGCCTGTATATGGAATTTGTAATATTTCTAAAATACCTTGGATACAACCGTCTTCGCCGTATTTTCCATGCAATGCGTTGAAAGCATAATCATATTTACCTTCTTTTAATTTGATTGCGATATCTTTATCGACAACAACCATTTCAGCATTTTTGTACCCAAGTCTTTGCAAAGCATCATAACATCCTTTTCCAGAACGCATTGAAACTTCTGCTTCAGAAGACATTCCACCGCACAAAACTGCGATTTTGGCATCTTTATTTATATCAGCTTTAATTTCTTGCATATTTTAACCTCTTCTTCATTATTTCCGCCCAAATATCTGACTTCAGGCTTCAATTCTATATCAAACTTATCTTTTACACGAGAATACATCTCATCCATTAATTTCAAAATATCTAAAGATGTTGCCTCTCCATCATTTATAATAAAATTGGCGTGATTTTCCCAAACATGAGCACCGCCTATTTTTAATCCCTTAACACCTGCTTCATCCAAAAGACGTCCGGCAGAATCACCTTGAGGGTTTCTGAATGTACTTCCGCAATTTGGCAAAGTTAAAGAAGGCTGTTTATTTTGTCTGAACGACAAATTTTCATTCATTTTTTCTTGAATTTTTTCTTTTGTAGAAGGTGTCAAAACAAATTCAGCCTCTAAAACAGAATAAGGTATCTTTTGGCAAATTGAAGTTCTGTAACTGAATTCCATATCAGAATTTGATAAAGAAATAACACCTTTTTCAGGGCAATAAACATTTGCAGATTTCAAAACATCCGCAATCATTTGTCCATGAGCGCCTGCATTCATAAAGACTTCTCCACCGACAGACCCCGGGAAAGCTATCATAAATTCCAATCCGCTCAAATCTTCAGCCAAAGCCATTTTTGATAACTTTGTACCTCTAACACCTGCACCTGCAATAACTTTATTTCCGTCAAAGCTGATAGAGGCAATTTTCTTAGTACAAATTACAGCACCATCATATCCGTCAGATGACACTAAAATATTTGAAAAATTACCGCCTACAAATGCGTTTGGTTCTTTTTTTATTATTTCGACAAATTCCTCAACAGATTCGGGGAAATACATTTTTGCGATTTTCCCGCCAACTTTAAAGGATGTCATTTTTTTTATTTCGTAATCAGTTTCCAGCACCGATAGCCTCTTTCTCTACATTCAAAAGTTCTTTTGACAAATTCGTAATTGTTCCTGCTCCCAAACCTATTACAACATCATTTTTTCTAAGTTCAGGATATAACTTCTTAGCCACATCTGCAATTGAACCTTTTATATATTCACAAGGAATATCAATGTGATTAGCTAAATCTTTTGCAAATCTTTCAGAATTTACACCTTCAATAACATCTTCGGATGCGGCATAAACATCTGTTACAACAACTTTATCAACATTTGAAAAAGCATCTAAAAATTCATTCCATAAATTTTTCAATCTTGTATATCTGTGAGGTTGGAAAACTGCAATAATATGTTTATCCTTCATACCTTCAGCTGATGATAAAGTTGCTTTTATTTCTGTCGGATGATGAGCATAATCATCATAAACAGTTACGCCGTTAAATTCTGCAACCTTTTGAAATCTTCTGCCCATTCCGGCAAAAGTAGCAAAATGAGGTTTAACTGCATTTATATCAACACCTGCCTGATGCAAGCTTGCAAGAACAGATAACGCATTATAAACATTATGTTTACCTCGAAGAATTATAGTTAAATCAGTTAAAAATTCTCCTTTGTAATAAATATCAAATGTAGTACAATCAGGCTTAAAGCAAATATTACGAGCCGTATAATCAGCATCTGAAAGGCCAAATGTCAATGTTTTGTGACTGTGAAGACTCATTGTAGCCTTGCAATCTTTATTAACTAAAACAATAGAAGTTTCAGGCATATTTGAAATAAATTTTTCAAAAGTATCAAGAATAGATTTCAAGCCATCTTTATAAAAATCCAAATGATCAGCTTCCAAATTGTTTATAACGCAAACGTTCGGACAATATTTAACGATTGTTCCGTCACTTTCGTCTAATTCTGCACAGAAAAATTTGCCGTCTTGCGAATGAGCATTTATTCCAAGTTCAGGAATAATTCCACCGACAACAAAAGACGGTTTCAAACCTGCTTTTTCAAGAACATAAGATGAAAGACCGCTTGTAGTCGTTTTTCCGTGAGTTCCTGAATATCCAAGGAAAAATTTGCCCCATCTTGAAATTTTTGCCAAAATATCAGAACGATGATAAACAGTTAAGCCCAATTCTCTAGCTCTAACCATTTCCGGATTATTTTCTCTGATTGCTGTACTTGCAACAACAGTTGCATCATTAGGCACATTTTCAGCCTTTTGACCTATGTAAACTTTTGCACCTAAATCTCTTAATTTTTGAATATATTTACTGTCAACTATATCAGATCCTGAAACATCGCATCCGTTTTCCAACAAATACTTTGCCAAGCCACTCATTCCAACACCGCCAATTGCGATGAAATAATATTTATCTTTTTTCAAAACTCTATCCCTTATCTGTATCTAGTATTACTTATTCTATTATAATACATAAATTCTGATACGGGCGGAATTTTACTATTTGTAAAGAGATATATCGGAATATTAATATAAAAAAATTTGGCTAGAATATTAAAGCATTCTAACCAAATTTTTATTAAATAAAAAATATTTATTTTACAACAATATTAACTAATTTTTTAGGAACAACAATAGTTTTTACAATTGTTTTCCCTGCTGTAAGTTCTTTTACCTTAGCACTTGATAAAGCAAGAGCCTTTAATTCATCTTCTGACAAAGCTTCGTCAGCTTCGATTTTATCTTTTACTTTACCGTTTATTTGAACAACCAAGGTAATTGAGCTTGCTTTAGCCAAATTATCATCCCACTTTGGCCATTCCTGTTCATGAACAGATCCTTCACCGCCTAACTCATGCCAAGCTTCTTCTGTCAAGTGAACAGCAACAGGTGACATCAACTTGATTAATGTTACAATTGCGAAACTCAAAATATTTCTATCTTCTTCATCCAAATCAGATTTTTTGCCTCGCCAATCATAAATTGCGTTAACAAGTTCTCTGTATTTTGAAATTACAGTATTAAACTGGAAGTCGTTTGAAATATCATTTGTAATTCCTTTAATTGCAATATGAACAAGTCTTAAAAGGTTGTCATTATCTTTCTTTTTCAAATCTCCTGCAGCAAATTTCGGATAATTAAAGTTGATATTTTCTGCATCAGAAGATATTAATCTCCAAACTCTGTTCAAGAATTTGTAACAGCCTTCAACACCTGCATCAGACCAGTCAAAATCCCTTGCCGGTGGTGAATCTGAAAGAATAAACAATCTTGCTGTATCAGCTCCGTAATTTTCAAATATTTCATCCGGATCAACCGTATTTCCTTTTGACTTAGACATTTTAGAGCCGTCTTTTAAAACCATTCCTTGAGTTAAAAGATTTTTAAACGGTTCATCAAAATCAAGAAGCCCTAAATCTCTCAATGCTTTTGTGAAAAATCTTGAATACAACAAGTGCAAAATAGCATGTTCAATCCCGCCGACATATTGATCAACAGGCAACCATTTATTTACCTTATCTTTTGCAAACGGCATTTTGTCATTTTTTGCATCTGAATATCTTAAATAATACCAGCTAGAGCATACAAATGTATCCATTGTATCTGTTTCACGCTTAGCAGGACCGCCGCAACATGGACAAGTCGTATTCACAAAAGTTTTTGATGTAGTAATCGGAGATTTTCCAACTACTGAGAAATCAACATCTTTTGGTAACAATACAGGAAGTTGATCTTCAGGAACAGGTTGAATACCGCATTTTTCGCAATATACAACAGGGATTGGAGCTCCCCAATATCTTTGTCTTGAAACCAACCAATCACGAAGTCTGTATTGAGTTTTAAATTCGCCAAAGCCTTCATCAACAGATTTTTGAGTAATAGCTTTTTTAGCTTCTTCATTACTCATACCGTTAAATTCATTTGAATTTATCAAAATTCCAGGTTCTGTATAAGCAGCATCCTTGCAATCTGAAGGATTTTTAGGATCTTGAATAACAACCTTTAACGGCAAATTATATTTTTTAGCGAAATCAAAATCTCTTGTATCATGAGCAGGAACAGCCATAACAGCACCTGTACCGTATTCGGCAAGTGCATAATCTGCAGTCCACAACGGGAATTTTTCGCCTGTAAACGGATTTATACAATGAGTTCCAAGAGGAACACCAGTTTTAACTCTATCAGTTGACAATCTTTCGATTTCTGTCATCTTACGAGCATTTGCACGATATGCTTCAACTGCCTCTTTATTTTCAGGAGTTGTTAATTTTTCAATATCTTTATATTCAGGTGCAACAACAAGATAAGTTATACCGTGAACTGTATCAGGACGAGTTGTATATACAGGAACTTCCAAATCATTTTCAACAACTTTAAATCTGAAAATTGCACCCTGAGATTTTCCAATCCAGTTTGCCTGCATAGTTTTAACGTTATCGCCCCAACCTTTTAATTTATCCAAATCTTCAAGCAAAACTTCCGCATAATCGGTAATTTTCAAAAACCATTGTGACAAATATTTTTTCTCAACAACATGGTCACATCTCCAGCATTTACCGTCGATTACCTGCTCATTTGCAAGAACAGTTCCACATTCATCACACCAGTTAACGGCTGCTTCTTTTTTATAAGCCAAACCTTTTTTATAAAGTTGAAGAAACAACCATTGAGTCCATTTATAATAATCAGGTTTGCAAGTTGTAACTTCTCTGTCCCAGTCATAAGAAAGACCAAGCATCTTTAACTGTTTAGTCATATATGCAATATTTTCATCAGTCCAAGTTTCAGGGTTAGCCCCATGTTTCATTGCAGCATTTTCAGCCGGAAGCCCAAAGCTATCCCAGCCCATCGGGTGAAGAACATTATAACCGTTCATTCTTTTAAAACGAGCAATTACATCAGTAATTGTATAGTTTCTGACATGCCCCATGTGAAGCTTGCCTGAAGGATATGGGAACATTGACAACGCATAATATTTTGGTTTATCGCTATCATCAGGGGTTTTGAATACACCTTTTTCTTCCCAGATTTTCTGCCATTTTTTTTCTATTTCCTGCGGAAAATATGCCTCTTTCATTTTTTTATCCTCTTTGATGATTTTGCATCTTATATATAGTCTCTTCGTTTTTTTATGAAAATTCAGGGGTTATTAATTATTTAAACAAACACTCCCGTATTCTTTTCTGTCCACCAAGATGTTAGCATGAATAAAAAATATAATCAAATCAAGAATATTGACAAATAACGAAAAATCGTAAATAATAAATACGGATATTTAATTTAGGAGGATGAAAAATGTTTTATAGAGATGCTTTCAGTTGCCCCCCCCCGACAGGATTTAGGTATAACACAGGTTTTCAGGAAGTTAATCAGAAATTCCAATGGGAATAGAAGACATAATGCAGCCTTTAAAATTTATGCTTTTACTCTTGCCGAAGTTTTAATAACTTTAGGCATCATCGGTGTTGTTGCCGCAATGACGATGCCCTCATTAATTCAAAATTACCAGAAAAAACAAACAGCAGTAAAACTTGAAAGATTTTACTCTATTATGAGTCAGGCCGTTTTAAGATGGCAGCAAGATGAAGGGCTTGTCCCAGAAGATATTAGATTCAGCTCCGATATGATAAGAAACGGAGCAAATACTCAAAAATGGTTTAATGAAACCATAGGTCAATATATACAAACGGTATCACAAAAAAGTAGTAATACGGCGTTTACGGTAGCATTTAATGACGGTTCAGGATTTGACACATACGTATCAGATACAAATCGAATGCATATATTTTACTGCGTAGATTACAAATATTGTACAGGAGCTAAGAATTCAAATTTCACAGAAGGAAACTTTAACGGAAAAACAGGTTTTCTTTTCGGGATTAGCAATGGTAAATTTATAACATCAAATCCCGGTTCAGAAAACAAAACAAGAGAAGAATTATTAGAATCATGCAAATACGGGAATTATGATGATCCCTCTGTAAGCTCTGCAGGGCGTCGGCATAACTGCACAAGACTCATTCAAGTAGACGGCTGGGAAATAAAAAAAGACTACCCGTGGAATCAAATTATGATTGAAAATTAGGGAGTCATATCGCAGGAGCTAACTATTGAGAGATGCTGAAACAAGTTCAGCATGACGTTTTACATTATATTTAGTGTAAAATTATATATAACTCCCGAAAATTATTATTTTACAATATTTGATTTTTAAAGTATAATAAAAATTATGAAAAAGTTATCCGTTTTATTAATTTCGGCTTTATTACTTTGTACTGCAATTCAAGAACCTTCAAAGGCAAACGGCTTTTTTGCAGTGCAAAAAGCCAGAATTGAACAAAATAGAGTTTACAAATCTACTCTCAATGATATTAAAAATGTTATTGAGCAGCAAAATGTATTTGCGAACAAATATGATGCAAAAGGCTTGTCAAATCTTTATGCAGATGATTTTGTCAATTCTGACGGCTTTAATAAAGACATTTATTTCAAGCTTATCGAAGAAACATGGAAAACTTATCCTGATATTTCTTATACAACAGAAATTAAAAATGTCGAATTCACTGACAACTACGCAACAGTGTTTGTAAATGAAATTGCAGTTGCAACATCTAAAGAAGAAATCGGAGAATTAACAGCAATCGGAGAACTTTATTCCACTTCTCAATGCGTTTATTATCTCGAGAAACGCGGAACTAAATGGCTTATTAATTCCGAAAAAATTATTGAAGAAACTTCAACTCTAAAATTTGGTGATGCCAGATACACAGATATTCAACTTAATGCACCAAAACAAATCGGAGCAGACAAGGAATATACTGCAACTTTAAAAGTAGATGCACCAAAAGACAGCGTTGTAATTGCATCTATAAATAAAGAAAATATTGTTTATCCGCAATCAAAATCAGATGATGCATTTAGAAAAATGCCTGATGATAACATATTAGAACGAGTATTTAAATCAAACAAAGATAACGTAAATGAGTATGCTGTTGCATCAATCGGAATTACGAGAGCAGAAAATTATACAGATGATCAAATCCGCGTTTATATGGGTGGACTTGCATTTATTATGACAAGAGTTAACATTATTCCTGAAAACAAATATATAAAACTCGATACAAAATCTGAAAAGGATACAGCAAAGTAGGAGAATCTTGAATCATGAAAAAAGCAAGTAAATTCATTTATTTCGTAGTTTGTTATGTATTTTTTGTTTTTACGGATTTGTATCTTTCAAACATTGTAGTTGAAAACTTGTCAAAAGGTTTAAAATACTCAAATGCATTATTCTATTTAAACTATACAAAAAATACAGGAGCAGCCTTCAGCATTCTCAACAATTCAAGAGAACTTCTTATAATCCTTTCAATGATTGCTCTTGTACTTCTTGCTCTGTATGTAATCAAGCATCTGAAAGCAATATCATTAAAAGCCTGTTTTTTTATTGCACTTTTATCAGCAGGTATTGCAGGTAATCTTCATGAAAGAATTATTTACGGCTATGTAAGAGATTATTTTCAATTGAATTTTATAAACTTCCCTGTTTTTAATATTTCAGATATATTCATAAACATCGGGGTTATAGCACTAATAATTCTAATACTTATTAAAAAGACAAAATGATTATTTTTATAGATGAAAATGATGAAAACAAAAGATTAGACAGCTACTTGTCAGAAATGACACCTGATTTATCGCGTTCTAAAATCCAAAATCTGATAAAATCAGGAGCAGTTAAAGTCAATGATACTCTAAAAAAATCATCATATTCGCTAAAAGAAAATGACAAAATCGATTTTGAAATTCCTGAAACGGAAAGTATAAAAATTGAACCACAAAATATTCCGCTTGAAATTGTTTGGGAAGATGAAAATATGCTTGTTGTAAACAAACCTTCCGGAATGCTTACACATCCGACATCAATTGAAAGAGAAAACACTCTTGTTAACGCCCTATTATACAAATATGGCGACAATTTATCTGATATAAACGGAGAATTCAGACGCGGAATTTTGCACAGGCTTGACAGAAACACATCAGGACTTTTAATGGTTGCAAAAAATAATAAAGCTCACGAATTTCTTGCAAATCAAATTAAAAATCATACAATTACAAAAAAATACCGTGCGATTGTCAAAGGGGTTATTAACGAAGATGAATTTGAAATAAATTCACCAATAGGCAGAAACCCAAATCAACCGCACAAAATGATGACAAGAGAAGATGGCAAACCAAGCAAAACTATTGTTAAAGTACTTGAGAGATTTAAAGATGCAACTTATGTTGAATTAACTCTAATTACAGGCAGAACTCATCAAATAAGAGTCCACATGAAAAGTATTAATCACCCCGTATATAATGACACTTTATACGGTGCCGGACAAGGAAAAGTAAAAACAGATGAGCAAGTTTTACAGTCATACTTTTTGAGGTTTACAAAACCATTTAAAGATGAGATAATAGAACTCGAAATTGAGCCTGATGAAAAAATATCCAAAGTATTAAAATTCTTAAGGGCAAATAAATAACAATTTAATAAAATTAAGAGGATAAAAAAATGCAAATTATATCAATAATTTCAACATTAATTCTGGTATTTTTAATTGTAATGAATTATCAAGACACTGCAGGTGTAACAATTTTGAGCAGCAAAATTGCCCAAATTTTAAATATCACCCCGCAAACACTAACCCTCAATATGGCTCTCTACACTCTTATAATATTTATACTCGGAGAACTTTCTGCCATATTTTTCTTTGCACCGATTTATACATCTTTAAAAGAAAAATTTAAAGCATATAAAAGAGAACTTGAAAAAGGTTCTATCTCAAATACATCAGCAGAAGCAAAAATTCAAGTTTTGGAAAACAAAATCACAGTGTTAGAAAAAGCTCTTGATGATGCACTAAAAAATAATAATAACAATAACGACAACCAATAAAAAAATACCCGATAATTAAATCGGGTATTTTTTTATTTAAACTGACATCTTAAGCTTCTTGTTTTGCTTCTTTTTGCTGATTAATAAGGTTTTGAAGTTTTTCTTTAATTTCATCACCTTTTCTTTGCATATCAGAAACAACATCATCAGCTTTTGATTGAATTTCTTTTACTGTTTCATCGGCTCTTTTCATAGCATCTTTAGCACCATCTGCTAACATTGCACGAGTTTCTTCACCTGATTTAGGTGCTAACAAAACACCTGCGATAGCGCCAATTGCACCGCCAACTATGAAACCTGCTAAAAATTTAGTTGCTGACATAATTTATATCTCCTTTACTGTTTCTTATACATTTTAACAATTGTGATTTGATAAATAATCACCGGAAATGGCTATTTTCTAAACATCTTATAGGCAGTAGTAAAACCTTTAATCAATCCGCCAAACAAAGTTCCTGAGACAATTTTAGTCTTATCTATAAAATTGCCTACTGCAGATTTGAAATCTCCGACTCCCTTATCCGTATTTTTTACAATTTCATTAATTGAACTCAAAGTTTGATTTAATTCTTTAAGTGTCGGTTTCAATTCTGTATTAACAATGTTAGAAGTTTCTTTCAAGTTCTTTGCGAGAGCTGAAAGGTCAATCAATAGTTTAACCAAAAAACCTGCAACAACTATAAAGACAACCCCTGTTGCCCAAGCTAAAAAAGTTAAGCCTTGATTTAACGCGATTTGAGACATTTCCATTTTTAATTTTCCTTTAACTGACTAAATAAGTTATAACAATTTTGATATTAATAACTAATTTTCATAGTTATATTCATCATCCATTTCTTCAAGCTCTTTTGCTTTAAGAAGTTTCTTTGATTTTATCATATTATTAAATTTTCTAAATTGCCTTTCCAGCTTATATTTCATAAGATCAATATTTTCAAGGGCTTGTTTTTTAGCTTCCTTAATTGCCGGAGAATTTTTTTCATACAATTCGCAAGCTGCTTCTTTAATCTTGCGTCTTGATTCTTCGCCTGATTTCGGGGCATATAAAACACCTGCAATAAGTCCGCCGACAACGCCTGCAAGCAAACCCATTCCGAACATTAATGATTTGTTTTTACTCATAACATAACCTCATCTTTCATATATAATCTTAACATATTTTTCAGATTATTACAAGTCAAACGGCGAAATCAACGACTACATCTCTGATTGCGCCGACCAACCTGTAAATTTTTGATGCTTTATCGGCTTTCATCTTAAATAAAAATAAAAAAGCATATATAGCTATAACGATTATAGTCTTATATACTACCTGCTCCTGTTTTTTCCTTATAAACACTATGAATTTTTCAAATGATTTATTAAAACTGGAAACCAAACACCTTGCATATTGCATACAAGTCAATACCAAAGGGTTTAACATTTTTACACATTCATTATATTTGATAACGGCTCTATCTGCCTTTACGATATAATTGATTACCGTAACAGCAATTATCAATTCTGCTATAAAAATTATTGCAACAAATAAATACATTTTTTTATTATTTCTTACTTTTGTATTATTATAATAGAGAAGTATAGAATAATATTAAGGGAAAGAGAATACGTCTAAAGGACTATTTATGATAGGGAAACTAAAATTCTATCCGGCATTAATAACAGCAAAAAGCGCATATCTTGCAATTAAGCTATTAAGCACATCATCAGGCACTTCATTTGCAGGAATGCTTGCACTAAAGATTTGCCCTGACTTTTTAAAATATTGCTCCAAATATGTAAAAAAGCAAATAGTTACAATTACAGGAACGAACGGCAAATCAACAACTTCAGGACTTATTTCACATATTCTTGAAGTTGCAAACCAAAAAGTTATACATAACCTCAAAGGTGCAAATATGCTCACAGGAGTTGCGAATGTTTTTGCGCTTGAAATTGAGCCGTTTAAAAATTTTGATTATGCCGTAATAGAATCTGATGAAGCATATCTAACAAAATTATACGATTATTTAAAATCAGATTATCTTGTAGTTACAAACCTTTTCCGTGACCAACTTGACAGATACGGAGAATTAAATACTACTGCAGGGTTTATAAAAAATGCAATTGACAAGAATCCGGATTTAAAGCTTATTTTGAACGCTGATGACCCGATAGTTGCGACATTTAACAGAACAAAATACGCTGTCTATTACGGGTTTGAAAACGTTGAATATCATTGTACTTATGAGCACAAATCAAATGCCCCGTCAGAGGTATTTAACTGCTCTTGCAACGAAGAACTTAAATATACAAAACAATTCTTTGCACAACAAGGACACTACTATTGTCCAAAATGCGGTTATAAACGCCCTCAATGCAATTACCCGGCAAATGTTGAAATTTATGATGATTATTCAAAAATTACAGTAGAACACAAAGGGATTCCGTTTGAATTTAAAATAAATCTGACAGGACTTTATAACGCATACAATGCTCTTGCTGCTATTGCATTTGGATTTGAGGTTGGTTTAAACCAACAGGAAATTCAAAAAGCCCTTGAAACCTACAAGGCAATCTTTGGACGAACCGAAAAATGTACAATTAACGGCAATCCTGTGATAATTCAATTAATCAAAAACCCGACAGGTGCAAGTGAAGTTTTAAAAACAGTTGATTTACAATCAAATATAGTAATTGCAATTAATGACAATTACGCAGACGGGCGAGATATTTCTTGGCTATGGGACAGTGATTTTGAACAATTGAAAAATGCGGAAAAACTTGTTATAACATCAGGGACAAGAGCAAATGACATGGCAGTAAGACTCAAATATGCAGGGATTCCGCAAGAAAAAATTATAGTAGAACCAAACATAAAAAAAGCAATAAATAAAGCTACAACAGCAGGCAAAACAACAATTTTGCCTTCCTATACAGCACTTTTAAAGCTTACGGCAGAAAGAGGTAAATAAAATGTTATTAGGTGTAAACATAGATCATATAGCAACATTAAGAAACGCAAGAGGCGGAGTAGAACCAAGCGTTGAAAAAGCAGCAGAAATAGCTGAAGAAAACGGAGCTTCATCAATTACAACACACTTAAGAGAAGACAGGCGACATATAAAAGATGAAGATGTTTACTCATTAATTAATAAACTTAAAACACGCTTAAACCTTGAAATGGCAATGGCAGATGATATTCAAAAAATCGCATTGGATATCAAGCCTTATTCTATATGCCTTGTACCTGAAAAACGTCAAGAAATAACAACAGAAGGCGGACTTGATGTTGCAGGGCAATTAGACAGAGTAACAGAATTTATAAAACCGTTACTTGATGCAGGTATTATCGTAAGCTTGTTCATCGATCCTGATGAAGAACAAGTTAAAGCATCTGCAAAAACAGGCGCACAATTCATTGAGCTGCATACAGGTACATATTCAGAATGCTTTGGCTATGATGAGGAAGAAGCCGAATTCCAAAAACTTAAAAAATCAGCAGAATTAGCCCAAAGTTTAGGTCTAAAAGTAAATGCAGGTCACGGACTAAATTATGAAAACGTTTACAGAATGCACGAAATAGAAGGCTTGCACGAGCTTAATATAGGACACAGTATTATTTCACGTGCAGTATTTACAGGACTTGCAGAAGCCGTAACTAAAATGAGAGATTTAATAAAATAAAAAACTTGGAGTAATTTTTATGAAAACCGAAAAAGAAATAGCACAAGAAATGGCTCAAGTTGTAGAACAAATGCGACTTGACGACATAGAAGATAACCCTGATATAGTAGATGAATACTTCGACTGCGACTGTTGCGGACAAAACAAATGTCTTGCAGGTTCAATAGAATATGAGGGTTACAGACTATGCAACGATTGTGTCCTTCTTGCAGAAACAGGTTTTGCTCTTGGGAAAATTAAAACTGTAAAAGATTTGATTGATGCTATTGAAGATAAGCATCTTGAAGCCCTCTCAAACTTTGTCAGAGAAGAAGAAAAACGCTCAAATAACTAAACTTATTGCAGTCTTTTAAACTAAGCCTAAAGAATGTTTTGTTTTTCTAAACTTACCCAAAAGAATTAGTAATATATCTTTACATATAGTTAAAAAGTATTAGTTATGTGGTATATATATAATATAAGAGAGAGCTTGATGATAAGACAGCTAACACAACAATACATATATAATTCATAAGCATGACGAGTATGTAAATCGCAACCTCGTCATTTTTTTTGGCTTTTATATATTTTAAATTTATAAATCTCGTTTTATGATATAATAATCTTATGGAAAAGAAAATTTCAGATAAAGTAATTAACAGACTAACGCTTTATCATTGCATATTATCAGATTACATAGACAAAAAAATAGAATTTATTTCAAGTAAACAAATTGCCCAATTATTGAATATTGATGATTCTCAAGTCAGAAAAGATATCAGCATTTTAAATAACTCAGGGAAAAACAGAGTAGGATATATTGTTAAAGAATTAAAAATATCCATTGAAAAAACTCTTGGGTTTAAAAAGACAAAAAAAGCTTTTATTATAGGAGCAGGAAATCTTGGGACAGCTATCGCAAATTACGGAAATTTCCAAGATTACGGTTTGAACATTCTATCTTTATTTGACAATTCCCCTGAAAAAATCGGAAAAATTATAAACGGAATGGAAATTCAAGATATAAAAAATCTTCCAAGTATAGCAAAAAAAGAAGATGCGGATATTGCAATTCTAACAGTTCCTGCACGTTTTGCGCAAAGTACGGCAGACTTTCTTGTAAAATCGAACATTAAATATATTTGGAACTTTGCACCTGTTGTACTCACAGTTCCGAAAAACGTTCAAGTTTGGAATGAAAACCTAATGGGAAACTTCCTTCAATTCACTTACGACATCTAATTTATTTATCTGATAAAGGTATCTCAAACCTTCAAGCGTTAATGTCGGATTTATAAAATCAAAGTGTCTTTTCAAGTAATTTGCAATTAAGCCTGAATATCCGCCTGTTGCAACAATAACAGCTTTTCCGCCCAATTCTTTTTCACATTGTTCGATAAGCCCGTCAATCATAGCAGCAGAGCCTCTCAAAACACCTGAAAGGATTGCATCAGTCGTATTATGTCCGATTGCTGAATTTGACAGAGCAACCTCAATTCTCGGCAATTTTGATGTAAATTTATTCAAAGCTTTTAGTTGCAAATTTAAACCCGGAGCAATAATACCTCCGACAAATTCGCCGTTTCCATTAACAATATCAAAGGTTGTAGCTGTTCCAAAATCAACAACTATAACAGGATGTTTATACAAAACATAAGCACCTGCAGCGTTTGCAATTCTATCAGCTCCTGCTTCATTTGGAATATCAAGAGCAATCTTAACACCTGTATTTATATCAGTAGATAAGATTATCGCATCTAATTTAAAAACATTATCTACTGCTGTTTTAAACTTTTTAGTCAATTCTTCAACAACAGAAGATATAATTGCGCCATCTACATTAAATTCTTTAAACAAAGTTTTCAAAAGAACTTCATATTCTTCTAAAGACAAATCTTTATCAGAAGCTAATCTATATTCTTCAACAAGGGCATCTTCTTCAAAAAGCCCCAGGGTAATGCTGGTATTTCCAATATCGGCTGTTAATAACATAATACACTAATCCTCTTTCAAAGATTAGTGTATTACAAATACAAACTTTTTGCAAAGGATTAGCCTAAGAAAGCACCTTTGCCTTCGGTACCTGATTTACCAACAGTAAATGCACTGTTAAAATTATCCGGCAAGTTGTTTATATAAGAGCCAAATCCGTTCATCAAATATCCGATATTTTCCCAAGGATTTTTCTTTTTAACTTGAGAAGAATATGTTGCTTTACTTGATTTATCTTCAATTCCGATTGCTTCAATACGTCCAGATGCCATAACTATATCTCCTTAATATAATACTCATATCTCTTATATATATACTAAGGATATAAATTCCACAAAATTGCTTTTTCTGAACAAAATCGTTACATAAGTTTACAATTATTTTAATATATTCTTCTCAAGAGCAATCGCAGTCTTAGTTTTAGCCAAACCGCCCTGAGAACTTTCTTTTAAAAGCGGTGACATAAGTTGACCTGTCTGCTCCATAGCATCAACAACTTCATCAGGCGGTATTTTTGAGATAATTCCTGCCATAGCAAGTTCAGACGAAGTTACGGCATGAATTGCTAAAAACGGATTACGTTTTACACAAGGAATTTCAACCAAACCGCAAACGGGATCACAGGTAAGCCCCATTACATTTTTCAGAGCAAGAGCTACCGCATTTATAATTTGTTTTACACTTCCGCCTCGCATTTGAGTCAGGGCAGCTGATGCCATAGCAGATGCAACACCGCATTCAGCTTGACAGCCTCCGACTGCACCTGCCAAAGCCATTTTCAAAGAAACAATTCTTCCGACTTCACCTGCTGTAATAAGCGCATTTATCTGGTCATTTTCACTAATTTTATTATCTTCAGCGTAAGCTATTATAACAGATGGCACAATCCCGCATGAACCTGCTGTCGGGCAAGCTGCAATTATACCCATTCTCAAATTTTGTTCACTTGTTGCAAGGGCATAAGTCATTATTTTTTGTGCGGTTTTTCCAAGGATTGCATCTTCTTTTGCAAATCTTTTTTGAAGCTTGTCACAATCATCCCCGCTCATTCCGCTTGGAGAAGGCTCAGTGGATTTTAAGCCGATTTTTATAGCTTCTTTCATCGCATTCAAACTTTTTGCAGCCTGCATTCTAACTTGATATTCAGAATGCTCTCCTTTTGATACTTCATAATCTAATGCTGCATCATAAATTGTTTTATTCTGTTCTTTGCAGGCGTAATATAATTGCCTAAAAGATGTAATTGCATGTTCCATAAATTAACTTTCCAATTTTTTAATATATCTTACAATATACATATGCTTCAATTCACTAACCTCACGAAGACAATGTTTTGAAAGTTCTCCGTCTAAGCAAATGCACATAGATGCATCTTTTCCTTTTCCGCTTCTGTCACAATGAAGTGAAGCAATATTTACATTATCTTCCTGAATAATACTTGTAACAGCAGATATAACCCCAGGCATATCTTCATAAACAAGAAGTAACGTATTATATTTTCCATCGAGATTAACCGAAAATTTGTTTATCTTAGTAAGCACAATTTCACCGGCACCGATTGATGCACCTGAAAGCGTCATATTCAAACCACCTTCAAAAACAAAATCAACAGCGTTTGGATGACGGTTGAAATCTTCATAATACTCATATTCATAATTAATTTGTTTTGCTTCTTCAGTATCAAAAACATATTTTATTCTAGGATCATCAACAGAAAATCCTAAAAATCCTGCCAAAAGACCTTTATCAGTACCATGACCTTTTCCTGTCAAAGCGTAAGAATTATATAATTTGAATATTATTTTATCAGGCTTTGCATTATAAACATTACGAGCAAGCAACCCTAGTCTTACGGCACCTGCAGTGTGAGAGCTTGAAGGGCCTGCCATAACCGGGGAAATTATATCAATAATTGATGATTGACGCATATCTAAAATCCTTATATATCTATAATTATAACATCTCATTAACTATTGTAAATAATTTATAAAATTATAACAATAAATTCTGATTTTATGTTTTTATATATATACGAAGTGTGTATTAAAATTTTAGTGTAGTAAAGGAGTAAAATGTTTAGTCCTGAATTCATGCGATATTTAATTAATTACCAGAAATCCGAGTTTACCCCACAGGATACAAAAAAAGAAATCAAATTTAAAAATAATAAATCAGGTAAACTTGCAGAAGTGTTGGCTATGGTTACAAAATAGTGCTGTTATAAGTAGTTTTATATAATTTTTTAGCGATAACAAAAGCACACATTATCTTAGTATAAAAAAAATTTACCCAACAGAAAAATTCTTACAAAAAAAACGCCGTTCTCTTTCGAAAGCGGCGTCGGAATTCTTTGAATAATTCCTCGTAATAGTGTGAAGTGTAGTGTGCAATAAAACGTTTTTGTGATTCCTCGTTTTATGCTTTTCCTCGTGTTCATGTATATAAACAAATTTCTGTATATATAATTGCTATATTATAAATATCATGTTTATATTTTGTTACATAAGTTAATATTTTCTTATTAAAACAGGTTATAGTATTATATAAACATAGGATTTATAACAATATAAAAAGGAGAGATATGAGAATATTAGTATCAAATGATGACGGGATTGCCGCAAACGGAATAAGATGCTTAACAGAGACTCTTGCTCAAGAACATGAAGTTTATGTTATTGCACCTGATAGAGAAAGAAGTGCAGCAGGGCACTCATTAACATTACATACCCCGCTTAGAGTTGAAGAAGTAGACGCTTACCACGGAGTAAAAAGAGCCTGGGTTACAACAGGAACTCCAGGAGATTGTGTAAAAATCGGGATTAATGCAATTTTATCACCTGAAGAACAACCTGATATTGTAATTTCAGGAATTAACCACGGTCCAAATCTTGGAGCAGATATTCTTTATTCAGGAACGGTAAGCTGCGCTATGGAAGGTGCAATGCTTGGAGTTCCAAGTATTGCGGTATCTCTTGCAAGTATGAATTATGAATACGAAAATTTCAAATACCCTGCAAGATTTGTAAATCTTTTACTTAAAAAATTAAAAGAATTCAGCTTCCCTAAAAAAAGTATCTTAAATGTAAATGTTCCTGCACTTGATGAAGAAGATATTGCAGGCGTTGCAATTACAGAACTCGGACGAAAGATGTTTACGGATAACTATGAAAAAAGAATAGACCCGAGAGGAAAAGTCTACTACTGGATGGCAGGGGAACTAATAACAGAAGCAGAGGATTCAAATACAGATATTGCTGCAGTAAAAAACAATAAAATATCAATAACCCCTGTAACTTATGAAATGACAAAAGAAGACGTCATGACAAACCTTGAAAACGTCTTATGTAAAGATGATACCTGCAACTGGTTTAACTAAAAAAAAATAGGGCTTAAATATAAGCCCTATTTTTTTATCTATATATTTTTTAATTATTCTGCGATAATCCTTGCAGGATAATTGTTTCTCAACAAGTCGTTTACAACACTTTGAGCTTTTTCTCTTGTTGAATAAGAACCTATTTGAATTGTATAAGCTCCACCTATATTTCTAACAAACGGAGAAATATTCAAACCTGATTCCGCAATAATACCTTTTGCGACTTCTGCCTGCTCTTTTGTTGCATAATATCCGACAACAACTTTTACGGGAGCTGAAGCCTGAGGTCTTGCAGTTACTTGTTTTGGAGCAGGGGAAGAAGTCTCTGCAGGTTTCGGTCCTGCTTCTTGATCTGCTAATGTAACAGGTTTTTCTGAAACATTACTATTATTTATGGCTTGATTCTCCGCTTTTTTATCAGGGAGAACGACTTTTTCATCCAATTCATCTGCAAATGTATTGTCAGACTTGCTTGCAGTTTGAGAATCTTCATCCTGTAATAATTTCAATCTTCCGTCAACTGCAGATTTATCAACTTCTTCAGTTTGAGTATCAGAGTTATCTTCTCCGATAGAAACATCAACCTCCGGAGAAATTTGTTTTGCAATACCTAAGAATAGCAAAAGCAAAATAAAAAATGTAGAAACGAAAATTATAATCCCTTCATTAGGATTTTTCGTTACTTTTTTTTGATAATCTTTATAACTAATATGAGAAGGTTTTCTTGAATCTTCTTCCATTATACACCTCTTACTTTTGTTGATGCCAATATTATATCACTAATTTCTTCAGAATACTTTGTAAGGATTTCATTTGCCAACTCTTTAATATCCGTAATCCCTAATTCGCTTGTCAAACCGCTTGCTTTAACAGGAGCTCCAGTCGAATCAATATTTATACCTGTATGAATTAAGATTGAATTTACAGATTTTGTGGCAATTGAGACTGTCAACTTTTTACCGTCAAAAAATAAATCATCGCCATCTCTTCTTATCACAAATCCGCGTTTTTCAAGAACTTCTTTTATAATACACATTAAAAGTCTTTGTCTGAAAACACCTTCAACCAATCCGACATTAAATTGCTCAGAGATAAAGCTCAACATAGATTTGCTATATATTGGTTCATTATTGATTACATCTTCAATGTCAACCATTTCAGTCAACTTAACATCACATTCACCGATAAATGCAACTGTTGCATCTCCTTGAATTTTAAAGTTTTTATAAATCCAATGAGGAGATAACTGCCATCCCTCGTATTTAATTTCCTTATCTAAAAATTGTGTTTTCAAAAGAGTTTCCTTATATAATATGTGTCATGGTTATAAATCAAAGCATTTTTTAATCTTGTACAAGATTCGCAGATTCCGCAATGCTTTTCGCCTCCGGCATAACAGCTACTTACGTATTCAAGCGGAATTTTATTATCCAATGCCAGCTTTACTATATCATTTTTATTATAATTTATCAAGGGTGCAATAACTTTTGGGTGTTTTTGGGTTGAATATTCAAACTCCTCATTAATTTTATCAATAAATTGCTGAGTATTATCGGGGAAAGTCTGACCTTCCTCCTTGTTTGCACCTATCAAGATATAATCATAATCTTCACCGTCTGCAAAAGCACCTGCTATATTCAAAAATAATCCGTTTCGATTAGGTACCCAAACACTTTTTGCAGATTGTTCTGGGGTATCAAGCTCTTTGCCGTGAGGAATTTCCTTATCACTAACAAGAGATGTGTGAGTAACATTTTTTAGCCAATCCAATTTTATTACTCTATGTTCAATTTTATAATAATCGCAAATATTTTTTGACGCATTTATTTCATATTCACAAGATTTTTGACCGTAATCAAATGTTAATGCTAATGATACACCGTATTTTTCAATTCCGACACCAAGACTCACAAGAGAATCCAACCCGCCTGATAAAAGAACAATACCTTTACTCATCTTCTTTTTCCTCATCTTCATCTTCGTATTCGGAAATCATTGAAACAGCTTCCATTTTTAAGAAATCAGGATAATCTGCACTATTCGCTACTTCATCCAATATATCGCGTCCAATCATATTATAAAGAGCTATCAATGCGTTTTTCTTAACTTCTTCATTCTCATCTTCAACAAGACAATTTTTGATAGTATCAACAGCCGCAGGATTATCACTATCCATAATAGCTTCTATTGCATTAATCCTTATTTGCGGAGATTCATCAAGCAAAGAATTTTTCAAAGCGTTAAAAACTCTTTCATCATTATCAAGTCTTAATTTTCCAAGAGCTTCAATTACTCTTTCTTTCAAGAACGTAAACTTATTCCAAATTCCTTTTTGCGCTTCCAAAATACTTACAAGCGGATCAACTGCTCTTAAATCACCTAACATTCCAAGAGCAGAAGCAGCAGTTTCTCTCAAATACACGGATTTTTCATCTTCATCTTTTACAACTTCAATCAAAGGAGCTACCGCATATCTATCGCCAATTCGTCCTAAAGCATCAGCACAAGCAAGTCTTACCTTATAATTTTCATCCTTATTATTTAAACAATACAAAAGCGGAGTAACAGCAGATGTATCTTTAAGATTTGCAATCGCTTTTGCACACATTGCTCTAACATTAATAAAAGCATCTTTTTCATCCCCAATATTTTTCATCAACAACAAATCCAAAAGAGGACTCAAAGAAGACTTATCTCTCAATCTGTCAGAGCATTGAATAACGTGCATTAAAATTTCTGGATTTTTAGAAACAGATAAAAAGTGATTATAAATTTTAACTAAATTATCCCGTTCATAAACTTCATCAAGGGCAAGAATATTCCGAACAACAGAATCGATATCGGACGTATCAAACAGGTTACATTTTTTAGCTATTGAGTCTAAATCCAGGTAATCTTTTTCCACTTATTCACCCCGTATCTACCTGAAAATATACTATAAAACCGTTTTTTTTTCAAGTAAAATTAAAGGATTTACTACACATTTAGTAATAAATCCTTTAATTTTTTATTCTTCTACATTTTTATATTTTAATTTTCCCCCTGTCAAAATACTAAATAAGCTATCTGCGCCATAAACATTCCAATAGCCTTTTCCGATTTTATCAGGCCATACAGTCAGACCAAATGCATCATACCCAAACTTGTTAGGACGTCTTGCGCCATTAACGTCAATATAAATATCTCCGCAAGTATTACGAATATCATTCCACATAACAGGAGATCCATCAGGATTATATAAAATATTACCATCACCATCAAGTAATGCTCCACTAACAGCGGTATAAACACATTTTTCTGCGCTCAAAGTTAAAAATAAAACCCCGTTATCCGGTAAAATTATTGCAGGAGCAGATAATGTACTATATTTATTTTTATAACTGGACATTAACACTTTATAATTTAAATCCTTACATAATTTATCTTTTGATGTTGAAAGACAAAGATGTCCATTAGGGATATATTTTGCAAGATTTTTAGCTACATCATTGGCTGTTTCTGCTCCAGAATATAAAACAGAATTATCTCCCGGTATTCCTTCATCTGCTTGCGCGAGTTTTAAAGCCTGCAAAACTATTGAATAATCTTTTTTTGCCTTTGTTATAATTTCTTTTTCTTTATAATTTGCTATTA
>ULMR01025462.1_pt1 | contig 23279 bp, 28 predicted proteins | sample 1951711 | NCBI WGS metagenome assembly ULMR01 (sample SAMEA4835556, study PRJEB28245) | human gut metagenome | biome: gut microbiome; material: fecal sample | place: Denmark | collected 2008 | reverse complement strand
GAAATAAAAAGGGCAGTACCTGCACCTACGTTACATAAAAAAATGTTGGCGAGATATTGGTATAAGCCCTCTTTGATCTTATTGGCCGTTTCTTTTCTATTATTTGTATGTGTAATTTTATCAGCAATAATTCCTCCAATGACTCCTCCTATTACAGGTATTAAGCCTAAAAGAGATAATCTTTTAATTTCTGAAAAAATTTCTTTAGAATTTAAATTTTTATTTTCAGGAAGAATAACGTTAAAAAGTTTTTGTTTTTCTAATGATTTAGGAAGTTTGTTGTATAAAAGTTCAATTTGTTTTGGAGATAATTCTTTTATTTTCGCCGTTTCAAGTGTTTCTATAATTTTTTTATTTTTAATTTTTGTTTGTGAAATAAAATTATTTACAGCTTCAGTTTGTATTTTTTGTAATTCGCTTATATGAATTCTTTCCATTAATCCGTTTATCAATTTTTTATTTCCAAATTTTATTCCTCTGGTGCCTATAAGTGATGCAATAATTGTACTTGAGATTACTATTGTGTTTTGTATAAGTTTTTTCTTTCTTTCAAATTTGTCTTTTTTATTGTGTTTTATGGTATTCAAGATTCCATAGCTTCCTCCTGCTCCAATTAATAATGCAGGCATCTTTTGATCCAATTTGTTAAGTATAATTGGCTGATCAATATATTTGCATAGCGTTGAAATTTTCATGAGTCTCCTTGTTAATTGTTAGGCATGCCTAACTTTATATTAAAAAGAAAACTTTGTCAAGGATATCACATAAATTTTTATATAAAATAATTAAAAATTATTTTACTATTTTAATATACCATGTTGTTGTAGATTAATTCAGAGGCTTTTACGATAAACTCTTTGCCGAGAGGTGAGTTATGCGGACGATGTGCAAAAATTACAACAATATATTTTTTGCCGTTTGGAGCATAAACAATTCCTGCATCTCCAAGCATTTTGCCGATATCTCCTGTTTTGTGAAGGAATGTGGCACTTGATGGCAAGCCTGCTGCAATTAGTCTGTTGTTGTGAACATGTCCCATATAATCAAAGATTTTTTCACGTGATGTGTTACTCAAGAATTTAGGATTATCCAAATTGTAAAGGATTTGAGCCATATCACGAGCAGTAGAATGATTTGTTCCGCCAAGGTCAGGAAGCCAAGTTTGAACGTATGTATGTTTTAGGCCCCATTCTCTTATTCCTGAGTTGATATCTGTCATTGATCCGAGTTTTGACATAATCATATTTGTTGCAGAATTGTCAGATTCGGTAATCATCATTCTTGCAAGGGTATCAATTGTATATGTTGAATTTGCGGCTTTAAATTGCAAACTGCCTGAACCTTCTGATCTGTAATACTCGGTTAAAGGCATTTCATCATATATTGTCAATTGGTTCTTTTCAATAGAACGGAAAAGTTGAACAAGTACAGGAAGTTTTATAATACTTGCTGTCGGGAATATTTCATCTGCATTAATATCTGCGTAATTCCCCGTTTCGTAATCCCAAACGTAAACAGACGGATGAATTGATGGATATAATGAAGCCAAATTCTTAATTTGATCTTCAAGTCCGGTCATTTCTGTTCCTTGAACAAGCGGAGCCATTTCAGGCTTTTTAACTTCGGCTCCTTCAAGTGAACGTTCGCCTAAAAACCAGTTGTTTGACAAATATTCAGATGTCGGGAATAGCAATTGGTGATAATCCGTTGTTATATTTTTATACGGAGTCGGATTAAACATCATCTTTGTTACTTTATTAAAGCCGTAAGGCAAAATAGTAAATCCAAATAATGAGATTACGGCAATAGAAACTATTCTGTGAATTAAATAATTTCTTTGAACTTTTTGCGTATTAACTTTATGTTTTGAATTTAAAGATTCTTTGACGATTTTAACGTTTCCGACATTGTGAGCAGAATTATATTGGTTAATCCTGTATTGTTGTCTATCGTATTGTCGTCTTGCTAATTCCGGCATAGATATTAAATTCCTCCCCAAGGACTATTAGTAATTCTATTTTACTTTACATAAATTCAAATGGCAAGTTAGTTTACATTTTTTTAAGTTATAATAAAAAAAAATTCATCAGTCAGGCAAGTATAGTAAATAAAAGGAGAGAATATGGAAGATTGTATATTTTGTAAAATTATTAACGGTGATTTTAACACGGAATTTGTATATGAAAACGATTATGTAGTTGTGTTTAAAGATATAAATCCTAAAGCTCCTATACATCTTCTTGTCGTTCCAAAAGTTCATGTTGCATCATTAAATGAGCTTGAAGATAAAAATTTGATGAGTGAATTGTTGATGGCTGTTAAAGAAACTACGAAAAAAATAGGTTTGAAATCTTATAAAACATTAATTAATACAGGAAAAGAAGCAGGACAGGAAGTTTTCCATCTGCATATTCATATTTTAGGTGAATAAAATTATAGATATACACATAGATTGAAAGGATAAATAATGAAAAACGGAATAGAAAACGGATATTACCACGAAATTACACCTTCAGGTTTCGGGATTGCAATTAAGGCAGGAAAAGTGTTATTTTCAAAGCAATCTGATTTTCAAAAAGTAGAAGTTTTTGAAACAGATAGTACACTTGGACGTGTTTTGACTCTTGATGATTTGATGATGACAACAGAGGGAGATGAATATCATTATCATGAAATGATTGCACATATTCCTATGATGCACCACAAAAATCCTGAAAGCGTCTTGGTTATTGGCGGAGGCGATGGCGGTACAGTTAGAGAAGTTTTGAAACACAAGTCAGTGAAAAAAGTTGTACTTGCTGAAATTGATGAAATGGTAATTGACGCTTGTAAGGAATTTTTACCTACAATTTCTTGCGGTTTGTCTGATCCTCGTGTTGAAATTCAGGTTGGCGATGCAATTGAATTTATAAAAGATAAAAAGAATGAATATGATATTGTCTTAATTGATTCAACTGATCCTATGGGACCAGGAGAAGGCTTGTTTACCGAAGAATTTTACACTAATGTAAAAAATTCATTGAAAAAAGGCGGAATTGTTGCTGCTCAATCAGAAAGCCCGTTTGTAAACAAGGAAGAAATCAGAAAAATGTATAACTTGTTGAAAAAAGTATTCCCTGTATGTTCAACATATACATCAAATATTCCGACATACCCGGGCGGTTATTGGGCTTGGGCATTTTGCTCTGTTGATGTTGAACCTTTATCTTATTTTGCTGAAGACAGATATGAAGATATTGTCAAAACTTGCAAAATTTATAACAGAGATTATCATAACGCACGTTTTGCGCTTCCAAATTATTTGAAAGAATTGTTATAATAATATTTTATAAAATTTGAAAAATTGACCTTTGCTCTTTTATCATATTGGGGTAAAGGTCAATTATTATTTATTTATGATATTATAAATTTATGGCAACAAAGTTTATGCAGGCAAAATTTTTGATAAGTGCAGAAAAATTGAGTCAGTGTCCTGATTATACACTGCCTGAATTTCCGCTTTTGGGACGCTCTAATGTCGGGAAATCCTCTTTTATCAATGGGCTTGCAAATCAAAAAAAACTTGCAAAAACCTCAAATACTCCTGGTAAAACAAGATTAATAAACTTTTTTCAATTTTCCGATAAGTTTATGATAGCTGATTTGCCGGGATACGGTTATGCAAAAGTCTCTAAAGAAGCTCAAAACAGGTGGCAAAAGTATTTGGAAGAATATCTGCTTAAACGTGAACAAATTACATCGCTTGTTCAATTAATCGATGGCAGGCATGATATTCAAAAAAATGATTTTCAAATGAGAGAATGGGTAGAAACTTACAATTTGCCGATATTCACTATCGTAACCAAAATGGATTACGTTCCAAAATCCAAAACTCTTAATGTTATAAAAAATATTGAAAAGCAATTTGGCGGAGTAGTTCTTCCATTTAGTGCAGTCGATAACAGGTATAACGAAAAAATATTTGAACATTTTATGAATTTGAGTAGTCTGAATTCATAAAATAAATGACCCTTTTATAAAAAAGAGCCATTTCCTTTCCAATATGTATCGTTACTAAGTTTAGTGTAAATATATATAGGGATTTTTTTAATCGTTATTAGATTTATATTTGTAACTCAATAAGCTGTATGTGTCTGAAGATGATGAACTGTCGCCGTAAAATACTGACATATCTGTTGCACGTCTGTTGTTAAATTCATCTTCAACTTCCATTTTGGCAGAATTTACATCATAGGCAGAAATTTCAGCACTTGTAATTCTTCCGTCATTGTTTGTGTCCATATCATCAAAGTGCTCAAGGATTTTAGACATTGTGCTTTCTGAAAGTCCGCTTGCTCCTGATGCATAAAGCTGTGTTAATTCTGCTTTAGTCAAGCCTTGAGCTGATATACGGTTTGACAAATTGTTCATCTCATCTGCTGTAATAACTCCGTCTCCATCGTTGTCGATAGTTGCAAAGTTGTTTTGAAGATATGATGCAAATGTTTGATTAAGTACTCCGAGATTTGTTGTTTTGGTTCTTGCTTCAGTCAGGTTTTCTAATGTTAAACCGTTTGGATACTGTGATGCAAGATAGGAGTATGTATTAGTTAATCCGGCATAAACTCCGGATAATATTCCGTTATTATTAGCCATAATTCTACCTCAATTACTAACTTCTCAAAAACATGTTAATGATTTTTCTAAAAATGTCAAACCCCCAAAAAGATGAGATTGTAAAAATATGTAACAAAAGAACTTAAAATCTTAAAGTTCTGTCGAAATTAAGCCGATATAAATTTTGTTGATAGATTTTATAAGGAGTGTGTACTCATGGAAGAACAAAATTTTAATGATATGGAAGACTTGATGTTGGATTACGGTGAAATGACAAGCTTTGATTTTAATTCACTTGATTACCAACAAGTTAGAGAGCTTCAAAATATAACTGACAGCGAATATGCTAAAAAGCCTTATCCGTTTAAATATGGAAATTTTGATTTGGTTGATATGATTCATTCATTCATCACTCAATATCAAAAAAAGGAAAATGCATAACTGTTGATTAAATTTGTGTATCTAAAAATCTAAGGGTGAAGTGTTATGAACGATAAACAACTTTTTGAAGATAATTGTTTTCCAATGTTTTGGTTGGAAGATGAAGAACGTTTCGCAAAGCAGGAGCCGCAAAGGAAGGATTTGCATACCCTGCTTGCGGAACTTGAGGATATCAAAAATCGAATAGATGAAATAAGTGCAAGAGAATGGCATCTTGCAAGACTTGTGAGATTTCACAAAGAGGGTTTAGCCCCTTAATAAAAGTTTAGACCCCGCAGTTAAGATCGGCTGCCGAGATTTGGGATAGCTTTAAATTTACATTAACAATACATAATCGTTGAATTAATTTTTCAACGATTTTTTTTTACTATAAATTCAATCGAATAGAGGATTAAATCAGACCTTAATTATTATAAAATATAAATGGGTTAAGTAATAGGTAGGGTATCTATGGTCGAGGATGAGTTTTATCCGCAGAATAACGGAGAAATTTCTGCATCTATAACACAAAGTTGGACTGAACAGGCTATTGAATGCTATTCAATAAAATGTGATTGCTCAAAATGCTCTTTAAAAGACGGAAATTACTCTTTTAAATGTCAAATGCCTAAAGTTATTGATATTTTAATCGGTGCGGTAGGCAGACCAAATGTCAACCCCGTATAGTTTACAGCTCCTTTTTTATTATGTGTAAACGCATCTTTATTTGGCGGATTATTTTAATCCGCCTTAATTTTTTGATAATTTAATGTTCTTCTCTCAAAATTACTATTGTATCTTGAATTTCAGTTTTCAAATATTCAAGCTGCTGGTTTATAACATTTTCATTGTATAAATACCCTGCACCGGTGTAGGCAAGATATGGTCTGTATTGTTCAGCTTCTTTGCGTAAAGTCGCAACTGATTTTGAATGTGTATTCAATTCTAAAAGTTTTAAAAATGAAGTGTAATTACTTTCAGGTTTTCCTGCATATTTGTTTTGGAGATATTCGACTGTTTTGTTGAAGAAGAAAACTTTTGCATTAAAAATTTGTACATTTTTTTTATCATCTATGCATTGTAAAATATTTTCCAATTGCGGAAGAATATCACCGTAAATATCGTTTAAATATGGTGAGCGTTTATCCTGCTTGAGCATAATGTTTACAAACGCAGGATTTTCTGTCGGAATTGGCTTGATTTCATCAGATGAATTAAAATTTTTGGCTTCTTCAAAGGTCGGTTTTATTTTTTGAGTTTCTGTGGTTTTGAAACTTTTGCTAATATCAGGAAGTGTACCGACATAGCCGCTACCTTGATTTTGAATTTCTACATTTTCACTTGAGGTAGAATTTTTTGCGGAATCTTTTTTATTACCCCACCAGCCCCAAGCAAAACAGCTTGTAACACTTAATGATAAAGCTAAACTTAAAACCAATAATTTTTTCATACTTTTATTATAATGATTGTGGTATGAAAATCATCATTTATTTAATTTAATTTGAAGATTGCTCTTTTACTTTGTGTTTGTAACCGAAAAGGTGCCATTTTTTATGGACAGGACAGAGTACGTTATTTTGTTCGCCGTAATACATTTTTTCGCCAAATGGTCGAAGTTTTGGATCTCTTTCGTAGAATGCTTTTTTCTTCATACAATAATGAATTTCTTTTCCTTCCATTTTTCTGATTGTGTGAAGTTTTGATCTTTGTTCTGCGTTTAGTACAGATTTGAATTCATCATCGTATTTTTCGCCTGTTTTTTTCATGCATTTAGAAAGATTTTTTACGACTTTTTCTTGTTTTTTAATTGCTTGTTTACTTGCATTATGTTTGCACATGTTATCGAGTACAAATTTTTCTTGTTCATATTGTGCAAATATTTTGCCTAATTCTTCGTAGCGTTTTTTATCAATGACATCTTTGCATTTTTGTTGGTCGTTTGAGAGGTTTAAAACATTGTATAAAGTTGCACGTCTTTTATACATTGATGTCATTAAATCCAAACATTTTGTTTGTTTGTTGCAGTCGCAAGTTTGATTTTGATGTTCTGCAAAAACTTTTGTTTCCGGAATTTCTTCAGATGCAAAGGTGCAAATCCCGGAAATAATTATACACAATCCTAATAATAAAATTTTTTGTTTCATAAATTTTCTCTCCGTAAAAAATTATTGCATGATTTTTTCTTAAAGACAATATTTGTAGTAAACTCTTTTTATGGAAGAAATGAATTTAAGAAATTATGCATATATAGGTGATGCTGTTTGGGAGCTTTTTATCCGCGAGAAAACAATAAAACTTACAAACAATCCCAGAAAATTGCATAAAATTACAACTGCCAATGTAAAAGCATCTTTTCAGGCGGAATTGCTTCATCATATTGAAAGTATTTTAACAGATGAAGAAAAAGAAATTGCAAGACGAGCAAGAAACTTGCCCATTCCAATCGGCAGACGTCAAATTCAGGCGGAATATCGTTTGGCAACAGCTTTTGAATGTTTAATAGGATTTTGGTTTTTGCATGATAAAAAACGCTTGGATTATGTGTGTCCGTTGACTGAAGAATATTTAAATTTTTAAAAAAAACATTTAAGCGGAGGATATAATTTTAGATTTTTGTATGTATATTATAAAGATATAAAAATTTGGAGGTTTTTTATGAAGAAAAATTATCAAGAATTAATCAACAATTATCAAGGTGGAGATTTGGATTTATCAGGTTGCGAAATCAAAAATCTTACATTAGGACATATCGATGGCAGCTTGAATTTATCAAAAAGTGTAATTGGCAAATTGTCAATCGGTTGGGTATCAAATACATTAGATATGTCAGGTGCTGAAATTAAGAAAATTGAAACACCAATCGATGCAAATACAGTAAATATGTCAAATGCAAAAATCGGTAAATTACCGGAACATATTTGGACAGATTCATTGAATATTGAAAAAAGCAACATTGAAAAATTAAATACAGATATTAAAGCAAATGTATTTAATGTAAAAGGAACAAAAATTACATCATTCCCAAAAACAATGAAAGTTCACAGATTGATAACAGATTCAAAAACAGCTAAAAATCTATCATTATTAACATTGAAACAATGTGATGAACTAGTATTAGATAATTCATTCTACTTTGAACAAAGTGATTTGGTACAAAACTACAATTTTTCAAACGTAGTATCATCAAATGATATCGAAATGGTTTGTACAATGTAGTTTATCAGTCAAATAAATATGATAAAAAAGAAAGAATCGTTACAAATAACGGTTCTTTTTTTTATAAAAAAGAAAAAAGGGGTTTACAAAAAAAAATCAGCATGTACAATAAATATTGTGACAAATAAATAACGACCTCGTGGGGGTTTAGCTCAGCTGGTAGAGCACCTGCTTTGCACGCAGGGGGTCAGGAGTTCGAATCTCCTAACCTCCACCATAAAAAAGACGATGACATTTGTTATCGTCTTTTTTATTATGAGTGTTAGTATTGATAAGAATTCTTAATGTATGATATTACATTTAAAGAGTTCGAGCGCGAGTGAGCTGAGGCTGGAGTATTTTGCAAGATATGGAAAATATCATGGCAAAATTCGGAATTGCCGTTAAACGCGAACGAGCAAAACAATCTCTTAACCTTTAATAAAAAGAGAGCTGTAAAAGCTCTCTTTTTTTATACTTATTTTGGTGTCCATTCTGTGACCACTTTTGTATTTGAATTAATTATAAATCCAACACGGTTAGACTTTTAACATTTTTACAGAAGTCTTTAAGTGTAACTTTTTCTTCTTTTCCGCTATTGTGTGGATTAATTAGAGTTACAAATTTATTATCAATTTTTTTAATTGCATAAGCATGGTGTGTAATTAATCCGTCTTCTTCACTTCTAAAATTACAAGTTAGTGCACATGTATCAGGTGATTTTTGCTTTTGTATAAGTGCATTTTTTAATTTTTTTGGAACTGTATATTTCCCGTTAAATATAGTTTTTGATCGTTTCCCTGTAAGTAAAAACATTATATCAGAAGCATTTCCGCCTGCAGTTGGATTATTTACATTCCCTGAAGTATATTTGCCTGTTATAACGTTAGGATTTGGATTGTTAATATCATTTTTATTTACGATTAACATTTTTTTATAATATTCTGTCGCAAGTTCAAGTGCTAACATGTCATCGTCACCGTTGACATAAGTTTTACTTTGTTTTGCTGCACTCAAGACCATTTGAGGAATTGTTACTGTTATATTGTTCCCAGCTAAATGTACAACTGTTTTTTTATCGTCATGGTATGCTATTGCATTTTTAATATATTCTTTCCCTTTTTTAGTACTTGCAACAGCGTTAATACCTGTTAATAGCCAACAGTTCATTTTTCTTTGTTTAGTCGCTCCAATTTCTTTATCTATATCAAGGGGTTTCTTTGTATAATCATATACATAGTTTTTCCTTTTAATAGAGCCAAAATCTACGGTATAATACTTCGGTACAATTTCATCGAATTTTTCTTTGTTATTATTGAATTTCAAAAGAGGCTTTGTATAAGAAGTTTTTTTCTGTGTTTTCTCTTTTTTATTATAAAATACGCTATTATTATCTATTCCGTTAATATTAGTACAAATAGGTAGCATAAAATATTTCCCTCAAATAAATATCCCTTATATTAATAAAAACATTTTGTGCTAAAAAATTGCCTATATTAAATAATTATTTTTAAGATTTGTTTATACATTGTGAATATGTTTTTATAAATATATTTTTACTATATACTGAAAGTATGAAAAGAGATTTTTTAAAAGAGGAGCTTACATACTATAATTCTCCGAATATAACTATAAATAATGATACAATTGAATTTATAACCAAACCACATACTGATCTTTGGCAAAGAACTTATTACGGGTTTCAAAATGACAATGCTCCTTTTGTACAAATCAAAATTAGTGAACAATACTTTTCTTTTAAAATTAAGGTAAAATACGATTCCAAAAGACGTTTTGACCAGGCAGGAATTATTATGTACTTGGATAGTGAAAATTGGCTAAAAGCTTCTGTTGAGTATGAAAACGAGAAAATTCAGCGTCTTGGAAGTGTTGTTACAAATAATGGTTATTCAGATTGGGCAACTACTGATATTTCATCGGAAATTAAGGAAATGTATTATCGATTAAGTCGCAGAGAATGCGATTTTTGCATCGAAAATAGTTTTGACGGAATTAATTATAAACAAATGAGAATTAGTCATTTGTTTAAAGATTTTAAAGACGTTAATATCGGAATTTACGCTTGTAGTCCTGAACAATCGTCATTTAAAGCAACATTTAGTGAAATGTTTATAACTGATTGTCAGTGGATGGAACATAAATAACTTATTTCAAACACTCCGGCAAATAAGGGTAAAATATTCTAAATCAATTTTGAGCTAATTCAAAAATTTGAGCCTCAAAAGGTTATTCAGGAAGGTTATTCGATTGTTTATAAGAACAACTCATTTCCTTTTTTTACTATACAAGATTTTCTTATCGCTAAGCCTGCTAATAATATGATTAATTTACTTATGTTTTTGGCGGATTTTGGACAATTTGAAACACAGCGCATACAGGAAATACATTTTTTAGAGTCAATTTTTGATGGATCGTCAAAACTTATTGCCCCAACAGGACATTTTTTTGCGCATAAATAGCATTTATTACATTTTTTTGTGGTTTTCGGGATTAAACCTATTCCTTTATAAATTTTGTATGGACGATTACCGGGAATATTTGGTTTTGTTTCTTCCGAATTATTTAATTTTTCTTTTATCTTATTGGCAAATTGTTTTAATTGTTTTTCATCATCGTTATCAGGTCTGTTTTTTGCATATTTTCTTACAATAGAATGTTCTGCAACAGCTGATATCGCTCCTATTACGTTAAACCCGTCAGCAATTGCTTCATCATACATCTCAATAAGAGTGTCTTCATAAGCTCTATTCCCATAGACTGCAATTATGATTGTTTTAATCCCGTTGCCTTTAATTTTTTTTAATCTGTCAATTGCAATCTTTGGTGCTCTGCCTCCGTATGATGGCATTGCAATTATTGCCAGATCTCCGCTTAATGTGGAATTGGATAAATTAATATTTGATAAATCTATTGTTTCAATATTTTGACTTAATTCTTTTGAGACAATGTTTGCGACTTTTAAAGTTCCACCTGTTGGACTAAAAATTATATTATATATTTTCATTTTTATTCCTCAAATGTTTGTTTTATTTTGTCATATTTTTGTTTTTGAAGTCGTCTATTTGTTTCTTTTGTAAAAATGATAAATTAGGTTCTACAAATTTATCTATAACAAAGGATTCAACAAATTTGTCTATCGGTTTTGCCATTAAGCCCAAAACTACAAATCCGCCAATTGTTTTTAGTAATTTGTTTTTGAAGATTTTCTTTTCTTCTATCATTTTAATAACTTGTTTTGCAGCGTCTTCTGTTGAATCACCATTATAATTTGCTGTTTTATCAAATTTTTGTTTTATTTGTTTAAATTGGTTTAATATTTTTATTGGTAATCCTTCTGTCGGATTGTTGTTTACAAGATTTTCTCTGATTTTGAAGATTTGTTCTATATTGGCTTTTGTGAATTTTACAATATTTTCAGGTGTAGAATGTGTTACTGCAGCCGGTTGTTTTCTATTAAAAATCCAATTAATTATTTTTTTAGTTGTATTTTTAAATTTGCCTTCCTTTTTAGTTTCATCTATGTGGTTGGCTAATTTTTCTGCAAATTTGTTATAATATTCTTCCTGATTATTCGCATAATTATGGAGTTTGTTTTGTTTTATGTAATTTATTGTAAAACGATGTAATTCTTCTTGTGTTTGTAATGAAAGTTTGTCTTTCCCCATTAAGCCCATTACGGAAGCTGTTTTTTGTCCGACTTTTACTGCTGCTGTCGGAAGAATTACACTGGCTAAAAGTTGGAATATGGCTTGTTTTGTACCTCGTTTTGCACTCGGGTCATAAGAATTTTTGTCATTTTTGTATTTGTCATAAATATCTGCTCCAAAATACAACAATGCGGGAATCCATAATAAAAGCCCTGCTTTAGGTGCTATTTCACTAATCGCTGCACCTATTTCGTTTGAATATGCAAGACCTCTTGCAGGCCATTGATTTAATGGGTCATTATATTGTTTTTTATTTGATTTCCCTTGATTTGAAATATTTGTATCTTTAACTTTGGCTGTTGCGTTTGTTTGATTTGTTGAAGTTGTGCCTAAAAAGTATGGGGTAGTTTTTATCAATTTTATTCTCCAAATTCCAAATTTTTGTATTTTGCGTATTTATGTCTTCGTGGATTTATTTATAATAATGTAAAAATAATAAATTTTGCTAGTATTTGCAGTATTTTTTAAGGAATTTTTACAAATAATTTTATTTTTTAGTGTTTTTATTTAATTTTTTCGTGTATATGATAAAAATTTTTGTTATAATTTGTATAAATTAATTATAAAAAAGGAGAGTAAAATGAAATTATCAGGTATTGATATAAATGGTAATGAAGCCGAATTTGATTTAGACGATTTTAAAGGGCAAAGAGTTGTTTTGTATTTTTATCCGAAGGATAACACTTCAGGTTGTACTCAGGAAGCTTGTGATTTTAGAGATAATATAAATCGTATTACAAAATTTGCAACAGTAATTGGTGTTAGTCCTGATTCTGTTAAAAGTCATAAGGGATTTAAGGAAAAACAAGGCTTGAATTTTATTTTATTATCTGATCCTGAACATGTTTTGTCAGAAAAATTTGGCGTATGGAAAGAAAAATCTATGTATGGCAGAAAATATATGGGAATTGAACGCTCTACTTTTGTTCTTGATAAAGATTCCAATATTGAACATGAATGGCGAAAAGTTAAAGTTAAAGGGCATGTAGATGAAGTTATTGAATATTTAACAAAGTAATTGACACAACCTTTTAAATAGCAAAATATGGATGTAAAAGCTTTAAAAACAGTAAGATTTGAACGCTATTTATTTGGCGTTTTGATGGCCTTATCCATGGTATGGTTGGCTGAATTAAGCGGGGAAAAAGAAATTATTTTCCCTGAAATTTGCGCATTAACAATTGGAGCTTGGATTTGTGAGCAGCAACCTTGGGCTGTAAATAAGAGAAGAATTTTTCTTTTGATGTCGGCTGCTGCTTTGTTTGGGGTTTTGGTTGTCCGTTATTGTCATTTTGCTTTGATTTGGCAGGTTTGTTTATGTTTTGGATTTACAGGATTTATTCTTACTGCGAGCAAGACTAATTTTGTTCCTATTATTTCGGCTTGTATTTTGCCTGTTTATTTAAGGACTACAAGTTTTATTTATCCTGCGGCTGTTATGATTATGACGTTGATTATAATTTTTGCCCAATGGGTTATGGAAAAAAATCATTTGAGACCTGTGAATAAATTTGTACCTTGTAATTTTGATTTGAAAAAACAGTTAGGAAAGTGGTCAAAATTGTTAATTGTGTTTGCTTTAATTGCAGTAATCCCTTTTAAAACTCACCAGATATATTTTTTAGCACCGCCGTTAATTGTTATGTTTACAGAGTTGTCTAACCCTAAAAGCCCTGCAAGAAAAAAGCCTGCTTATATTGCAGGATTGATGACATTTAGCAGTTTTGTCGGAAGTTCTTTTAGATTGTTATTTAATGTATATCTAAATTTGCCGCTTTCAATTTGTACTGCATTGGCGTGTTGCGTTTTATTTTTCGCATTAAATAAAGTAAGGATAAATTTTCCGCCTGCCGGAGCTGTATTATTAATCCCGATGATATTGGATAAACATTTACTTTTCAGATTTCCGTTGGAGGTTTTTGTAGGTTCTGTGATTTTATGTTATACAGCAATGATTTTGTTTGACAATTCAAAGGAAACGAAGAAAGTGTAAAAAATTTATTATTTTTTTATATTAGTATTTAGTTGGATTTTTATTAAATTTTTTTATGAAATTAATTAAATAGTTTACAAATAAAAGTTATAAACGAAAGGAGAACTTTAAATAATGAATAAAATGTTTTGTTTCCAATGTGAGCAAACAGCTCAAGGAAAAGGTTGTACGACACAAGGCGTTTGCGGTAAAAAAGCTGATACATCAAATTTGCAAGATGAACTGACTAGTAAATTGATTGAGCTTGCAAATTGTTGTGATAAAAATAATGAGAATACGGAACTTTTACTTGACGGTTTGTTTACTACGATTACAAATGTTAATTTTGATGATAAATCTATAAAAGAATTTATTTCAAAAGTTCAAAAAAGTATTAATTGTAATTCTAAATTTGATATAAAAACTGTTTGGGATTGTAATGAAGATATAAGAAGTTTGAAATCATTGATATTGTTTGGTTTAAAAGGAATGGCCGCTTATGCCCATCACGCCAGAGTTTTAGGATATAAAGATTCTGATGTTGACAATTTCTTTTATGAAGCTTTACAAGGAATTTCAAAGGATTTGTCTGCAGATGAATTATTGAATTTAGTTTTGAAAACAGGTGAAATAAATTTGAAATGCATGGAGCTTTTAGATAAGGCAAATACTGAAACTTATGGAACTCCTGCACCTAAAAAGGTTACAACAAATATTGAAAAAGGCCCTTTTATTATCGTAACAGGTCATGATTTGAGGGATTTGAGCTTGCTTTTAGAGCAGACAAAGGACAAGGGAGTGAATATTTATACGCATGGAGAGATGCTTCCTTGCCACGCTTATCCTGAATTGAATAAATATCCTCATTTGAAAGGTAATTTTGGAACAGTTTGGCAAAATCAACAAAAAGAATTTGATAATGTGCCTGCAGCAATTTTATTTACAACAAATTGTATTATGCCTGTAAAAGATAGTTACAAAGACAGGGTATTTACAACTTCAGTAGTTGAATATCCTGATATTGTACATATAGGAGAAGATAAAGATTTTACCCCTGTAATTGAAAAAGCAATTGAGCTTGGCGGGTATAAAGAAGATAAGAAAATGACAGGGATAAATGGCGGTGATACCTTAACTGTCGGATTTGGGCATGGAACAGTTATGTCAGTCGCTGATAAGGTTATAGAAGCAGTAAAATCAGGAGATATAAAACATATTTTCTTGGTAGGCGGATGTGATGGTGCAAGACCGGGGAGAAATTATTATACTGATTTTGTTAAACAGACTCCGAAAGATTCTATTATCCTGACATTAGCTTGCGGAAAGTACAGATTTAACGACTTAGACTTAGGAGAAATAAACGGTATCCCAAGATTGTTGGATATGGGACAATGTAACGATGCATATTCAGCTATAAAAGTTGCAATAGAATTATCAAAAGCTTTCAATTGTTCAGTAAATGATTTGCCGTTATCTTTAATTCTTTCTTGGTATGAGCAAAAGGCAGTTTGTATTTTATTGTCGCTATTATATTTGGGTATTGAAAATATAAAACTTGGACCTACATTACCTGCATTTGTATCACCAAATGTCTTGAATATATTAGTTGACAAGTATAAAATAAAACCTGTTACAACGGCCCAACAGGATTTAAAGGAAATTTTAGGATAATGACAGGAATAATTAATTTAAAAGATATTGAATATTCTGATAAAATTAATAAAAAACTTGTATTTGATAATGAGCAGAGTTCTTTAACTCTGCTCTCATTCAAGTGTGGAGTTGAGAGAAGTTTGCATTGTGATGAGAAAGATGAAGTTGCTCAAATTATTGAAGGAGTTGCAGATGTTACGGTTGGGGATAAGATTTACAGATTGAAAGCGGGAGAAATGATTGTAATGCCTGCCAAAATTTTGCACGGTTTAAAAGCTGTTGAAGATACAAAAATGTTACTTTTACGCCCAAAACATACTCATAAATAGTTTTTGTGGTATATTAATAAAACCTTTGGGGCGTTAGCGCAGTTGGTAGCGCACGACACTGGCAGTGTCGGGGTCAGGGGTTCGAATCCCCTACGCTCCACCATTTAAAATTATATTTTTTGGTATTGTTTTTAAATATTAGTTAATATATTGTTTTAAAAATATTTTTTTAGGATTTATAATATAAAAGTAAAATTATTATTACAGTTAAGAGATTATATTAAGGAGTAATCGGATTTATGAGAATTAATCAATTTACCTCAACAACCCCAAGTATTAATGATAACAACAATTATCCTGCATTTACAGGACGAGTTATTGTTAAAGGAAAATGGCCAAAAGAATTAAAAGATGCATTTTTTAAATCACCTGCAATTAATGAATTAGCTTCTGGTGATAAAGATGTAATAGGCAGACTTGTTTATAAACAAGCTAAAAAAAGTGATTTCAACCATATTTGGGGAGAACCGCTTTTTAAGTTGAGTTTGGAAATGAGAAGCCCTAAACCTTCTTTAAAAGAAAAAGTGAAAAGTATGTTAGGACTTTCAAGAAAAGTTATTAACAAATATTACCATAGTGAATCTAGTATGTCAGATATAATCCCAATTTTGACAAAAAAATGTATAGATGAACGCATGGCTCGAAAAATACATAAATAATTTAATTTTAATTTATAATATAAAGACTCCTTATATAAAAGGAGTCTTTGTTTTTAGAATTATTTTTTAGAAAGTTCATTTTTATCAAACAATTTTATACTTCCATATTCTCCGTCAAAACCTGACTGTTTGATTACTTTGCCCTGTCTTAGTCTTGAAATGGCTTCTTTTAAAAGCGGTGATGTTTTTGATAATTCATCGAGCGGAATGTTTTGTAAGATATTTAATTCAGAACCAAATTCGTTGATAAGTTTTTCATATTCTGTGGTAACTGATTTGCTTGACGGGCCAACTCCTTTGATTTCTGAAATAATTTCCTGCAATGGTACAAGAGAAAAGACTTTCCCTGCAGTTTTTGGTAAAGTTGTAATTTTTTTTCTGTCAGAAAGTTCATTTACTCGTGATAAAACGCCTATGGTTAAAGGTTTGCCACATATAGGACATATTCCATTATATTTTTTTGTTTCTTCAGGTGTAAGGCAAATATTACATTTTCGATGGCCGTCTTTGTGGTATTTACCTTCTTCAGGGAAAAATTCAACAGTTCCCGTGTAGCCTTCTCCTGTTTTAAGAGCATTCATAATTGAATAATAATTCGGCTCAATATCAAAAACGGTTGCTTCTCTTGCAAGTTTTGATGCCGAATGCGCATCTGAATTTGACACAAGCCTGAATTTGTCGAGTTTTGAAACGTGCCAGTTCATTTCAGGATCAGAAGAAAGTCCTGTCTCAAGTGCAAAAATATGGTCTGATAAATCTCCATAACAATCCTCAATTGAATCAAATCCTGATTTTGAACCTAATACGGAAAACCATGGTGTCCAGATATGAGCAGGAATTATGTATGAATTTTCTCCTGATTCCAAGACAGTTTCTAACAAGTTTCGAGAATCAAGTCCTAATATCGGACGTCCGTCTGATTTTATATTTCCGATTGCGCCAAGCTTTTCTCTAAAATTTGTCGCAGTTTTTAAATCGGGGACAAATACAACGTGATGAACTTTTCTTGTTTTATCCCATTTTTTATATATCGTTGAAATTTCAACAGTAAGAATAAATTTTACATTTGCATTAATTTGTTTTTCGATTTCAGGTTTTAGCCTAAATGTTCCGTCATCTGTTTCTACAAGCTTTTCTTTTATTTCTTCAAACCAGGCAGGGTGTGTAAAATCTCCCGTACCGATTACATTTAGCCCCTTTTTCTTTGCCCATATTGCAAGTTCTTCAAGATTAAGACTTTTGCTTGTGGCTCTTGAGTATTTTGAATGAATATGTAAATCGGTATAATAATACATTTAAACTCTTCCCCTATATCTCATATATTACAAAGGTTTTGCGAAAAATTATTTGTGTAATGAATTTAAAAATTCTAAAACGTAGAATGTTAAAAATCCTGTAAATGCGTTGATAGTAGCACTTAACACTCCCATAAATACAGAAATTACAATAAGTATAAAAAAGCTTGCATTTCCAAGCATCAAGCCTACTCCGTAATTTGCCGCAAGGTGAAAAAACTTCATCAATATAACCGAAATAGGTACATAAATAATTGAAAATCCCATATAAGAAACAAAACCTGTGATAGCTCCGACTATTATACTATCTTTGGTCGAAGTCAGTGAAAGGCACCCGTATTTGATTAAAATCCAAATTACAAGCGGAGCAACAAAGCAAATCAGGAATGTAAAAGAAATTGCACCTGCATAAGGTATCAACGTAATTACCCCGAGTAAAATTCCGAAAAATACGCTTAAAATAGAAATTTGCCTGAGCAGTATAAAATTAATATCCATGAAATTAATTATACCATAATTGATCGTGTATGACAAATTGCTATTGCGATTGAATCTACCGTATCATCAAGTTTTGGTAAAGTATCAACCCCTAATGACAATTTAACCATTTGCTCAACTTCTTTCTTATCCGCACGACCGTAACCTGTTAAAACCTGTTTAACCTCAATTGGCGTATATTCAAAAATAGGTACTTTAAATTTTTCAAGCACTGTTAAAATTACGCCTCTGGCATGGGCAACGGGCATTACTGTTGTTCTGTTTCTGAAGAAAAAGAGTTTTTCAATTGCAGCACAATCAGGCTTGTATTTTTCAACAATTGTTGTCATATCTTCAAAGATTTCTAAAAGCCTTGCGGATTCTCTTGTCCCTTTTTGAGTTTGAATGGAGCCTGAATGTAGAAGAACAGGAGTTTCCCCATCATATTCGACAATAGAATATCCAACAATTCCCAACCCTGGGTCAATACCTAAAATTTTCATAAAATTATTATAACATAAGTTAAACTTGTTATTTTATTTTTCTTGCTAAAGACAAGCCCGCAGGTAAAGGTAATACTACATTTTCATAATTTGGGTTTGCATTAATCGTATCAATAAACGGTTTGCATTTTGCTTCATGTGACAAAACATTATCACATGCAATAATGCCGCCTGTTTTCAAGTGCTTACCAATAAATTCAAAATATTTGATATATTCTGATTTGTTTGCATCAACAAATGCAAAATCAATTACAAAATCATCGGGCAAATATTCAAGATGCATTAAAGCAGAACCTTTTAGAGTGGTAATTACATCATCTACTTTGCAAATTTTGAAATTCTCTTTTGCAACATCAAGTCTTTTATCATAAAACTCGATAGTAGTAAGATGCCCGCCATTTTCTTTTACTGCTTTGCCAAGCCAAATCCCTGAATATCCGTTTGAAGTTCCGACTTCCAAAACGTTTTTAGATTTTTCGGCTTTTATAAGAGTATATAAAAATTCTGCAGTTACTCGAGAAATATTCCAAAATTGTTTTTGAGTTTTTTCTAATTCGCTAAGTACATTTTCAGTTGTGTCATCAAAATATTTTATCATTATATTGCCTGTTTAAAATTATTATTTATTAATCTTTTTCACTTTTTCCGTAACAACTATTGCGTTTGCCGGAATATCAATAGGAATTGTTTTTATAACTTTGTTTGTTCCAAGGTCAAAAACTGTGTATAAAGAAGCTTTTGTATCAGTTATCAAAGCGATATTAGTGTTTTCAATCTGGCTGATTTTAGTTGAAAATCCGTTTGTATTCAAATAAATTGTATCAGTTAAAGTATCGGTTTTGGCATCTATAACTTGAATAGAATTATCTCCGGCACCTAAAACGTAAACTCTGTCATGGAATACAAGCATATCAATAGGTTTTTCGCAAATTTCAACCTCTGCCATAAGTCCTACCGTATCATAATCGATAATTGCAATTCTGTTTTTTGTTCTGCTTGTTATGTAAATTTTGTTATTTGTATATACAATTTTTGAAACGTTAGGAAATTTTCCGATTTCTTTCAACAAATAGTTATTATCAAGTTCAATCGCCCAGATATCCCGAGTTTTTTTATCATAGTAAAACAACTTTGTTCCGTCATCAGAGAGTGTAAGTTTTTCACACATTCCTGTGATTTTGATTTGCTTTGAAAGTGTCATTGTTTCAAGATTTACTACATAAATACTTGAATCAATCGAACTTGATATATATGCGATATTTTTATTTTTGTCAATAATAATTTCATCAGGCTGTGTTTTTGTATAAATTTGTTTAATAATTTGATCATCTGCAAGAGATATAACATCAACAGAAGGTTTGTCATAAGCTGTTACAAGCAAGAATTGATCATTATAAGCCTGCATGGAAATAGGAACATTTGTTTGCGCAAGTGAATATTCAGGAGTTTTTGCTCCAAGATTTAAAACTTGAATATTTTTGGAATACGGTGATGAAACGTAGAAATTTTTGTTTTTTAATTGTGGAATTTGAGAAAGTGTTTTCAAAGTTGAACCTGTTAATTGTGTTACGACAGGTTTGGAATTTTCAACACGAATTCCCGGATCATTTACTGTTTTGATTTCCAAATTTCCGACAATGGATTTCATATTTTCAGGAATTATTAATCCCTTTGGAACAAGCATATCTTGAGGTAACAAACCTGTTCTTAATTCCATTGGCGGATTTGCCATTTTAAAAATTGTTTTGTTTCCGTTTGTATCCGTTAAAACTTTAAGCAAGACAAAATCATTGTTTAAAATAACAATATAAGGTTTTGCCGCAAGAGTTTTGCCAGACGGATAAGTTTGTTTTATCGTAAGTTTTTCAGGATTTAAAACTTTTGCAGGAAAAAGCGGAAGATAAAGAGTATTATCAGGTAATATAATTACACCATCAAATCTGAATGTAGTATTCGGAAAATCTTTGGTAATAAATTGTTGAACATTGTCAGGAATTTTAGCTGCAAATACAGGTGTGACAAATGCAAGCATTAATGTTGCTGTCAATAGTAATTTTGCTGCTTTGCTTTTAATTCCTTTGTTTAACATTATTGAAATACTCCCTTAACTTTATCCATTATAGAAGATTGTTGAACTGGTTTTTTATTCTTTTGTATTTCATATAATCTTCTGTACAAGTTTTTCTCTTCTTCTGAAAGTTTTACAGGTGTTTTAACCGCAACAATTACTATATGATCTCCTCTTTGAGAAGGTCTTGCGATATACGGAACACCGGCACCTTTAATTTTTATTGAATTACCGCTTTGAACACCTGCCTGAACGGTAATTTTATGTTCTCCGTCAAGAGTTTTTATAACAACTTCATCGCCTAAAGCTGCTTGAGCAGGCGAAATATCAAGTCTTGAATAAACGTCATTCCCTTCACGTTTAAAGTAATCTGAAGCTTTTACATGTAATACTACATACAAATCTCCTGCCGGTCCGCCATTTGTACCTGCATCTCCTTCATGAGATACCCTGATTTTTGACATATTGTCAACACCTGCAGGAATTTTAATATTGATTTTCTTTTCTTTTTGAACTTTTCCTTGTCCTTTGCAAGCTTTACAAGGGTTTGTAATTTTCTTCCCTGCACCATGGCAATCAGGACAAGTTACAATCTGTGCAATAGAACCCAAAGGAGTTCTCATAACCTGTTTTACCTGACCTGAACCGTGACATGTCGGACAAGTTTGTGGGGTTGAACCTTTTTCAGTACCTGTTCCGTTACAAGAAGGGCAAAGCTCAAGATGATCAAATTTAATTTCTTTTTCGCATCCAAAAATTGCCTGTTCAAAATCGATTTCTATATCAAGTCTTAAATCATCGCCTTCAACTGGAGCATTCGGATCAGGTCTGCCGCCAAATCCAAAACCGCCCATTCCGCCAAAGAATGAATTAAATATGTCGTTTAAATCTCCAAAACCGCCTGCAAACGGACCGCCTGTATCAAAGCCGGCATTTTTTAATCCGTCTTCGCCATATCTGTCATAAGTTGCACGCTTATTATCATCCATTAAAGTTTCATAAGCTTTTCCAAGTTCTTTAAATTTTTCCTCCGCATCGGGAGCCTTATTTACATCGGGGTGTAAAGTTCTTGCTTTCTTTCTGAAAGCCGATTTTATTTCGTCTTTGGTCGCATTCTTTGATACGCCCAATATTTCATAGTAATCTGCCATTTATAATAATTCTTCCCTATTCTCTATAATTGTATTTTATCATGTAAATCCTGAAAGCCAAAAAGCTTAATCTTTTGCGGTTGCAACATTAACAAGGGCAGGTCTTAATACTTTATCGCCCATTTTGTATCCTTTTTGCAACTCGTTAATGATAGTATGTTCAGGATGTTCTGATGTTGGAGTTTGCATAACCGCATCATGGAAATTCGGATCAAATTCTTTCCCTTCTGTGTCAATAACTTCAAGTCCAAGTTTTGATAATGCGTCAAAAACTTGTTTATGAACCAAGTCAAAACTTTCTTTTACTTTTGCACAATCATCAACATTTTCTAAAGCTTTTTTGCCTCGTTCAAAATTGTCTAATACTTCAATCATTTTTTTCAAAGCATTTTCTGTACCGAATTTCAACAAGTTTTCTCTTTCTTGAGCTTGTCTTTTACGGTAATTATCGAAATCTGCCGCTAAACGTAAGTATTGTTGATTTAAAGTATCGTATTTTTGTTGTAAATCTTGTAATTCTGTATTTTGTTCGTCTTTTTTATCTTGAGAATTTTCATCTTTTTCAGAAGTTTGTTGAGTTTCTTCTTTTACTTCTTCGTCAAGATTTTCGGAATTTTTAAACGGGTTGTTATTATGATGTTTATGTGTCATATCTCTACCTCTTAATTAATTTTCATATAAATATATTATAGTTTATCAATATTAATAAACAATAAAAATTTATTATTTTTTAATAATTAAGAGAAATTATGAAACTGATTTATTTGTATTTATGTGTTTGTATGCATTTAGCAAGGCATCAAGATATACAGAACCGTTGTGAACATATTGAGGATTGTGCAAAACTTCTGTTACACCGTATAATGTGTCGGCATAATATTTTGCTTCCGCTTTTGTAACTGTATCACCCTTTTTCAAAAAACAATTTGCTAAATTTTCAGTTACGCCTGTTCCTTTTAAAATATCAAGTTTCCCAAAAAGTCCAATAATATAATTATCTAATTCTTCGTTATATACTAATCCTTTATATGCAGTATTTGAATTTATATGTTCAGGATCAGTTTTTATTTCACTGAGTTTTAATTTTGTTACTCTGTCAACAAGTTTTTGCATAAAATCAAAGACAGGTTTTGCTGCTTTGGAATTAGGAATTGCAGTACCGTTCATAAAAGGAACAAATGTGCAATTATTATTATCATAGTTAACTGATGTTAATTCGATATTTACAAATTT
>ULMR01027008.1_pt1 | contig 23281 bp, 36 predicted proteins | sample 1951711 | NCBI WGS metagenome assembly ULMR01 (sample SAMEA4835556, study PRJEB28245) | human gut metagenome | biome: gut microbiome; material: fecal sample | place: Denmark | collected 2008 | reverse complement strand
TTAGCCTTGACTTTTTATTTGCAGGCTGTGTTAATAGGTAATCGTGTTACCATAATCTATTTTCTTGACGGAGCTGATGTTTGCTCCGAGGTCAAGCCCATTCCAGTTGTAGTAGCCCCAGCTTCCGCTGTAAGCCACACAAGAAGGCAATTCTTTATCACTGTTATAGATAAATTCTACAACAGATTTTCCGTTGCCAGTTCCACCAAACCAATGGAATCTGCCGTCCAGAATACCGTCACCGTCAGCGTCTGATGCCCAGCCTTTGCTGTCACAAATGGACACAGTAAACTGTGTTCCGTTTTCCAGTTCAATCAGAAATCTGTCGCCAACAACGCCGTACCAAAGTCCCATTGCTACACAATAATCGCCATATTCATTTCGGCGAATTGTGGTGTCTGTGATAGGGTCTTTTACTGAACCTGCAATTGCTCCAGAAGACGGCATTGCAGTCAGTCCGGAAGCACGTTCTCCAGTGAAACAATTTGTCCAGCCCTCTTCGGTCTGATACGTCTGAATCACATTGACTTGTTCCGTTTTTCCAAGAACCGTTGCAGGCGTAACACAAACATCGTTCTCTGTTTCGCCGTCATTCAAAAGAGGCGTAACGGAAATTTCGTACTCAGAATTTTCCCGAAGTCCGGTCAAATACCAAGTGTCATTTGCCTTTTCAAGGAACGTGATGTTTTCTGTGTATGGAGCGTAGGTAGAAACATCAATCTTGTAGTTTCTTCCATCTTCTCCGTCCCACGTCAGTTTCAAACAGGAAACTGAAATTGTGCTTACGGTCAAGTTGGGAATATCCGGATTTTGTGTCGGTGTAAAGTTAGCTTCAATTGTGCTGGCTTCTGTTTCCGCTGTCGTAGTTTCTGTTGTTGTCTGTGTTGTGGCAGCAGTCGTTTCATGAGTGGTCTGCTTTGTTGTCATGGTTGCTTTTGTCGTCTTTTTGGTTGTGGAAGTACAAGTTACTGTTGGTACTGTTGCAGTCTGTGTAGCAGTGATTTCTATTGCATCATCTCTGTCTGTCTGAGCAGCTACATCCGTGCCGAGTGCAGAATGGATTCCGACACCAAGCATGGCACAGCAACCAATTGCTCCGATTGCAATTCCTGTATAAATCATCTTACGCTTCATCGGTATTTACTCCTTTCTCATTGCTTGTCTTTCATGTGAGTGTTTCCCCTCTGTGCTGTTCAATCCAGTGTTCCAGTTCAACAGAATCTACACGGTAAATGCGACCAAATCGAATTACCGGAAAGCCGTCAGAGTTCATCAGCTCAATTGCTTTTTTTCTCCCGATGTTGAAGATTTTCTGAACATCTTCCACACTATAAAATCGTCTTTTTACATCTGTTTCTTGCAAAGCTTTTTCACCTCTTTCAGCATACAGTCAGCAGGATTTTTGCAATTGCCAGAATCGCCAGATGTGCAGGATAAAAATATCTGCAAGTGACAATACAGGCTTTACTTTTCAGAATCTTTGTCAGCCATTTCGGAAGAATCAAGCACTTATGCTTTTCACTGCACTGTGCAAAGAAAAACAGAATCAGCAACAGAAATGTTGCCAGATAAACTGTAATGTTACTTCCCATTGACAAGATGAAAATTCCCATCGCAACAATCTGCCACAGCCACTTGCAATGCTTTCTGTTTCTTGCAAAATTGAACAGACCAACGAGCAGGATTCCTCTCCAGCTGTAATCAACTTTGAAATAATATGCCAGTGCAAAAATCACACCAAAAACAATTCCTGTTCCGCAATTCACAGCAAGCTTTCTTACTTTTCCAGTTCCAAAAAACTTGCTCCAGCATTTCTGATTACTCTGCAAATTATTCGTTATTGTCAGCATTAAAAAGCATAGGAAGAATGTGAAAATCGTATTCTGCCCTTTGAAAATGTCCATGCTGATTTCGGTCGGATTTTGCAAAGTTAATGCGAGGTCAAAAGGAATTTCAGATACCAACGCAAGCACTATCAAGCGTATCAGATGTCGCATTGGATTTTGTGTGTGATAGAAGCTTTCTACAAACAGAAAAGCAAAGATAGGAAATGCAAATCTCCCGACAATGAGACACCACAGTTCTGCATTGTCGCCGATTACTCCGGTACTATACAATACCTTTCCCAAGTGGTCTGTTACCATTGTCAGAACCGCAATGATTCTGAGCAGGTAATACCATTCTGTTGAGATGCGTTCTGGACGAGTGGCAACAATCGCTTTCTGCTCTGTCAAACGATGCTGCTTTTTCTCCATACGGATTGCACTTCTTTTTCCCATATGATGATACACTCCTTTTTATAGTACATTATTTATTATAGCCGTTTCATCAATCTATGTCAACCGTTACTGAATGTTTATATCCGTTATTATCAAGAAAGAACTATAAAAGCACATAAATGCACAATAAAGCTCAGTAAACAGAAGAAACCGTGTAACGCAGTGATTCAGGCAAAGAAATAGACTATAAGTATACCTTGCTATACCTATAGCCTATCTCATACTACAGCTTATCACCTTTACCGTGTTGAGTATCTGGAGATTTCACAATGCTTTTCCACGATACAGTGTTGTTCTATGCGACTTTACTACCTGTTTTCACGGTTTGTCCAGCACTCGAAGCACATCTTTCCCTTCGATGTACTCACTCCCAGCTCTTTATATTCTCCGCACACACAGCACTTACCCAGCAAGCTTTCCCGATACCATTTGCCATCTTCTTTCTGGATAAACTTGTGCTTATAGTTCCGCATGATTTCCGGAACATTTCCGATGTACGTTACCACTCTTGCTTCGTAAATTATCCCACTGGAACAGTCCACGAAAACCACATTTTTGTTCTGTGCCTGAACTTCTTCCTGCACTTTACTCAGAAGCTGTTCCAGCTCTTGTCTTGACATTGCGGAAATGATTCTGTCATTGCTCTCACAGTTCTCGTAAATGCTTCTGCCATTGCAGCTTGATTTCTTCATAATTGCTCTCCTTTATCGGTCAAATGAACGCTTACAAGGTTCGGTTTTTTCTGCGGATTCTTCTGCAAAGTCACGGACTTTTTCTCGGAGTTCTCTCTCATGGCTGTTGTCACAAACCAGAATTGTGATGTCCTCATCGTTGAATACTTCGATGATAATGGAAAGCACAACTTTCCACGGCATTTTGTCAAGTCCTGCTCCGATTTTCGGCATAGCCAACATCTTGATTCTCTGCTCTTTTGCCTGCTCTCTTAAATCGAATAAAGCGTTTCTCATGGTTTCCTCAGTCGGCTTGTGGAAGTAGTTCCGTTTCGTCACCAGATTGAATACTCTGCCGTCCTGCACACAGAAGCCCTTTGTCCAAGAGCCGTCCCATTCTGCAATCACGTTGCCGTATCTTCTTTTCAGATTTTCCTTTACATTGAAGTGCTTATTGAACTGAACCGCAATGCCTGCTCCCATAGCAAAATCAGCACTGATGCACTGCACCAGATAGTAGCTGCTTGGCACACAAAACAAGTCACATTCTTCATATTTGTAAATCATGTTTTCTCCTTTCAAGAATCAATCGTACTTCCACTCTTTTGACAGACATCTGTACCAGTAGTAAGAGCTGCTTTCCTCTGGAATCGACTTTGGCATAGAAGTTGCAAATCCATCGTCTGAACAATAAATTTCCGGATTGTCTGATACCTTAACAGCCAATCCGACCAGCTCCAAATCGCCCTGAATCATGTTCAGAAAATGGCACAGCTGCAAGTCGTTCAAATTTCGGATTTTATCTAAAATTGTCATAATTATCACCTCTCATTTTTCAACAAAATCAAACTTTTTGTATGTCATGTAGTTTCAGGCATATCAATCTCAATGTCATTCAATATCGTTTTTTGTTCAGCTTGAAGTGCATCATATAATTTATTGAATGCCAAAACTGCATCGAGTGATAATTCGGATATTGTTCTGTCCTGAGAACGACAGATTTGAGAATGAAGTTCACTGACATTGCGATACAATGTTTTTGCAGTGTACATTAACTCTGTGATTGCTTGTAAGTTCTGAAAGTCTTCGTTATCCATACCGTAAAAAATATCAAAATGTTTCATAGCAAACACTTCCAATCAATAATCAATGTTTCATACCGCTGGCTCTGCATCAACAGGCGGTTCTGCATCAGCCACGCCCTGCATTGCCTGCTCCATCTTCTGCCGCAGATAATATCGCATATCTTCTCTGATTGCCTTTGTTGCAACGATATGCTTTACGTCTGATGCAACCTCAGTCATCATGCTGTCCACGATTTTCTTTGCAATCAGCTGTTCGATATTTTCAGTCAGATACCGCTTGATTTTTTCCATATCAACGTGCTTGTAAACGTCTTCGATAACCTCGTCAGGCAGCATAAACTTTTTGAACTGCACAGTGTTATACCGTCCGATGTCATGGATAACAGCATTCTCCACTGCTTCTACGATTCTTTCTTCAAATGTCATAATCATTGCTCCTTTGTTTTACTTCTGGTCAATGGTCGGTCTTTCTTCATAAGCGGAGCAGGTCATCTTCATTTCTCCGCTTGTCATATCAATGTTTGTGGTCTTCGGGATTGTACAAAGGCACATTACATTGTTCTTTCCATGTTGCGAAATAACCATTCCGTTGTTCATGAGAAGAACCGTGTCGCCACTTGAAACATTCGCCCACTTACATTTTTTACAATTCACATTGAACACCCCTTATATTCATTTTCGCACCGCAGTACGGGCAATACGCAGTTTCCAAGGTTGCAAAGAAAAAGCTTCCGCAATTTCCACACACCAGAAAGCTTCCCATGAGTGTTTCACACCGTTCCCATTTTGCATGAATCACAGGCTGAATATCTTCCACTGCTGCATTATCTATCTGTTCCAATATTTCCAAATCATTGGGGTAAAACTTGCGTATCACAGCTTTCAGCTTGTCAACGTCAATATACCGGATAGTCTTGTCTTCATACGGTTCAAGGATTTTAGCAAACGGAGAATTTTCAAGAAAAGAATTGTCGTCATCTTCGTCCTCTGGTAGCACTTCACCAGAAACGACTTCATAATAGCAGTCTGCCCTGCCATAAAGGTCTGCCTTTCGTGTAATCTTGATTACATTTCCAGTGTATCGGCAGTTGCCACCAACCCTATACTTTTTGCCAACCTCAATTTTCATGTGCTTTCTCTCCTTCATCTTCCAAGACACTTACAGCCGGAGCATTGGCAATATCATCAATCACCTTTTCCAGAAGCTTTATTCGTGCATCTGCACACTTCGCTTCTTCTCCTGCTAAAGCATTACGGAACGCCATCAGCCGTTTCAGCAATGCCTTTTCCTTTTCCAGCAGCTTTTCTGCATCAATATACTTACTCATTTTTCTTTCTCCTTTAATGTCACTTTACGCATTCGCTACAGCTTTCGCCCAGCTTGTCACATCTGCGATGCACAAGTTTGCTTCTCTCAGTGAGAACTCTGCATGGTATGCAGGAGCATTTGCTTTTGTTTCTCCACCGAAGAAGTGTTCCTTTGCAAGCAGGCGGTAAACGTCATCTCGCTTCTCAACGTGACACAGAAACATCTTCCTCTCTGCATCTACGTCCATGTAAATCATGATGTCCTCGCACCGTCTGACAGCATCTTCAATCCGCTTGCTGTTGCTTTTTGTGATAACGAATTTTCCCAGAGTGTTCCGGTACATATACGATACATTTTTCACACGATTGCTCATACGATTCACGCCTTTCTCTCGGTGTCTTAACGACCTTACATATACTATTTTATCATATCTTACAGTAGATATATTGTGCTTTACTTTTCTGATTGGTAAACCTTTTGTAAACATCGGAAATTGCAGTGTAATTATGATTCGCTGTACCCATTGTTTTTCAAGAAAGAGTTTGCAACGTCTTCCTGATTCTCAAATAACAAATGCGGTCTTAGACAAGGCTCTGCATAAGGGACATTGAGTTCGATTGTTGTATCTTCGTCCACTTTCTTTATCTTTGAAATGATAAAATCGAAATCGTCATAACAGCAATCTCTGAACAAAAGAGATGGTTCTCCTCGAAACAATTCCATACAGCCAACATTCACCAAGCCATAATCACTATCCATGTGTACCCCATATATCTTTGACTTTTTAATGTTTGGATATAGCAACAGAATACGATTATGCTTCTTTTCAGCATAATGCGTTTTATATCCATTTTCTCGGTAAAGGCTTTCTATTCTTCTGAACGTATTCATGTTTTTCCTTTCTGAACGATGCAATGTGTGCTGGCAAATAAAAAGTGGAATAAATGCTATGTGCATCACTCCACTTCTCGTGCTTTCGTATTCTCAAAAAAGTTGAATGTGTTTCAGTCCTTTTTCAATGTCAAAGTCCGGATAAGGCTCTCTCTTACTCAGATTCCGGAGCAGGGTTTCACATTCCAGAATGTTGTTCATAAGAACCGCCACATCTTCCCTCAATTCTGCCAACAGCTGATTGGGAGATGCTTCTCTCCATTCACCCCACCGTTGGCAAGGGTTACGGTCTATTTCAGAATGGTCTTTTCTGCCGTAGGTGTCTGTCGCAATAGCGATTCTCTCAGCAATTTCAGCAACAGTCTTATCGCCCTCATTGGCTACGGAATAATTGACCGCAAAGCTGTCTGTCTGTGCTGTGTTCTCCGCAGAGAATGCAAGGCGGTCTGCTGCCAGTCTGCGTTCCCACTCGTCTTTATCAAATGAGCCACGCTTTTTTGCTCTCTTGGTACGAACTTCTTCTGATGCGTTTACTTGTACTACAAAGCAATCATATTTTCCGAAGTAAGAAACATAGTCCTTTGCTCCCTGCACATCTACGATAGCCACATAGTCCTGCTCTGGGTTTAACTGCATCTTTGGAGTGCCATAATACCAGACATCTTCCTTGCCGTTCCAGATAGTGTTGTAAGAACGATACTCAAAGAATCGTCCCTCAGAGATGCCCTTTTCAAATTCCTTTCTGGAGATAAAGTTGTAGTCCTTGCCGTTGACCTCTCCCTTACGCATCGGACGTGTAGTGGTTGTCACGATTTCACGGAATCCGTGATTCGCAACCAGTTCTCTCAGAATTGCATCTTTGCCACTTGCAGACATTCCTATCAGTATCGTCAACATAAATCATTCCACCTTTCTATTTGTTCCTTACTGTTGGTTTTCGTTTGTTTTCGTTTCTTTCAGACATGAAACTCGGTCTTTACAAGCCAGTATGTTTCAGCCTTTTTCAAATTTTTCTCACGCTCTGCACGTTCCATGCTACGACGCTTATCAATCAAGACAATTGCTTTTTCTTTCAATGCCTTGATTCTTTTCTGTGTTGTTTCCGGTCTGAGGTCTTTTCTGCATACCGGACAAATATTCGGACAAATATTCGACCGCAGATATTTCAGTGCAATTTTTGAACCGCAGTTCTTACAGCCAACAGTTGCACTCTTATGATTTCCAAAATGAAACGCTTCGTTCAATGTACGATAAGCCACAATTGCCTGTCTTGCCTTTTCTGTAGTGTTTTCCAGAGCCTTGGAAGGCACGAAGTCATTCTGATACTTGAACTGAACCGCAACCTGTCTGTAAAAGCCACCCAGATTATTCAGATATTTCTCGGCATCTTCTCTGCTGTCAAAGCAACGATTCTGCCACTCGATGCTTGTGATTGGCTCATGGTAATCACCGTCACGTTCTGCACGAGCAGAAACCATCGCAAGAATCCGTTCTTTACTTGTTGTCACCTTAAAATCGTCATGATGAATTTCGTGTCCCATAATTCAAAACTCCTTATTTTTTGTTTGGTTTCTTGTACCTTACATATATTATTATAGCACAGTAGTGTACAAATGTCAAGTGCTTTTAGATGTTTACTCTGTAGAATATCCGTTATGTAAGTACCAGAATATTTGTACACCATGCCGAATAAAACAATAAAAAAGCCAGTACCAAAACGATACTGACTTATAGCGGTTATAAATCTATTTCATAGCTGTCTTTTTCAGCTGTAAGAGAATGCTCAGTAGGTTCTTCTTTGGGTTCAGCTGTTTTTGGAGCAGGCTCTGACTTGTGCTGAGGTTTAGCTTGATTGACGATATTTTCTTGATACAGTTCTTTTACCTGCTCAAAAAGTTGTTCAAAAAGCTGTGGTGACATTTCCTCTGCTTTCTTACCTGTTGCCTGCTCAATGATTGTGCGTACAGCTTTGTCTTCTTCTGAGAGAGAATTGTTTGGAATATCCGTCTGAACTGACGGTTGAGAAGGAATTGTTTGAGATATATCCTGCTTTTGCTCTGGCTTTTTGTCTTTCGATTGGTTGTTATCTGTTTGGGGTTTTGATATTGATGAGCCGTTCCCAGAGCCACTTGACTTGTTGTCTGGCTTGCTTTTGAACTTATCTGCAATGCTATGAACCACATCACGCATTTTGATGTACAACGCCTTCAATGGCTTTCTCGGTGGTATCGGAATATCGAATGTGATTTGCCTTGTTGCTGTGGCGACATATTCTCCGTTTGACATTGCAAATTTCGGAGTGTTTATGTCATTCTTTCCATGAATAGAAAAGGAAACCGTTGCGGTTCTACCTTTCGTTTCATATTCCAGTTTCAGTTTATCTATTTGAGAGATTTCGGCTTGAATTTCTGATACTATATCATCATTAGAGGTCTTCGATTGTTGTTTTTCAAGAATTTCTTTGGCAAAATCAAAGAGATTTGCCTGTTGAATTTTTTCATACAGGGAATCTTGAAGATTGTAGTATCGTTCCAGAGCGTTTTCGTCATTGTTTATAATGGCTTTTTTACGACTATCTGCAATCGAATCAAGAAGTGCTTTTATTTCTTTCTTCTGTTCTTCTTTCTGCTCCAAAGCAAAGAATACTTGTTCTTTTGCTTGTTGCCTTGGTAATAATGTTGAATAATTGATTGTGTGTTGTGATACTGGAGCATCTGGATTTCGTGTACAAAATTCTCGAAACAACTTATGAGCATATACATCATTTTTTAGATAGCATATTTGAGTATAGGTTTTATCTTTAGGTTCTTTTTGCATAATTGCAAGAACTTGATTTGATTCTATTATCTCATTGCGAACATCAGCTTCTAATACAGTATTGGGTCTATAATAGCCGTTTTCATCTTCGATAAATCCTAAACAACAATGTTGACCACCAACAAGTATATCGGTTTCAAGATTCGGGCGACCATGATTATAGTCTCCAGACATTCTGAAATTTCCAGTATAATTAAGTGCTTTCAAAATAACTTCAAGCTTCAATTCAGTGTTTTCGTCCCTATAATCAAAATTTGATGCTATTTTATATTTTATTGCATTGTTGAAAAATTCCTTTTTATCAAATCTTTGATTCCCCGAAGTGTCTTCAAGTCCTGTCAGGTGAAAGAAGTTGCTTTTTGTTGCATATATTTCCATATACGACAACATTGGAAACAACTGTATTTTTCCCTCTTCAAATTGACCATATATCACAAGCAGGTTTTTTTCGTTGAAATGCTGCTTGTAGTATTTTGCGGCATCTCCTATCTTTTTCACTGCTTTTTTGTCAATGGTAGCTATAGCAAACACAACCTTTATATAAAATTTAAGAGGGTGGTGAATTACCGCAGTAATACTACCACCCTCTAGTGACTGATTTTACCGTTGTCCGAACCAACAACATCGACCCTTATGTTCGACAGTAGAGCGAAGATTATTTCGTTGCTTCGCCAACGCTCTGTATCTTTCGCAACAGAGTTGGTCACAACTGTAACCACCGGATTGAATCGTGTCAGCCCACGCTGTTATTCTTATTATACGCTAAACCACAAGAAAAATCAATAAATCTTCATTGTATTTTTAAGAATATTCTGTGAATCAAGATGATGAATAAAAGAAAAAACCACCAGCAGGATTGCCAGTGGTCTTTTCTCTATTGAATTTTTGAAGGATATGTCTTAGATTACTTTGTTACAGGCAGGGTGTCGATATAACGAACCAAGAACTGCAACAGTGTGGTTGCATCGTTGGCATCAATCTTGTCATCAGAGAAGGTGTTTGCATTGATTGCTGCCTGTCCCTTCAAAGTGACAGTGCCGATTACGGTCTTGTTGAGCATAACTGCATCTGCAAGGTCTACCTTGCCGTCCAAGTTCAAATCGCCATACAGCGTTTCCTTCGGAACACCAGTGCCTGTTGCTGTGGTGGTTGTACCAGAGCCTGTTCCGTCAGTAGTGTCACTTACAGTAGTCACGCTTTCGCTTGCGGTAGTAGTTGCACTGCCGTTTTCAGAAGTCTGGTCTGTGCCTGCTTCTGTAGAGGTGCTGTTGCTGTCCACAGTGGACGAAGTGACATCGGTCGTAGAAACAGTTGTCTCTGTTTCAGAACCGCTTACAGAGGATTCTGAGCCGCCTGTGGTGGTTGTCACAGCAGTGGTAGTTGTCTGCTTCGCAGAAGCGTTGATTACCAGTGTGCCAGTCACCTTGTCATAGTTTTCATCATCGGGAGTATATTCCCATGTCAGAGTATTATCGCCTTCGGTCAGCTTCTTTACCTCATCGACTACCCACGAAACAGAACCACTCGGTGTGTCCTTACCCAGAATCGGGTCGGGCAGGTCATCTCCAGCTTCGTAATCCCTGTCCGGAACGCTGACTTCCACATTCTTGACAGTTCCCTTTGCGATTCGGAATGTCAGGAGCAGGTCAGCTGTAGTACCGTTTTCTGCGGTTACGGTGTAAGTTACCTTCTTTTCTCCGGATTCCATCGGAGTACCGTTCAGCTTTGTGTCGTCCAGTTCGATGCCCTTAACAGCTTCACTGCCCTCAGCCAGAGCAACAGACTTCACACCGCCGACCTTGCCGGAGTTCTTCACATACCCAGCAATGTTGATAGGATTCATCTTTTCTCCGTATGTCAGGTCAATTGTGCTGTTTTCTGCGGTCACGTCCAGAACAATATCTGTTACAGTACCCTTTTTCAGGTCGTTCATATCAACATCTCTGTAGCCGTCCGTGATTTCACCAACATTTACAGGGTGTTCCACAACATTACCGTAACTGTCGTCTTCCTCTGCAAGGAAAGTCAGTCTGTAGTTGCCAGTAGGCAGCAGAACATCATACTTGCCTTCCTGAACAGCATAGCAGGCTGCACCAGCTGCATAAGCTTCTGCCGGAGAGCTGTACTTGCTGTCGTAGATGTAAATTTTGCCGTCTGTTGCGTTGTTATCTTCCACATAAGAAGGGTACATTCCTTTGAACGTATTCAGGCGAATCCGCACAAGGTCTGTGCCATTCGTCAGCTCATAGGTGCAGTCAGGCAGGAATAGCTTCTTGGAATTGTCTGCATCGGTAGAGACCTTTACTGCCGGAGCATCTTCCTTGCAGTCACGCAGTTCCTCGGACTGGATATTGTAAGAGCCGTTACCATTCAGATATGCAGTGGAAACTTCCCGAATATCCTGTGTCCCTTCCGGAGCTGTCAGCTTGTAGTCAGAATCGTGTGTCGCAAATGCCAGCTTTCCATTCAGGAACATGGCGAAGTAATCGCTGCCTGCATCGTCAAACATCTTCTGCACATCTTCTGCTCCATACTTGGAATCGGAATCGACCAGCAAATTGCCGTCCTTATCGAAAGAACTGTTCACTGTGAACTTGTAATCGCCCTTTGCAGTATACAGTTCCTGCAAGCCAGTGCTGTACACGCCGTCCTGCTCTGTAGACTGGTCGAAGCTGTTCGCAGAATCTTTGTTTTTCAGCTGGTCAGTAATCAGGCTGAAATCCTTTTCAGAATCAACCTTTCCGGTTTCTGCATTTGTAATGCCGCTGATGTCATTTGTGTCGAAAATCGTATCGTACTCAGTCTGGTCATCTGTTACCGGAGAAGTCAGTCCCAATTCAGTGTAATACTTGGAATAGCCATAGCTCTTGATGAACTTTCCGATATAGTCTCTGTCGTACTCTGTGTTCGGCATCATGGTGTAGCCATACGGCTGTCCATTAGAAGTGAATCCTGCAATGTAGAAGCCACTGCTTTCCAGACTGTCGTTTGCGTAGCCAGCATTGAACTCAGCCCCTACTGGAGCACCGCCCTTAGATGCAGCCACGATTTCCGGCTTGAACTTGTAATACATGGTGTAGTCCGTCTCATCGTTCAGATTGATTGCAAACGCATAGCCACCCTTGACGGTATAGTCAATATTTCCAGTGTCTGCGTTCTTAAAGTACAACCCTTCAAACTTCGGTGCTGCATATGCAACAGAAAAATTCTTTTTGCCAATGCTGGAGATGCTGTCCCCAGCGTTGTTCAGACGATAAATCTCCATATACGCACCATTTGCACCACTTGCATCACGAATGTCATCAACAGCCATCAGCAGTCCGGTATCGTTCGGCACATAAGTGACTGGCTGTCCGTTGTACATTGTCATCATGCAGTCTGCATTGCTGGTAAAGTAACCTGTCAGAGAGTTGCCGTCCTCATCGAACACACGATAAAACTCATTGGTCTTGGTCTTGCTTGTTACCATAGACAAATCCAGCGGAACTGCATTTGTGTACAGGTCTGCAATCGGAGTATAACTGCTGCCACTCTTGGTAATGCGAATCGGAATCAGCATACCGCCAATCTTAGAACCGCCATGAACCTCAGCAAACACAGTAGTGTAGCCTGCCTCGTACATCTCACCCAGAATGGTGTCGCAGATAACACGGTTTGTGACCTTTGCTGTGTACTTTGAGAAGTTCTCTGTGGCAATAATAGAAAAACCGATGCTGAACTTGTTGTCCTTGACATTGGTGTCCTCGTAAGAATACTTTGTCAGGCTGTTTTCAAATGCCATGTACGGCAGGACAATGTTCATGTCCGTGTCCTTGACTACATACACACCCTTGGAAAGCGTGGCTTCTGCCGCCATTGACTTGTCCGTACCTGTGGTTGTATAGTTCACTGCACTTGCTGTCATTCCAGCAAGCGAGGTTGCCATACAAGTAACGGCAGTCAGCACCGCTACGCAGGTCTTCAATTTGTTGTGATTTGTTCTCATTGGAAAAATCTCCTTTGCAAAAAAGATATTTCGGCTTGTTTCAGCCGTTCATTTGATTGGAACGATGTGGACTTGAACCACTTCGAGGCAGCTACCCTCACGTTCCGTCTATCAAAGGAGAACTTTCGCTTATAGAAAAATCATGTTACGTTTATCACTTCCTTTCAAGCCATTTTCTTCTTGCCGTCAATGCTTCTGCTTCCGAGAAAAACACAGTCGTTCCAATATCGGAGAATGGCACAACGAGAGAGAAATCAAACGTATCGCTGTGAACCAGATATAAAACGCTGTAATCCGACTTGTTTGCAATCCGTACTTTGACAACTTTGCACGGATATACTTCTCTGGCATTCTTGTCTTTGATGATGACATAAACCGTGTCGCCAGCTTTACATGGCGGCTCATATTTTGTTGAGGTCATATTATCACCTCTTTTTCTCATTGTCTTTTTTTCTGTCAAGAATCTGGCAAACTTTTGTTGCGACTTCGCTTGAATCAAACTTTGCAACGATAAGCACATCAGAAGCTTCTTGGGGCACATATAAAAACTCATGGTATTTTAGGCTAAGCCCTACATAGTATGCGTTTTCTTCTGTGCCATCGACAAGTTCCGGACAAAAAGCATCGTGCATTCTTTCTACCTTTAGCACAGCGTCTATTTTTTCCGCAACCTGCTCTGCTCTTTCTTTTGACAAGAAATAGTTGCTGTTCCGGAATAATCTTGTCCCGATTGTTTCTGTGATGTCATAGCAACTTCTTCCTGTCGGCTCATTGCATTGAATGACATTTACACCATAGTCTCCAAGCTGGATATACCAGAACGGCTCTCCAGCACCAGCACGTTGAATATCCGGTTCATCTTCAATTTCCTGCAAACGCTTTATTTCTTCTTGCAGCTTGGCAATCTCATTGTTTGCCTGTTCGATTCTTTCATGTGCTTCCTGCATTGTCATACCGCATTCTCCTTACTTGAAAATTGTTCTTTCACATACCTGCGAATTGTCGGTTATTTTGATGGTACTGGTTTCTCCCAGCTCTATCACGACAGAAGTCGATTCACCGCCAAACGGCACAATGCCTTTGAAGTTATCACAGTAAATCTTTCCGTCTTTCAGAACGCCGACATTTCCAAGACCATCATGAATTGTACAGCCGTCACGCAGTGTTCGGGTATAGGCGTATCTGCCAACGTAGTTCGGAATATACTTCTCACTTTTGTACTCCGGATATTTCTCTGTCAGCTCTTGATACATCTCCGGTGCGATTTCCTGCATTTCCTTCAAAATATCAGCCACATATTCAAGATAATATTTTTCTAAGCTTTCTCCAAATATATTTCGTGGTGAATATGAAAGAATGGCGTTTAGCAGCTGTATATTCATATCGACAATTGGAATACAAAATTCCGATGTCACGATGTTACTCCATAACACATATCCGGACACCACTTCTCTGGGAGAATCATCTTCTTTTGCTTTTCTTGCTCTTACGCAGCCAGTGCTAAACCAATAATTATCTCCAACAACTGCAAATCGGTTATATAAAGGGCTTTTTAACCTAGCATATGTTTCATCGCTTATGTATTTCTGGCGGAACGCTCCATACTTCTTTGCTCGGCTAGTGTAGCCTTTTTCCGTGGTTACTGTTCCGTTAGGGCATTTAATGCCCAGTCTTCTTATACATAGGCACTTTCCCTCTTTGTAAAGAGAACATTTGTCCGGACACTCACAGTAAATTGTGTCGCCTTGTAATGGAACTTCTTTCCCTTTGAATATTGATTTGCCACCGTACAAACCTACACAGATTTTTCCCATAGTTCTCATCTCCTACGCCAAAACAATGCGTTTATATCCGTCCATCTTTTCCGCTTCTTCAAAAGCAATGTCTTCGTATAACACGTTATCTGTACCAGACACTTCCACATAAGCGTTGTCAACGCTAACAGCATACTTACAACAGCCATTGTATTGTCGCATTACAACCTCGCAATTTTTCAAGCCGTCCGGAATCTCCTGCAACTGCTGAATCAACTCATTCACAGTCATTTGTTTCATCTCCTAACACGTTTATAACTTCGTACTTGCACCAGAAAAAGCCCTTCTTTGCATATCTTACGATTGCTTCTCTCGCTTCTTCTTTGGAGTAACAGAAACCGAATCGAACTGTCCGTCCTCTGTTGTCTTCTCCAGAAATAAGATAAATCTCTTCTGGCAGCATTCCGTTATTCATTTTCCCATACACCTCTTGTGGAAACTTTGCAGGATTCTGCATAGATTTACGATTGTTCGTGTTTCTTACAATATCTATTATAGCACAGTAGTGTACAAATGTCAAGTGTTTTGTTCGTTTTACTCTGTAAAATATCCGTTATGAAACAGATGACATTTTATATACATTGCACAATTCACTGCAAACAAAAATCAGCCCATGCCGAAGCACAGACTGACTGTTTTGAAATAGATATGCAGGCAATTACTCTCTTACCGGAAGAGAAGCGATTGTGTGAACCAAGAACTGCAACAGAGCAGTGGAATCGTTAGCATCAATATTACCGTCCGCATAGCACTCTGCATTGTCCTTTGCCTGCTCGTTCAGCATAACAGAACCTGCGGTTGCCTTGTTCAGCAGAACGGCATCAGAGATGTCCACTCTGCCGTCCAGCGTAATATCACCCAGCAAAATTGTACCACCGCTGCCCTGTGTGGTCACTGTAGTGGTTGTTGTGGAAGAAACCTGTCCTGTGGTGCTGGTGGTCGTTGTGCCACCGTCCAGAGCCACGAACGGAATGTTGTTCGCAGTGGCATATGCTTCCACAGTAGAACCAGTATAACCATACAGTGTCAGATTTTTACAGAGGTCGAAAGCTCCTTCTGCAATCGGAACATCACTGTTTGAAATTTTTGCTTCTGTCAGAGATTCGCAGTTGTAAAAACTTTCTTCGCCAATATAAGTTACATTTGAAAAATCAAATGATTTCAGATTTTTGCAATTGAAAAACTGATTTCTAGTTACAAACCCTGTGTTATCAGAAACGCTATACAACTCCAGTTTTCCATTTCCATAGGTTTTTACAGATGTCAGATTACTCATGTTTCTGAATGACATTTCCGCAAAAATTGGAATGCCGCCTCCGCTTATATTGTGAGTGCCACCAAGAGGAAATACGTTTTTCTCGTTATTCATGTATAATTCCATAGTTCCGGAAATAGCGTCACCGTTTGCATCAACGATTTCAGTCATTGAAAAATCAAACGCTCCCTCGTTCCACTGACTTTCGTCATAGACACCAAGCTTCAAAGAAGAAAGTTTGCCACAAAAGCTGAACGCATCGTTCCCAAAAAAATGTGCTGAAATTAAATTGGCGGCTTCCAGATTCTTACAGAACGAAAAAGAACCATCGCTAAATCCCAACGCATTGCCGAACTTTGCGGTTTTCAGATTTTTGCAATTGGAAAAGCTTCTTTCTCCGTAGTATAACTCGCCGTTGCCGATTACTTCGTAATTTGTCAGGAGCTTATTGCCGAAATTGAAGCTTTCCGGAATTTCGTAGGTATTTTCATTGTTTGCATAAATGGTCAGATTGTACGGCTTATTGTTGCTTGTAGCACTAGCAGAGTAAAACGGATTTTTACCGATTTGCAGGTTATCATTTAACGAAAGCTGAATATTGTTTGCGTTTCCACAGCCTGCGAATGCTGAATCTCCGATTACTTGCATACTTTTGTTTGACAAATTGATTTCCTGTAAATTTGAGCAGCCAAAGAACGCTGCTACACCGATGTAAATGACATTGGAAAAGTCAAACGACTTTAGTTGAACATTATCACGAAACGCTGAACTTTCTACAGCCACTTTTCCAATGCCATCAAAGCAAACTTCTTTTACCCGACCATCATTAAACGAGTTTGTTGGAATTGTAAAGCAATTATCTGTACTGAGGTTCATTTGAAAAGTCAACTTGTAAGGAGTTCCGGTCGGAGTAAAAATGCCACTTCCGAATCCGTCACTGCTAGTTGAATCACTGTGATAGTTGTAATCATTGACATTAAACACAACATCTTCGATTGCATCACAGCCAGCAAAGATACCGTCTCCGATAACTCTCAATTTTTTGTTTGTGAGATTTACAGCCGTCAGTCTTTCGCAGTTCTGGAACGCCATATCTCCTACTGCCACAATTTTGTCAAAAGATACTTTTGTCAGTTTTGCACAGTCGCAAAAAGCTTCCGGATTGATGTACATTTCATCGTTTTCAAACTCTACCGACTTCAAGTTTGTGCCTTTGAAGGCTTCCTTACCGATACTTTTGATGTTTTCTGCAAACGTGATGTTCACATTACCAAGCTGATGGAACGCTTCTGTAGTTCCTGTCACCTCGTATACGCCACTGTCTTTTTCCTTGAAAGTGAAGTAGTCTGTCTGGTCAATGTCGCACCGTACATCTGTTGCAGTGCTTGTGGTGGTTTCCACGATAGTGGGCGTTGTGTCCGTTGCAACAACAGCTTCACTATTTGTCATATCGACCGCCCAAGCGGTCATTGGCAGTGCCTGTACACACATGACACCAGCCAACAGTAAACCTGCTGCCGTTCGTTTTAATTTCTTCATGCTTCCTTGTCCTTTCAAATATCTATCTGATTTGTTTTTTATAAAAGCTGGAGAATGGTGCATCATTTCCAGCGTTTTACCTCAGCTGATTTGTCAGTAAATATGCTGACTTTTTTACTGCTTGTTTTTGATGTCAATGCGAACATTCACATCTGCCTTTGGTTTGTAGACAATTACGCCGTCCTTCTCCAAGCATTCAGCTTCGCCAGCTTTTACAGCTTCGATTGCCTTCATGAGCCAAACCATGTCAATCATACTCCACACTTCCTTTCCAAATAGATTGATTGAATTTCTATGCCTTTTTCCAGTCTCGGCAGCAGGACGTTCTTCACTTCCTGCACAGCCTCTCTTGCCAGCTTTTCAGCCTCTTCCTTTCGTGAGAGCGTGTCCGTATATTTTCCTAACTTGCTGACAGGGAACGGAATGAGTTCTCCGTTTGTCAACTGTACATTGACAAAGAAAATGTACTGAATCGCCACGCTGTCGAAAATCATGACTTCCTGAATCTGTTCCTCAAAAGAAAGTGTTTCTCTCCAAGGAAACGATTTTACAAGGCGATATACGCCATGTTTCCAATACGATTTCGGACTGTACGGTTCAAACATGAAAATGCTTTCGCTTTTCAGCCGATGCAATTCTGCCCGAACTTTCTTCGGATTCAGACTGCTTCGAGCAGATGCGATTTTCTTGACGGTTTTGTCATCTGCATCGTCTATCAGATAAATCGTGCCGTCTTCATTTCTGGAACAATTCCGGAAAATTTCTGCTGTTACCTGAAAGCAAAACTTGCCGTCACAGCTGTCGTGCATGGCTTCTGTAATATCCAGATAACCGCCGTCCTTCATGGCAACATACTTTCCTTCAAACCAGTTTGATGATTTCTTTTTCATGCTTAACCTCTTATTTGTGTGCTTGTGGGATTTGCGACTGCTCCACCAGAGCAACGTCCTCTTTCAGATTGATAGGAATGTACTTCAATCGTTTTATTTTGCGGAATGCAGCTTATGCTTGTCCGAAAAATTCATGAGCCATTCATGAGCCATTTTTTCCGCTTCATCAAACGTGTTGCCTGTTACTTTAAGGAAAATTGCTTGCTTGTGAAGCAGTGTACTCAGCAGAACATTATCTCTGTCTGCATCGTTGCTGACAGTATACCACTGTCCGGATTTACCGAAATACACAATGTATTCTCGCTTTTCCACTCCGTTATCAGAAGTTGTTGCCACAGAAAGAATGTCGTTCTCAAAGATTGGATTGTCGCTCCGGTCTTGAAATCCGGTATACTGGCTCACGGTTTCTCCGCAAACCACATAATCGGTGTCGTCCTTGCCACGAATGAAGTGCTGTACAGACTTTCCGGTTAAAAAGTTCTCCTTGTAATAGTAGCCTTCTACCCATTTTCTGTTGCTTTCTCGCTTTGCCTTAAATAAAATCTCTCTCATGACAGGTCAGCTCCTTTGGTTTTTAATTGTCTTTACCTTACATATACTATTTTATCATATCTACTGTAAGACATATTGTGCTTTGTTTGTCTGAATCGTAAACCTTTTGTAAATGTCGAAATTTACTTGGTTTTTCGTTTAGTACAGCACCTTTCAAATCCATATTGGCAGTATGTACAAGTGAACTGCAAGAACAACTCTCGCAGCAGTGAAGCCGGAGTATCTGCAAAACCTTTTTCACGGCTCATTTTGTAAAGCGTTCTGGACAGTTCAAACAAATCGCAAGAAGCTTCTGTATCTCCCAGAATCTTTTTTGCCCAAGAAATTTTATTTCCGTCATGTCCTCTGAATGGTTCACACCATTTCAAATAAAACTCTCTGTCATCAATATTCTTTGTGGCGTGGTTATAAATGCTCACCATTCTATTGTATGCCTCGAAGCATAGCTGACTTACCAGAGCGTTCCAGTTATTGTAACTGATAGTTTCTGTGCATTGACGCATCAGCTTATAGATGAAATCGTCCTTCGGGTTCTGAGCTGGAGCAGACTGTTCCTGATTCTTCTGATAAGAGCAGGAATCATCGCTGGCATTCTCAAATGCCATGACCAGTTTCAGGTCGTTGCCGTCTTTCCGGTAAAATCCTGTACTGATGCCTTCGCAGTCCAGATAAAGCAGCAGTTCGCACTCAATACCTTTGCCGTTTAGAGATTTTCTCTGATACCACTTGCCACTTTCCAGCTTTACCTTGCTTGTTACTTTACAAATCATACTGTACCTCTTCTTTCTGCTTGTTTTGCTTCGTGATAACTTATCGTCAGATTATTCCAACTGTCCACTATGGGGCAGCCTTTTGGACAACTTCCAATTGTGGTTTCTGTCATCACCGGAGAGATGCACTCTGGATTCCGGCAGAACAACCAATCGTCATATTCACAAGGCTCATCATCAAAATTTATGCCTTTGCAGGCTGCTTCAAGCATTGAGCATCACCTCTTTCAGCCTGTTGTTCACCGTCTTTGAAGAAATACCCTTCTACCCACTGTGCATTGTTCGTTTGCTTTGCTTTGAACAAAATTTCTCTCATGGTTACTCCTTTTGGTCAACGAATAAACATTTGTGGGCTGGTTTTTCTTTTAAGTCGCACCAGCGGACGACATATACTTTATTGTTCGGTTTTTGCATTATCTTCGACTATAAATTTACACTTAACTCTCCGCACATCTATTGATTCGGAATCGCTAATGTAAAAAGAATCAAAGACAGTTAAGTCAATCACAATTCTTTCCCCAACATAGTTTTCGTCCACGCACATATAAATATGGTCTGTGAAACGATGCTCTCTATCACCATATCTGAATGTAAACGTCTCTCCGTCTTTGATTTCTGAAAATGAAATGTACGCCGAAGGTGGAAAATTCTTATGTTCGCTCATCGTGTTACACCTCTGTATCAAGGACAGATTAGTTGTCGAAGACGTGTTCTTCGCAGTAATCACACCATTCCTTCTTCATGTCAGCGATAGCTTGTTTGTAGTCTTCTCCGTTCAGGATTCGCTCCAACGCCTTCTTTCCGGCAGCGGCTCTCGCATTATTGCTGGAAGAATAAGCGTAGCTCTCAGCTTTCATGTAAGCATTTGCTCTGGGGTACTTCCGCACCAGCTCTTCCAGACTTGCTTCTGGCTTCTTCGGTGCTTTTCCCTCTGCATCATCTTCGATGAAACGGCGGTAAGCAATATAGTATTCCTTCCATGCAATCGAGGCATCTTCCAGCTCCTGCAATCCTTCGATTGCATTCATCTTTTTCAGACGCTCCAGATGCTGTTGTTCTTCGATTGCCTTCTGTTCTTCAATGTAGGCAATGATTTCATCTCTATGTTCTTTGATGTATGCCTTGTCATCTTCGTGTTTCAGGATTTCTCTCCTTACGCAAAGGTTTTTGTTCGGGTTTGCTCTGATAGTGTACTTCTCCACAATTTCCGGAATAGTCATATAAGCTCCTTATCGGTTTTGGATTCCAGTTCTTTCATCAACAGCAAGATAAGAGTGTTGATTTCATCGGCAGTCAGCCAGTATATTTCACCGCCGTATCCACCTTTTCTCAGCACCTTATCAGCCAGCGTGTCTATGTGTTCTTGCAGGAAGTATTCCCGCAATGAAAAGCGGTTGTCCCACGCTTTCTGCACAATCTTTTGCATTTGCTGATTATGCTCTGCCATGAAACACACTTGCATTTTTCGTTTCATTTACTTGCACGTCCCCTCAGCTGTCCCAGACAGTCTTATCGCAGTAGTCTTTCCCTGAACCCGATTTTCCTACAAGAATTGTCAACATAGCATTATCTCCTTTCAAGAATAGACTTGTCCATAAAGTCATTGCAACCATCACAGTCGTATTTCTCCGGTACATTGCATATTTCTACATTTGTTACGCAGAAAGTTTGCTTCTGCGTCTTGTGAACATTTTATCAAGTGTTTCAGGCAGTTCTTCAAGTGCACAAAAGTTGTTGCTTTCACCCTTGTAGTCTTTTTCGCTTTTTGCATAACGCACCAAACAGCCATTCCTGCAATCACTGTGGCTAAAGCAAACAGGCATATTTCCACGAGGAATATTGAAAGATATATAAATACAAATACCGTCTGCACTCTTTGCAAAGCCCGAAACAAAATAATGACCCTTTGTAACGTTGACAGGTTCAAAACCGTATTTCTTACCCTCACGCTTCAACATATTCTTGAAAGCTGTACAGAATGAAATTGCTTCTTTGCTCATGTAAGCACCTGTATCTTCTATCGCCTTGCCATTCCACTTTTTGAATGTTTTCATTCTTACTTCTCCTTTATGCTTTGTTGCCTTTACCTTACATATACTATTATACAGTATCTACTGTAAGATATATTGTAGTTTGTTTTGCTAACATGTAAACCTTTTGTAAAGACTGAAAAGCACAAAAATCAGCCCATACCACAGTACGGACTGACTTCTGCTTTACGCTTCCTTGATTCCCTTCTTGATTTTGACAAGCATCGAAAGATGAGCAAGAAAATCTTCATTGTTTGGCACTACAAGAAAACGGCACATGAAATTTGACAGCTTCAAAGTATGCAGAGTATTTGTTTCATCATCAACAAAAATGCAGTTCTTCGGCTCTTCATGTACCATTTCCTGCCACAGCTTGTGGGACAGTTCTTCTGGAACTGCACTGCTGCCACCAGCAGAGAACAGAAAGATAATCTCTGCCATGAGTTTTGCTGCCTGCATTGTTATCGCTACAGAACTGGTTTCCTTCATGCCGTAGTTGAATCTTGCAACGCAGATAGCTTCGGGAATGCCTGCCAGAGAGATGTACACGCCTGCACTATGTGCTTCCTGCTTGGCATATACCTCAGCGATTGAATTGCCGTTGATGTACCGGACAACTTTATTGCTTTCTACAACGATACGATTCACATTAGTCATTGTTTTTCCCCTTTCTTCGCTCATAAAGTTCTGCCTTATACACGATTTCCTCAGCCGTATAATTGTCAAATACGGAGTGAATATCGCCGTCTTCTCCGATGTCGAATGCGTCAGCAAATCTGCTGTCAAAGCAGCCGTCTTTCAGCCACTGCACCAGTTCGATACTGGTCATTGGAGTATTCTTCACTTTTTGTCCCTCTTTTCTCGTTTGTCTGCCAAAATCAGCTCCACAATCAAATTCGCAAAGAACACGAATACAATGATGCCGATTACCAGCAGAACAGCTCCGGCTTTACTCATCAGGTACACTCCTTTTTATTGTGGACAATATACCAGTTTGTTTTCTTTTTTATTCCAGTACCAGTTTTCGCATTCTGCCGGAAAGCCTTTTTCATAGTGTGCATAAGCATACTGTTCTATGGCAGTATGGATTTCTCTGTCTGGAACGGCGTTCAGAACAGCCATGCAATAACTCTGGGTATTGTCCCACACAAAGATTGTCACCTTTTTTATTTCTGCTTTTTGATACGTTACATTTGCTCCTGCAATTTCAAAGTGCCACCGCTTGCAGTCACGGCAGATAGTCAGTTCATTGGTTTCTTTCACATAATAGTGATATTCTTTCGGTAGACTTGCAAAAGCGAGCTGAAAGCGTTTCTTTTTCACTATCTGATTTTTCATGCCAAGTCCTTTTCTTCTGGAGAACTTGCATTGAACTCTGCTACTCGCAGGAGCTT
>ULMR01011571.1_pt1 | contig 23409 bp, 22 predicted proteins | sample 1951711 | NCBI WGS metagenome assembly ULMR01 (sample SAMEA4835556, study PRJEB28245) | human gut metagenome | biome: gut microbiome; material: fecal sample | place: Denmark | collected 2008 | reverse complement strand
CCCGCCGACGGCAGGCAACCGGTGACGCTGGATTGATTATTGCAGTTTGCCATATTCTTCGTCGGAAACCGGCTCTAACCATTCGTTCGACGTGTTTTCGCCCGGCACCTCAAAGGCCAGATGTGCGAACCAGCTGTCGGCTGCCGCCCCATGCCAGTGCTTGACACCTGCCGGAATATGAATCACCGTACCCGGCAGAATCTGTACGGCCGGTTTGCCTTCTTCCTGATACCAGCCGCGTCCGGCCACACCAATCAGCATCTGTCCGCCACCCTTGGTAGCCTGGTGGATGTGCCAGTTGTTGCGACATCCCGGTTCAAAGGTCACATTGGCCACAGGCACCTGTTCCTTGGATACCGGAGCCAGGTAACTGTTTCCGATAAAATACTTCGCATACGCCGTGTTGGGTTCTCCGATAGGGAAAATCATTTCGCGTTGGAAAGCAGCCTTGGCATCGTCTCCAGTGGTGTCTTCCGCCCACACTTCCTTGGCCAGACGGAAAGCGGCCCATGCCTTCGGCCATCCGGCATAGAAAGAGATATGCGTAATGATTTCAGCGATTTCCGTACGGGTGATGCCGTTCTGTTTCGCTGTCTGCAGGTGGTAAGTCAGCGAGCTGTCGGTGATGCCTTGGCTGATGAGCGAAGTGATGGTCACCAGGCTGCGGTCGCGCAACCCGAGTTTATCGGTCCGGCTCCACACCTCCCCGAAAAGTACGTCGTCATTCAATTCCGCGAATTTAGGAGCAAATTCTCCCAGCTGGTCGCGTCCAGCCGTCTGTTTGATAGTTTCCTGTGCCATAATCGTTGTACTGTTTATTACCCATGCGGCAAGCGCAAGGAGCATTTGTATTTTCATCATGCAATCGTTTAACGGTTTGTATTTTTCTGATTTCCTGTAGCAAAATTAACCGTTTTATATTATGGCCCGTGTATACTATTTACGGATATTTATACCCAAATGACGGAAGATGAAAGGATTCCACTCATGCTCTTCAAACACATTATATTTCTGTCTGGAATTTCCCCGCTTTCCACTATCTTTGCGCCATGAATTACCTGGAACTGTTTGGAACCCTCGTGGGGTTGATTTATCTGGCACTGGAGTATCGCGCCAGCATCTACCTGTGGCCGGTATCCATCGTCATGCCGGCCATCTATTTGGTGGTGTATTATCAGGCCGGACTGTATGCCGATTTCGGAATCAATGTCTACTATCTGCTTGCCTCAATATACGGCTGGATGGCCTGGAGCTGGAAAAAGAAGAAAACGGACCCGGCACAACCTGCCGCGGAACTACCCATCACTTCCATGCCGCGCAAGGTGTATCTGCCTCTGACGGCCGTGTTCTCGGTATGCTGGCTGGCCATCGCATGGATACTGATTGAATGGACCGACAGCAATGTACCTTGGACCGACAGCTTCACCACGGCCTTGAGCGTAATAGGAATGTGGATGCTGGCTCGCAAATACGTGGAACAGTGGGGAGTATGGATGGTGGTCGACTGGGTATGCTGCGGACTTTACCTCTACAAAGGACTGTATTTCACGGCGGTGCTTTACGGCGTGTATGCCGTAGTGGCTGTCTTCGGATGGAGAAGATGGCGGAAAGAGATGATTTCTGAAACACAAACTGAAAACGAATAATTAAATAAATTACGATGGAACACAACGAATCTAATAAAATAAATCCTGAGAGAGAGGAAAGGATGCGGGGCGTCTTGCCTTTTGTGCCCGAAGCGGTCGTGGTGGGCAACGGCGATTTTCCTTCGCATCCGTTCCCGCTGGCTGTGCTGGATGCTTCGCCGTACGTAGTGTGCTGCGACGGAGGGACAGATGCACTGGTGGACAGCGGACGGATACCCAGTTGGATAGTAGGCGACGGCGATTCACTCTCGGAAACGAACCGGGTGCGTTTTCACGACCGGATACACCGCATCTCTGAACAAGAGACCAACGACCAGACGAAAGCCGTTACCTTTCTGGCTGCCAAGGGCATCCGACGGATTGTCCTCGTGGGGGCTACAGGCAAGCGGGAAGACCATACCCTGGGAAACATCAGCCTGCTCATGGAATACCAGCGGATGGGACTGGAGGTGGCGATGCTGACCGATTACGGGTCTTTTATGCCCGCCGCTGATACGGAGGAGTTCGCAGGGTTTCCCCGTCAGCAGGTGTCTGTATTCAATGTGGATGCAGTGCAGCTGCGGAGCGAAGGATTGAGGTATCCGCTGTATGACTTCCATAGCTGGTGGCAGGGAACGCTGAACGAAGTGACCGGCCACGGTTTCCGCATTCAAGCAAAGGGTCGTTACTTGGTGTATCGCACTTATGAAGCAAAAAAATAACTCACAGTAGATGGGAATATTCACCGTCACCCTCCGCATATCGAAAAACGACTTATATTTAAGTCGCATCCATCCATACCCGTAATCATCTGATAATCAAACAACTAATATTTTCTAAAAAACGCAAGTGCATTTGCCTTAAAACGCAAGTGCGTTTTACCTGAAACGCCTTTACGTTTTCCTTCAAACGCACTTGCGTTTTGACTGAAACGTACTTGTGTTTTTCAGAAAATCCTTTCTCCTTGATTTTTAGGCAAATAAATCACTTGTTTTCTTGCTTTTCTCAAAATAAATCGCTAATTTACGTCCGTAGATTTTAAATGTAATGCTTATGAAAAAGTATGTTGCTGAATTAATCGGAACAATGGTCCTCGTTTTATTGGGTTGCGGCAGTGCCGTATTCGCAGGAGGAATAGCCGACACAGTGGGTGCCGGAGTAGGAACCATCGGAGTGGCCATGGCTTTCGGACTCTCTGTCATCGCCATGGCATATACCATCGGAAACATATCGGGTTGCCACATTAATCCGGCCATCACATTGGGAGTATGGCTCTCGGGAGGAATGAAAACCAAACGGGCATTGATGTACATGCTCTTCCAAGTAGTAGGAGCCATCATCGGCTCGCTGATATTGGCATTGTTAGTATCTACCGGTGCACACGGAGGACCGACGGCAACCGGTTCCAACAGCTTTGCACCCGATGCCATGGGACAGGCATTCCTGGCGGAAGCCGTGTTTACCTTTATCTTTGTGCTGGTGGCTTTGGGGGCTACGGACGAAAAGAAGGGAGCCGGCAACTTGGCGGGACTGGCCATCGGATTGACGCTGATATTGATTCACATCGTGTGTATCCCCATTACGGGCACTTCCGTGAACCCGGCTCGTAGTATTGGACCGGCTTTGATGGAGGGTGGACAGGCTATCGAACAGCTCTGGCTCTTCATCGTGGCTCCGTTTGTGGGAGCAGCTTTCAGTGCCCTCGTGTGGAAGTTCCTGCGCACGGATAAATAAAAGAAGAACTCTCGATAGCATGTCTTTTTCATTTAAAAAACGTATCTTTGCGCCGGTTTTTAAATAAAGGAAAAAGATATGCTATCGCACGGAATTTATTCTATCGTTTTACTGATTTTTTCGAACATCTTCATGACATTTGCCTGGTATGGGCACTTGAAGATGCGTGAGGAGTTCAGCTGGTTTGCCGCATTGCCACTCATTGGAGTGATTGCGTTCAGCTGGGCCATTGCTTTTTTTGAATATTGTCTGCAAGTACCGGCCAACCGACTGGGGTTCAAGGACAGTGGCGGACCGTTCGACATCATGCAGCTGAAAGTGATTCAGGAAGTGATTACGCTGACGGTCTTCACGATATTCTCCATGATTGCGTTCAAGATGGAACTGAAGTGGAATCACCTGGCTGCCTTTTTCTGCCTGATTCTGGCCGTATATTTCGTATTCAAGAAATAAATACAAACAAGATCAGTTCTGCCGGTCGCGCAGACGCTGGATTTCGCGCTGCACATCGTACTGGTTGTTTCTGATTCGGTCTTTCCGCAAGAATTCTTTGCGCCGGATGGAGTCTTCGGCTTCTTTCCGGCGAATATACTCATACAAGTTTCCCGCATCCTCCTCCTGGGCTGGTTGCGGGTTTTTCTTTTTCTGCACTTCCAAGGTGTCTGGCTTTGCTGTCGACTGGGTGGCCTTGACGGAATCGGGAGTGGCATAGACGGGCAGGAGAGGGGCTCCCGAAAAAGCAGGTTGGGAAGGAAGCATGGTACGGATGGTATCGGCTTTCCGGGCAGCAGTGTAACGGTAGAAATTGGGCACTTTCAAGCTATCAGCAGCGGTAGGTACGTAATCGGCATATGTCTTCCAAGCATTGGCATGCTTGCGGTTGTGGGCCAGCATCCGTCCACGGGGAGACAGATTATCGTAGAGGAAACCGATGAAATCAAGTCCACCGATGGCGAAAGTTGGCCCTATCGGGGCATTGAGGTCCCTGTACACTCTTCCCGTAGAAGGCATCAGGCTGCGCCCATAGTTTTCATCCCTATAGACTCGGTTAGGATTCAGAGTCCAGGAAATCTCCCATTTCTTGGGACGTCCGGTCACCAGCACATCGTACACGGGATCTTCTCCGAAACGGGTCCAGATGGTGTAGGGTTCCATGCGGACATATCCTTCGGGTTTCTTCACCTTGGTGGTATCAATCAGGCTGCGGGGCACTTTCAAGTCGACCTTGAAGTCCATCCATTTTTTGTCGAGCGGAGCCTCCAGAGGCTTGTTCTCCGGTTTGCTCGAAGGGTCAAAATCGAATTGAATCATTTTCACGGCATCCATGTTGAGCTGCAGTTCTTTTTCCTGCTGCTGAGCCATGCCCGGAAGAATACCGGCTGCACATAGGAATAAAGTCAGTTTAGAAGATAAATGTGATGCGTAGTCCATGTCGTGTGCGTATTTATAATCCTTTCACTCGTCCGCCCTGCATCCAGCATTTGCGGTAGTAGGGCTCTTCCAGCCGGCTGACAATGACCCCTGCACTGGTGCTGGCGTGGATGAATTTTCCGTCTTTCAGATAGATGCCTACGTGGTTGGCAGTCTTCTTGCGGCGTCCGTCATGGAAGAACACCAAGTCACCTTCCTGCAACTTGCGTTTGCTCACCTTGCGGCAGTCTTTTGTCCGCTGGGCCTCCGAATTGCGTTGCAGTTTCTTGTGATACACTTTCTTGTAGACGGCAGACGTAAAGCCTGAGCAGTCTGTTCCCCGGTGAGTGTTTCCTCCGTGTCGGTAGGGTACGCCAATCCAGTCGGCTGCTTCCACATACAGGCGGTGGTTGTCATCGGCATCAATGTCCATTTCCAAACGTACAGCCGCACGTGCCAGTTCCCGGTAGTCCACGCGAGGGGCACGGGTGCCGCACGATGAAAACAAAAGTGTGCACACCAATACAAGCATGCACACCGAAAAACGAGTGATACGGTTTCTGTACATATCATGTTATTTTAAAACAAATGTACACAATATTCTCGTTACCTGATAATCGACTTAGCGTATTTTAGAACCTGTTGAAGATTGTTTCATTTTATTCCTTCACCTCGAAATAGTCTTCCAGCTCTTTTCCTGCGGCACCGTCGGCATTGTCAAGGTCGCGAAGCAGGTGCCCCTGTTCCAGCAACACAATACGGGTACTGAGGTCCACGGTGTGGCTCAGGTTGTGGCTGGACACAAGGATAGTGGCCTTATGTTCCTCGTAATAATGCTGGAGCAAGTGCTTGAGCAGCGACTGTGAAGTAGGGTCGAGGAAGTTGAACGGCTCGTCCAAAATGACGAGTTCCGGATTGTGAAGCAGGGCGGTGACGATACCCATCTTCTGCTTGTTTCCTGCCGAAAGATTGCGGATGTATTTCTTTTCTTTCAGGATTTCATCACCCAGAAAACGTTCATAGCGATGAATGCGTTCATGAAGGGTAGCGGCATCGAACCCATACATGCGCCCGCAGAACTGGAAATATTCTTCGGGGGTGAGGTAATCTATCAGAAAACTCTCGTCCATGTAGGCTCCCACACGCAACTTCCAGTCTTCACTTTGTGACACGTCGGTACCATCCAGGCACACGCTTCCGCTGTCGGCTTTCAGCAAATCGAGCATCAGACGGAAGAGAGTGGTTTTTCCGGCACCGTTGTTGCCCATCAAGCCCAATATTTCAGGCGCTTGCAGGGTGTAGTTGGGAATCTCGACAGCCGTCTTGCTGCCATACGTCTTTTTCAAGTTCTGTATCTTGATTTCCATAAGGATTCTTTGTGATTGGTTACAAATAAAAAAGTTACCTCGTTTCGCGCAGATTCTCCAAAAGTGAATGTCGCTTCTGGAACACTTTCCGGTAGAGTGCCCTGCACCAAAGGGGATGAAGCAGGATGCCCGGCAGGCCCAGCAGGGCACAAACCAGATAGGCTGTAGAAGGTTCCATCCAAAAGAACAGAATCCGGCAGAGAGCTATCGGCATAAAAAAGGCAAAAGCTACGCTCAAAGCCTGATAGGGAGAGTTCCACTGGCCTTTTCCCATGAGGGAAGCGTCCAGCGGGGCGGTCTTCCGGTTCACAAGGGCCAGCAGCATGATGACCGGAAGAGTGACACCGGCTGTGTAGACCAACTGGCTGAAGACCAGCAGGACGGAGGTGCCTCCCCAAATAAGCGCAGGCAGTATGCACACCAGCGGAATGACCAACAGCAGAGAGTACACATAGTATTTGGCCCGGAACAGATGAAGCAGGGAACCGGGGTGCATCAGCAGTCCGTCGAGGTAGTTACCTTCATAGGCCATGATACGCGACAAGATGCTGATGGCGTATCCCGTGAAGCAATACACCACATACAGGTGCAGACCGAAAAATTCTTCCTCACCGGTATGGCTGAGCCCCAGCAGGCTCAGTGCAAACAATACGATGACCACAGTCATCATCTGGAAATTCTTCCGGGGAGCCTTGTTGCGGAATATCATCTTCAGCTCCAGTTTCATATATTCTCCCGTCAGTCCGAAACGGTCGAGGAAACGGTAGCGCCCGGCATGTTTGCTTTGCGGCACTTTTTCCCGGCGATTCAGTTCGCTATAGATACAAGCCATCTGTACCCGGCTGTTCAGGAAGCCCAATAGCGCAATCACGGCCAGTACGCCCAGGTAGGCCAGTACGCGGCCTTGCATAAAGGCCTCGCCCAATGTCATGAAGAAACTGCTGATGCCTCCTTCCGGGAATAGGAATTCTGCCAGTAACTGCAGGCCATAGAACCCGAGAGGGAGAAGCACCCAAGCCGTATGACGGCGTTGCAGCGTACGCACCAGTACGCTCCAATAGGCGTTGGCCACCATCAGCAGCCAGATGCCTGCCGCATAGCCTACCACACCGGCTATACCGAAGAAACGGACCACGGTCATGGCCGCAAAAGGTACAAATAAAAAGAGCCAGAACAGATTGAACGCCTTCAGTCCCACCTGTACGAGCAGGACATTAATCAGTTGTTGTTTTCTGACCGGCAACAAGAGATAGGGTTTGATTTCCTGCGTAGGAGTCGGGAAAAGGAAACGCAGCAGAAAATCCAAAAACAGGATGCCCGGCAAGCAGGCATTGAGCACATCATAGGGTTCCATTCCGGAAAACCCTTTTTCAAAAACAAAGGGCAGCGAAACCCCGATTAAAACGAGGTACGCTGCCCAAAATGCGACAAACAGATAAATCAGAAACTTGGCAAAGCGGTTCCGATCGTACATCGGACTCCGCCTTGCAGCAAGTTTTTGATTTCTCCGTATTTCAGTAAATAACATACGCGGAGTAATTGTTCTGTTTCCTTATTTTTCTACCGGAGAACTCATGCTGACTTCCACTTCGTTTTTCTGTCCGAAGAAGGCCTTGGCAAAGGCTTTCAGGTCGTCGCCGGTGATGGCGTTCACTGCTTCTTCGTATCCGGTATTCATATCCAGATTTTCCCAGTAGTACGTGTTCAGGATACCCATCCAGTAACCGTTTTCTTTCTGGTTCTGCTTGTAGGTCTTCAGCATGTATTCCTTCACCTTACTCAGGTCATCGCTTTCCGGACCGTTGGCAATGAATCCTTCAATGCCTTCGTTGATGAGTTTCACCATATCTTCACGACGGTTCGGATCGGTATCGAAGTACACCTGGAAGGCACCTTCTTCCTTCGGATACTTGCTCAGGCTTCCGCTACAGCTTACGCCGTAAGTTCCTCCGGCATCTTCACGTACAGTACGCAGGTAAACCATGTTGAGCAGCTGGCCGAGCATGCTCATCTGCAGCTTGTTCTTCATGTCATACTTGCAGTCGCCGGAATAAACCATCAGCACGCTGGCCTTCGGAGTCTCCAGTTCTTTCACGAAATTGTTTTCGTACATTCCCTTGCGGATATCCATCTTGGTATCACGGAAGTGTTCGTTGCGTTTCGTTGCCGGCAGGGCACCCAGGTACTGTTCAATGAGCGGAGTAGCTGTCTTTTCATCAATGTTACCCACCAAAATAAAGGTAAAGTCGCTGGCATCGGCAAAACGGTTCTTATACAGTTCCATTACCTTGTTGTAGTCAATCTTGTCGAGCATGTCGGCTTTCATAGACAAAGCACGCGGATGATGGTTGTAGAGTGCTACGGTAATAGAGTCACTGAACGCGGTCATCGGGTCAGCTTCCTGGTTGGCCAGAGCCGCTTTGTTACGGGTAATGAAAGAAGTGAAGGCTTCCTGATCCATACGCGGCGCCGTGAAGCGCAAGTAAGTCAGCTGAAGCATGGTTTCAAGGTCTTTCGGAGAGCAGCTACCAGACAATCCTTCAGTCAGAGTATTGACTTGTGCGCTGGCAGATGCCATTTTTCCAGCCAATACCTTGTCCAAATCTACAGAGTTGAAGTTACCCAAACCCCCTAAAGAGGCAATCTGGCTGATCAGGGCAAACTGCAGTACATCCTTGTCGTCGAACTGAGAAGTTCCACCCGGACTGAAGGCCTGCATACGTACTTCGTCGGCCTTGAAATCGGTCGGTTTCAGGATGACGCGCACACCGTTGCTCAGGGTCAGGATGGTAGAACCGAACACGCCCTGTTCTGTCTTGACCACCTTTCCGGCTTGCGGTTTATCCTTAATCAACGGTTCGTCGGAAACCTTGTCCACATACGGAGTCAGTTTTTCGGCTTTCACCTTATCCAATACGGCTTTCAGTTCGGCCTCCGTCGGGTATTTCATACCCTCCTTTTCAGGACAGAACACGCTGAGCACTACGTTCTTTTCCGTGATGAGCTGTTTCATCACCTGGTTAATGGCGTCTACCGGAATATTCGGCACCACCTGGTTCATAATGGCATATTCATTTTCGATGCCCGGAATCGGTTCATTGTCAATGAAGTTGCGTACATATTCGTTTACGTAAGCACCGTTGCGCTGCTTGTTGCGTTCGTTATAGGCAGATTCCAGTCCGCGCAGGTAATCCGCCTTGGCACGGGCATATTCGCTGGCTGTAAATCCGAACTGACGCACACGTTCCAATTCGCGCATCAAAGTTTCGGTAGTCAGGAGGATACCGTCTTCCTTGGCAGCCGCATACGCCATGAACGCATCCTTGGTCTTGGCTACGATGAAATCGCCATCACTCACACCTGCTTCGATGAACGGCGGATTGGCCTGCTGGGTCAGCTCGTTCAGACGGCTGTTAAGCATGCTTTCGATGGAAGAAATCATATAATTCATCACCAGATAACCCATGTTGTTCTTCTGATCGTTGGGCACCGCATCATGCTTGTGCATCAAATATACAATCGGGAACTGTTGTTCCTTGTCTTTGGCTACAGCAATAATCGGTTCGTCGTTGTCGGGCACCGGGAAGTATTTGCGTTCAGCCGCATTGGCCGGCATTTCGATGGGAGAGAACATCCGCTTGATTTTGTTTTCGATGCTGTCCACATTAATGTCACCCACCACGATGATGCCTTGCTGGTCGGGACGATACCATTTCTCATAATAGTCTCTCAAAGCCTGATAGGGGAAATTATCAACCACTTCCATGGTTCCGATAGGCAGACGGTAAGCATACTTGCTATCCTTATAAATGACAGGGAACACCTTTTCGTACATACGCATCATGGCGCCACTACTCGTACGCCATTCTTCATGGATAACCCCACGCTCCTTGTCGATTTCCTTCGGGTCAAGAGTCAGGTCGTTAGCCCAGTCGTGCAGAATCAACAGACAAGAGTCAATGATTCCGTCGCGAATGACCGGTACATTATCAATATTGTACACCGTTTCATCTACTGAAGTATAAGCGTTCAGGTTGGTACCGAACTTCACGCCGATGCTTTCCAGATACTCCCGTAGCAAGTTGCCCGGGAAATGTGTAGTTCCGTTGAAACACATGTGCTCCAGGAAGTGGGCTAGACCACGCTGATCGTCTTCTTCCAGGATGGAACCCACCTTCTGCGCAATGTAGAAGTCAGCCTGATGTTCCGGCAACGCATTGTGACGGATGTAATAGGTCAATCCGTTGTCCAACTTACCGATGCGCACGTTAGGATCGGTCGGAATGGGCGGCATCTGCTGTGCGAAGGCCGTCATGGCACCTCCCACCAAGATGACTGCCGCCACAGTTCTTTTCAGTTTAAAAATCTTCATTGTAATTTTTTTGATTAGATTGTGAATAAGATTAGAGAAGTCCGTTGGCCGAGAGGTAACGCTCTGCCTCAATGGCAGCCTTACATCCGCTTCCGGCGGCTGTGATAGCCTGTCGATAATGCGGATCGGCTACGTCACCGGCAGCGAAGACGCCCGGAACGCCCGTGCAGGGAGTATTTCCTTCCGTCACAATGTAACCGGTTTCATCGGTGGTTACCCACGGCTTGAAGATGTCAGAATTAGGTTTGTGGCCGATGGCCAGGAAGAATCCGTCGATGGCTATATCGTAGCGTTCTTCGTCGGGTTCACCCATACGTTTTACTACGTGCATACCTTCCACGCCGTTCTCACCGAACAGCCCTACGGCATTGTGTTCAAACAATACGGTAATATGCGGATGGTTCAGCACGCGTTCCTGCATGATTTTGGAAGCACGGAGATAAGGCTTGCGTACCACGAGGTACACCTTGCTGGCCAACCCGGCCAAGTAAACAGCCTCTTCGCAGGCTGTGTCGCCACCACCTACTACAGCCACGGTTTTCTTGCGATAGAAGAATCCGTCGCAAGTGGCACAGGCGCTCACACCCATGCCGGCGTATTTCTTTTCGTCTTCCAGTCCCAAGTATTTGGCTGTGGCACCGGTAGAAATGATAACCGTATCAGCGGTGATTTCTTTTTCATCGTCTACCACGAAAGTGTAGGGTGCTTTGCTTAGGTCGGCCTTTGTGACAATTCCGTTACGGATATCGGCTCCGAAGCGTTCGGCCTGTTTCTTCAGGTCGTCCATCAGCACGGGACCGGTCACACCTTCCGGATAGCCGGGGAAATTCTCGACTTCGGTAGTGGTGGTCAACTGTCCGCCAGGTTGGATGCCTTCATAAAGTACGGGAGAAAGATTGGCACGGCTGGTGTAGATAGCTGCCGTGTATCCTGCAGGTCCTGATCCGATGATCAGGCATTTTACATGTTCTGTTGCCATAAAATAATGAAATAAAATGATCTTAATTGAGTTATTACTGAGCAAAAATAGATATTTTTTGGAATAAACCTTCAACCGCCTATGGATTTTTCGAAAATATACATTCTTTATTCATTCATATTTGTCCTTTGGATATGGGTTTTATTGCATAAATGAAAAATAGGTGCTACCTTTGCCTGTCAAAAAGATAAAACTAACATTTAAAAAGGATATGTTTAGAAGTCATACTTGCGGTGAGTTGCGACTCGCCGATGCAGGCAAGAACGTGACACTGGCCGGATGGGTGCAGCGTACACGTAAGATGGGAGGAATGACATTTGTGGACCTCCGCGACCGTTATGGCATCACACAGTTGGTGTTCAACACTGAAGTGAATGCTGAACTCTGTGAACGTGCCAACCACCTGGGACGTGAATACGTGATTCAGGTAAAAGGAACGGTGAGCGAACGTTCCAGCAAAAATGCCAATATCCCGACAGGAGAGATTGAAATCATCGTATCAGAACTGAATATTCTGAACACGGCACAGACACCTCCTTTCACCATTGAAGACAATACGGACGGAGGAGATGACCTTCGTATGAAATACCGCTACCTGGACTTGCGTCGTACAGCCGTACGCAAGAACCTGGAACTGCGTCACCGCATGACAATGGAAGTTCGCCGCTACCTGGACAGCAAAGGTTTCTTGGAAGTGGAAACTCCGATGCTGATCGGTTCTACTCCGGAAGGTGCACGCGACTTCGTAGTGCCTTCTCGTATGAACCCAGGTCAGTTCTACGCTCTGCCTCAGTCTCCGCAGACCCTGAAGCAGTTGCTAATGGTTTCCGGTTTCGACCGTTATTTCCAGATTGTAAAATGTTTCCGCGATGAAGACCTGCGTGCCGACCGCCAGCCGGAATTCACTCAGATTGACTGCGAAATGAGTTTCGTGGAACAGGAAGACATTATCAATATGTTTGAAGGCATGGCCAAGCACCTGTTCAAGGAATTGCGTGGCGTGGAACTGACAGAACCGTTCCAGCGGATGCCGTGGTCGGATGCCATGAAGTACTACGGAAGCGACAAACCGGATTTGCGTTTCGGCATGAAGTTCGTAGAACTGATGGATGTACTGAAAGGTTACGGTTTCTCTGTATTCGACAATGCAGCCTACATCGGTGGTATCTGTGCAGAAGGAGCCGCTCACTATACCCGCAAGCAGCTGGATCACCTGACTGAATTCGTGAAACGTCCGCAAATCGGTGCCAAAGGTATGGTATATGCCCGCATCGAAGCTGACGGTACAGTGAAGTCAAGTGTGGACAAATTCTATAGCCAAGATGTATTGCAGAAGATGAAAGAAGCCTTCGGTGCCAAACCGGGTGACTTGATTCTGATTCTGAGTGGCGACGATGCCATGAAGACCCGCAAGCAGCTTTCTGAACTGCGTCTGGAGATGGGTAACCAGCTGGGCCTGCGCGACAAGAACAAATTCGCTTGCCTGTGGGTGGTTGATTTTCCGATGTTCGAATGGAGCGAAGAAGAAGGCCGTCTGATGGCTATGCACCATCCGTTCACTCATCCAAAAGACGAGGATATTCCATTGCTGGATACTGATCCGGCAGCTGTACGTGCCGATGCCTATGACATGGTAGTCAACGGTGTGGAAGTAGGAGGTGGTTCTATCCGTATCCACGACTCTGCACTGCAGGCCAAGATGTTCGAAATCCTCGGCTTCACTCCAGAAAAGGCACAGGAACAGTTCGGCTTCCTGATGAATGCCTTCAAGTTCGGTGCACCCCCTCACGGAGGTCTGGCTTACGGACTCGACCGCTGGGTATCTCTGTTTGCCGGTCTGGATTCTATCCGCGACTGCATCGCCTTTCCGAAGAACAACTCCGGACGTGACGTGATGCTGGATGCTCCTGGCTTCCTCGATCAAAAACAATTGGATGAACTGCATCTGAAAGTCGATTTAGAAGATAACAAATAATACACACCATACGTTTCAAGGAAAAGATAAGAGAGAAAGGAACTGAATGAAGGAAACTGTACGCGTAATACGCTTTGCCATAGTAGGTACGCTCAATGCCTTGATTGCAGCCGTAGTGGTTTGGCTACTGATGCACATCGAAGGAGAAAGTTACCTTATTGCAAATGTATGTGCGTACATCGTAGCACAGATTCACAACTTCATTTGGTGTAAATATTGGATCTTTCCCCTTGAAACAGATGACAAAAAAAATAGCATCTGGCATCAGATGCTATTTTTTATTGGAGCCTTCGCATTGGCTTACAGTGCACAATTCCTTTTTCTACTCATGCTCGTGGAGCTTCTTCACTGCAACGAGTATCTGGCACAATTCCTCGGACTCTTCGTCTATGGCGCCGTCAATTTCATCTGCAACCGCCGACTGACGTTCCGTTAACCCATTTCTGTCAAGTTTTTTTCTTCAATATAACGCAACCCGCGCTCCAGAATGACTTCACGCGTCTTTTCCGGATTGTCGGTGCGGAACACCAGGATACCTTTTCCACCCAACAGGAAGGAATAGAGGTAGGAGATACCTATGCCCCTCTCACTGAAGCTACGAATGGCATCGGCTGCCCGTCCAGGTTCATTATCCAGGCTAATGGCAAAAACTTCGGACACATTGGCCGAAATACCGGCATCCTTCAACACGTGAAAGGCACGGAGAGGCTCGGAACAGATGATACGGTAGATACCGTATTCCACGGTATCGGAAATGGTGGAAGCAATCAACTGAATGTGGGCTTCCTTCAACAACTCAAGCACCTGCAATAGTGTACCCGACTTGTTTTCTACAAAAACAGATAACTGATGTATGGTCATATCTTTTTCTTTTTAAATCAATGTTTTTCGTAAATCTTTCACACGCACGGCCTTACCTTCCTGTACGGGCAGGCTTCCCTTGGGCACGAGCTTGACACGCGGAGTAATCAGAATCTCATCTTTCAGCTGGCGGGTAATTTCCTTGGTCAGGTTCTGGAGGAAGCCGTAATCATCGGTAAAGTCGTTCAATTCCACTTCCACCGTCATCTCATCGTTGGCATCGAGGTTGGTCAGGGTGATGAGATACTCGTTGCCCAGCTCCTTGAACTGCAACAGGATGTTTTCAATCTGGATGGGGAAGATGTTCACGCCCTTGAGAATTATCATGTCGTCACTACGTCCCTTCATACGATCGAGCCGCTTGTGGTGACGCCCGCAAGGACAATCGCCCGGCAAGATACGGGTCAGGTCGCGCGTACGGTAGCGGAGCAACGGCATCGCCTCCCGGTTGATGGTGGTCAGCACCAGTTCACCCACTTCGCCTTCGGGCACCGGTTCCAATGTCACGGGATCTACGATCTCCACAATGTAATAGTCCTCCCAGATGTGGAGTCCGTTCTGTTCCGGACATTCGAAGGCCACACCCGGACCACACATTTCCGACATGCCGAAAGAATTATAGGCCTTGACGCCCAGCATGTTCTCTATACGCCGACGCTGCTCGTCGGAATGAGGTTCCGCCCCGATAATCAAGGTCTTGAGGTGCGTATCCCGCCGCGGATCGATGTGCATTTCCTGCATCACCTCGTACAGGCGTCCAGCATAACTCGGAATGGCATGGAGAGCTGTCGTTCCGAAATCAGTGATAAACTTAATCTGGCGTTTGGTATTGCCTGCCGCTGCGGGAACGGTCAGCATGCCCAAGCGTTCGGCACCATACTGGAATCCCAGTCCCCCGGTAAACATGCCGTAGCCCGAAGAGTTCTGGAAAATATCGCCCTTGCGGAGTCCCACCATATACAGGCAGCGGGCCACGGCATTGGCCCATTCCTCTAAATCGTGCTGCGTGTGCAGAATGACGGTCGGAGTACCCGTGGTGCCACTGGACGAATGCAGACGTACCACTTCCTCCAACGGCACGGCAGAGAGTCCGAAAGGATAATGGTCGCGCAAATCCTGTTTAGTGGTGAAGGGAATACGCTGCAAATCCTCCAACGACTGTATATCTTCTGGTTTGATTCCGCATTGCTGAAAGCGTTCCTTGTAAAAAGGAGAATGCATGCAACGATTGATTGTAGCTTTTAATCGCTGCAACTGAAGTTTCTCTATGTCTTTTCTTGACATCGTTTCCACTTCAGGATGCAAGTACATTTGTGTGTTTCTCATATTATTTTCTGTTATTTGGCCTACAAATATAGAAATAATAAACTAAAACCAAACAGAAACTTTCATTTTTATTGTGCAAAAGTAGAAATGCTTTAAATTTGACAGAAGGAACCTGTCAGTTCCATGTTTCCGACGCCTCTTTTCTGAAGACAACCGACTTCCAGCCGATATACAAGAAAAGAGCCGCTGCATCCCCTCACGGACGAAGAAATGCAACGGCTCTTTTTATTTCCGTACAGAAGCGATTCAAAAAAACGAAACCGCCTCACAGTGATTTACTCAAAACTCCCGTAGCGCGTAGGGAGCAGCTTCCGGTCGCCCAACGTGTTGTCAATGCGAGCCACATTGATCCAGAACTTGTTGTCGCGTACACTCTGAATAGGATAAGCCGCCTTTTCCCGGCTATAAGGATGCGTCCAGTTATCTCCTACAATTTCGTATTCGGGATGCGGTGAGTTCACCAGTACGTTGTCTTCCTTGTCGGCCTTTCCACTTTCAATCTCGGCAATCTCTTCCCGGATATGTACCATAACCTCAATGAAGTTGTCCAGTTCGGCCTTGCTTTCACTCTCGGTCGGCTCAATCATCAAGGTGCCGTGTACGGGGAAGGAGAGGGTAGGTGCATGATAACCATAGTCCATCAGACGCTTGGAAATATCGTTCTCCGAGATGCCGCTTTCTTCGTGCAGTTTCCGGCATTCCAGAATCATTTCATGACCCACGAAACCGTTCTTACCGCAATATACCACGCCATACGCATCCTTCAAGCAAGCGGCCAGGTAGTTGGCATTAAGGATAGCCACCTGGGTAGCTCTCTTCAGCCCTTCAGCTCCCATCATGCAGATGTATCCGTAGGTAATAGGCAAGATACCCGCACTTCCGTAAGGTGCAGCCGACACTTCATTCGTCGGATTGCCCTTGCTTACATGTCCCGGCAAGAACGGTACCAAATGTTCAGATACACAAATCGGACCTACACCCGGGCCACCACCTCCGTGAGGACTGGCGAAGGTCTTGTGCAAGTTCAAGTGACACAAATCGGCTCCGATGGTACCCGGATTCGTCAACCCTACCTGTCCATTCATGTTAGCACCATCCATGTATACCTGTGCACCACAAGAGTGGATAATCCGACAAATTTCCTTGATTTCCTCCTCAAAGATACCGTGAGTGGACGGATACGTAATCATCAAGGCAGCCAGTTCGTCCTTGTGTGCTTCTGCTTTCTCGCGCAAATCGTTCAAATCTACGTTCCCATGGTCGTCGCAGGCGCAAGTCAGCGGCTCATATCCCGCCTGTACGGCAGAAGCGGGGTTGGTACCATGTGCCGATGCCGGAATCAATACCAAATGACGGTGACCTTGTCCAATGCTTTCCATATAGCTCCGGATGACACGCAATCCTGTATATTCACCAGCAGCTCCGGAATTCGGCTGGAGAGAAACTCCCGCAAACCCCGTGATGGTCTTCAGCTGCTCGCACAGGTTCTGTATCAACGTCTGATAGCCTACTGCCTGGTCTTCCGGCACCAGTGGATGTATGTTCATCCAGGCCGCATTGCTCAGCGGCAACATTTCGGCAGCCGCATTCAGTTTCATGGTGCAAGAACCTAATGAAATCATAGAGTGAGCCAATGAAATATCCTTGCGCTCCAAGCGCTTGATGTAACGCATCATCTCCGTTTCCGTATGGTACTTGTTAAACACTTCATGAGTAAGGTATGCACTCTTACGCTGGAAAACTTCCGGCAGGGGAGCAGTTGCAGGAATCGGTCCAACATCATGTGTTGGCTCTTCTGCCGCTACAGCAAACAAGTTGACAAGTCGTTTGGCATCAGCCTGTGTGGTTGTTTCGTCTACACTGATACCTACGTCTCCATTGTCGAAATAACGCAAGTTGATTTCCTTGCCCAAGGCAATGGTGCGTACTTCTTGTAGCGTTACATTGTCCGGCAACTGGATTCTCAGGGTATCGAAGAACGTGTCGTGACGCAGTTTATAGCCCAGACGAACCAACTGTTCAGCTACCCATACAGCTACGGCATGCACCTGTTCTGCAATCTCACGGATACCTTCCGGCCCGTGGTACACAGCATAGAATCCAGACATCGTAGCCAGCAAAGCCTGAGCGGTACAGATGTTGGAAGTAGCTTTTTCACGTTTGATGTGCTGCTCACGAGTCTGCAAGGCCATACGGTAGCACAAGCGTCCGTATTTGTCTTTTGACAAGCCGATGATACGTCCCGGCATGTTGCGTTTGTATTCATCCCGTGTAGCAAAATAAGCAGCCGAAGGACCTCCGTAGAACATCGGCACACCCAAACGCTGTGAGCTTCCGAAGACGATATCAGCTCCCCATTCTCCCGGAGGAGTAACAATAGCCAGTGCTAAGATATCAGCGGCTACAGCCACTTTACATCCAGCCGCATGTGCCTGCTCTGTAAATGCCCGGTAGTCTTCGATGCTTCCGCTATTGTTCGGATACTGTATGATACAGCCAAACAAGTCGGGTGTAAAGGTCAAATCCTTGTAACTACCGACCTTCACCGTGATACCCTGCGGAATGGCACGGGTACGGATTACCGCCAAATCCTGCGGAAAGATTTCCTCATCCACGAACAGCACGTTGGCCTGTGCCTTCTGCTGTGCACGACTTCTCAATCCGTGCATCATTGTTGCCGCCTCAGCAGCTGCAGTAGCCTCATCCAGCAAGGAACAATTGGCCAATGGCATAGCGGTCAGGTCACTGATTACGGTCTGAAAGTTCAGCAAAGCTTCCAGTCTTCCCTGTGAAATTTCAGCCTGATAGGGAGTATAAGATGTATACCACACCGGGTTCTCGAATACGTTGCGTTGGATGACAGCCGGAGTCACGGTGTCATACCATCCGCATCCGATGTAAGTCTTATATAATTTATTTTGGGCAGCCAGTTGACCGATATGCGTGGCAAATTCACGTTCCGTCATGGCAGGAGCCAGTTTCAGCGGTTCCTTCAACCGGATATTGGCCGGAATGGTCTTGCCAATCAGTTCATCCAGGCTTTTGACCCCAATTTTTTCCAGCATCAGGGAAAGTTCTTTATCCCCAATGCCGATGTGTCGGTTTGCGAATGTCGTTGTTTTCATGATTTATACTAAGATTTATGGTTTCAGGTAAAAAACAGCTTTTCAACGGAAGAAAGGATTGTTCATCTTTTCATATCCGATAGTCGTGGTATTTCCATGTCCCGGATAAACGACTGTTTCATCGGGAAGTACCAGTAACCGCGACATGACACTGTCGCGTAACTGCTCGAAATTACCTCCTTCCAAATCAGCCCGTCCAATACTGCCCCGGAACAAGACATCACCACTGAATATACATCGTTGTGACTCACTATAGAACACCAGTCCGCCCGGTGAATGTCCTGGCACGGCAATCACCTTCAATTCTTGCTGTCCTATTTGCACCTTGTCTCCATCGGCAAGCGACTTGCCCATGGCAGGAGGTTCTTCGTTCAACGGAAATCCAAACATCCGGCAATATTCTCCGATACGCGGCAAAAGGAACTCATCCTTCTCGCTGGCTTCTGTGCCCAATCCGAACTCCCGAAGCATGAACGCATTGCCGAATACATGGTCCAAATGCAAGTGCGTGTTCAGCAGATGAACCACCGTCAGTTGGTTGTCCGTAATGAATTTCTTCAAAGTCTGCTGTTCTTCCTTATAATAACATCCGGCATCAATCACAGCTGCCTGTAGTGTTTCATCATCCCACACTACATAGCAGTTGACCGGAAACATATTGAATTCAAATGATTTTATTTTCAGCATACGATTATTATCCGTTAATGGTTACATAGACCACTTTTTTGGTCTCGAAATATTCTTCTTCAAAATAATCCTTCAAGTCGTAGACGAGTGCCTGATGTTTCACGGGCATGACCTCCTTTTCCAGCTCGCCTCCCTTCAGACAAATCAGCCCGTTGGGAAGGGCATTGTGCTGCTCCTTCCGAATGTTCTTCCGGATAATCTTCAACAAGTCTGTGAGCGGCATCACCGCCCGGCTTACCACAAAGTCAAATTGTTGCTTCTCCTCTTCGGCACGACAATGACGGGTGGTCACGTTCTTCAGTCCGATAGCCTGTGCGATTTCCGTAGCCACCTTTACTTTTTTGCCGATGCTGTCTACCAAGTGGAAATGCGTGTCGGGAAATAAAATGGCTAACGGGATACCGGGAAAGCCTCCGCCCGTGCCCAAGTCCATAATTTCAGTTTCTGGTCGGAAATGGATAATTTTCGCGATGCCCAGCGAATGCAGCACATGATGCTCATACAGATTGGTGATGTCCTTGCGTGAAATCACGTTGATTTTGCTGTTCCAGTCGGTGTACAAGTCATACAACGCCGCAAACTGCTGTTTCTGCGTCTCGGTCAGGTCGGGAAAATATTTCAAAATGATATCCATGTACGATTATTTCTTGATTAAGTAAGTGTTTATTTCTTCATAAGGCACCGTCAGTTCGAACTGTCCCATCGGGCGAGGAGCGATGTCATACTGGTTGTAGAGGAAAGTCACCCCATCTTTCCCGATCCGGAAATTATCGGGCACATACAAATCCGTATCCAGCAGGATGCCCATCTGGTTCAAACCTTCCAGACAGGTCAGCGTATCAGTCTCCAGCTTTCTGTTCGCCTCCTCCAGCAGTCTGACAAATATCAGTTTGCATATATCTTCGTCCGTTCCTTTGCGAAACACCTTCTCCTTAGTCAGTTCGCGTCCGTTGCGGGCATCTACATTGACCCAGTGTCCCCAACTGCTGGGATGTGCTCCTCCCGTGTACTGGAAGGTGGTTACCGAATAATTCCAGATGCTGTCTTTGCCCTCCGTAAGCTCAGAGTTTATCTCATACTCATAATTATACCAGTCGGGAATCTCGTCCGCCTTCATGCCGTTCTTCACATCCGTTTCATAATTCTTCTGCACGTCTTTCAGGTAATCGCTCGCCAGACTTTCCTTGATGGCAGACACGAAGGCCTGCGGAGAAGCGGCTCCGGCATGGGCGCTCGAAAACGCCTCCTCCAGCACCTTGTTGATGACTTCCGTCAGCGAATCGTTCGCTTCGGCCGAACGTAAATATTTGAAATTAATTTTAATCTGACATTTGGGAGCTTTGGGGTTGGACGCATCCAGATACACGGTGGTATCCATCGGTATGGAATCTACAGAAAGACGGCTTCCTTCTGCCGACCGGTTTCCGGTACACCCAGGCAATACCATTGTGGAAAGCGCTCCACATAAAATGGAGGAAAAGATTCCTCCCTGTATTTTTTTCATCATATTCAGAACTTTATAATCAGTGATGATTTCTATGTCTACAAATATAGCATAACTTCGCGAATTGTCATGGAAAAAGGAATTCTTTTTGTAAATCTTTGCCATTCCCATGGAAAAATTCTTTCTTTGCAAAATGTAACCTATTAAGATTAGAATGCCATGATGATAACTGAAAACTGGGGAATTGTTTCCTATGAAGCAGCCTGGCAACGACAAACTGTTCTCTTTGACCAACTGATTGAAGCAAAACTTCACGAAAAGCCTTATACTAACCGACTTATCTTTTGCCAGCACCCACATGTATATACGCTGGGAAAACACGGCAAAACCGCTAATATGCTGCTGAACGAGAATCAACTCCATGCCCTTCATGCTGAACTTTTTCACGTAGACCGAGGAGGAGATATCACCTATCACGGACCCGGACAATGGGTGTGCTATCCCATTCTGAATCTGGAAGATTATAACTTGGGGTTGAAGGAATACCTGCACTTGCTGGAAGAAGCCATCATTCGCCTGTGCGGACAATACGGCATAGAGGCGGGAAGAGTGGAGGGGGCTACCGGCGTTTGGCTGGGCACGGGCACACCCGACGAACGGAAAATTTGTGCCATGGGCGTCAGAAGTAGCCACTTCGTTACAATGCACGGACTGGCTTTCAACGTGAACACCGACCTCCGCTATTTTGGATACATCCACCCCTGTGGATTCATTAATAAAGGGGTAACCTCATTGGCTGCTGAGCTGCATCGAGAACTTCCGATGGAAGAGGTGAGAGACAAACTGGAAAAACTAATCCGCAATTTATTGGGCGAAACGGTTTGACCCATCAATCAAGCCGTTTCGTCTTATATTTCTTCAGGGACGGTCCGTAAAAGCCTTCAATTGGGCACAGATTTGCGCCATCCCTTTCACAGAAGGGTGACCCTCCTGCTTGTCAATGCCTTTCAGTTCAAGACAGGGCACCCCATAATACTGACAGATGGTCTTCACCGATTCGTTGATCTCCGCCTTCAAATCGCAGTTCAACAGGAAATACACTTCCACATTAGGATAGCGGTAACGAATGTGTTCTAACATATAAGCCATGGCCGGACGGAAGCTGTACAAATCCTTCTTTGTCCAATTCTGATACTGGTATTGCCCCAGAGGCGCTCCAGCCCAACTGTCATTCGTTCCGCCGAATATCAGGATGATATCCGGGCAGCCCAGGTTGTCCATTCGCGTCACGAACGAACGATCGGAATAATCCGCCTTTCCATATCCTGTATGACAGATAGTGGAGCCCGAGAAAGAATTATTCACACACAGACGGTAACCACCTTCCTGAATGAACTTGTACCACCACGTCTGGCTGACGGAAGTCACATCGTTCTTACTCAAAGGTTGGGGAAAATACCACACAGCATTCGTGTCCGGTTGAAGATAATGTTCAAAGGTGGAATAAGAATCTCCCAAAATAGAGACGGACTTCCGATACTGCGAAAATCCGGTACTGCAAATCAAAAGAAAGAAAAGCAGCATAGCATACGTTTTTCTCATGACATGTCGGTTAAAGTTTCCACAAATGTACGTGATAAAAAACAAACCCCATAGAAAAAGTTGATGTAAATAAGGAGTTTTTGTCCGGAAACAAGTAATCAGGGTAAAATTATCTGTAATTCATCTACTGCAAATCTCTCCAAACTGACGTATTTTTGTAGCATAGAAATCTATAACATATTATAAAAGACATGGAACTAAATGATTTTTTAACGCACGTAGCCCAGCGTCGCCCGTTGAATACCCCTGAAATTCAGGAGTTCCTGAACCGGATGAGCGACGAGGCCCGTCGGGTAACTTTTGAATTGAACGGCTCCTACCATACCATGGAAGAAATTCAAGCACTGATGTCCCATCTTTTCGGAAGACCGGTCGATGCATCTTTCCGGGTGTTTCCTCCGTTCTACACCGACTTCGGAAAAAACATTCATGTGGGGAAGGATGTGTTTATTAACGCTTGCTGCCATTTTCAGGACCAAGGCGGTGTGACTTTGGGAGACGGCTGCCTCATTGGGCATAATGTAGTGTTTGCCACCCTCAACCATGACTTGAATCCGGAACGGCGAGCTTACATGACTCCAGCTCCCATCGTCTTGGGGAAACGGGTATGGGTAGGCTCGAACAGTACCATCCTGCAGGGAGTCACCATCGGCGATAATGCCGTAATTGCCGCAGGGGCCGTCGTGACGAAGGATGTGCCGGCCAATACGATAGTAGGAGGAGTACCAGCTAAATTTATCCGGAACATAGAATAAAGATTTTGCGTTTTTGTCTATATGAGAAAAGGTCAGGGGATATGCTATCTTCGGACCTTTTTTATAAAACTGCTTCAGACCAGAGCATAAAAAAAGTTCCAAAAATCTTTCGATTTTTAGAACTTCCTCATTTTGCCTCACGGCTTC
>ULMR01028245.1_pt1 | contig 23773 bp, 23 predicted proteins | sample 1951711 | NCBI WGS metagenome assembly ULMR01 (sample SAMEA4835556, study PRJEB28245) | human gut metagenome | biome: gut microbiome; material: fecal sample | place: Denmark | collected 2008 | reverse complement strand
TCGGTGGTCTTATCGGAGGTGCGATTGCAAGCTGGGGAGCAGGAAAAGTTATGGATGCAGCTCTAAACGAAAAAGATTCTCTAAATAAATCAGAAGCTGAAATTTACGCTGAAGAAAAAAATAAAGAAAAATCAAAAGCAGCAAAAGCACTAGCAGAAAAAGCTGATAGCTCTCAAGCAGCCCAAGAAGAACTTTTACTTGCAACAGCAGAAAAAGCAAATAAAGAAGGAGGTTTCGATGATCAAACAACTCTTGATGCTTATAAAGAACTTATAGCTCAAAGAGAAGGATCAGCAGGAACATCAAGTGATAACTCAATACAATATGCTCAAGCGCAAGAATCTGAATATGATCCACTAATAAGTCAACTGGAATCAATAGCTAATATAAATTATGTTTCATAAAAAAAAGGCCGTCTAAAAAAACGGTCTTTTTTATTATTTTTATTAAATTTTAAAAAGTAGAAACGTTAAAATCTCTTTCGGATTTACTTGATGTGCATTCTAGCACATTTTTCAGAAATCTTTCAATTGCATACTCCATTGAGGATATTTCTTCCTTCAATGCCTTGTAACTTTCTTCTCGTACATCTCTTAGAGCGGTTTCAAAAATTTCATCGTGATACATTTCAATCTCCTTAAATAAGTTACTCCCGTAGACTTTATGCTCGCAATTTTGAAATATTACTTCTAAAGGCTACTTCACATATTCCCATAACGGCATTTTTTAGAACATTCTTTAAGAAAAATAATAATATTGTTACAAAATTTATTATTCCTACAAAATAAAATAAGTTTAATGTAAAATATTAGAATATTACAGGGGAAGTAGAATGGCTACAGATTTTCTAACAAGTTATGATTTTTACTCAAGCAGACGCGATATGGAGGTAATATCGCAAATAGTTGAATCTCTAAAAAAGATTCTTGAAGAAGATAAACTTCAATCACAACCACTTTTCTTAAAAACATCAGAAAATCTGATTTTAAATATTGCAAGAAAAGTTGTTCAAGAGAAAAAGAAAACTTTTCTTATTGGTATCACTGGCGAAAGCGCATCAGGTAAAACTGTTTTTGTTGATAACACAATTAAAGCATGCGTTAAAGAAAAAAAAGAAGGTATTTATACAGTAATTCGCTGTGATGATTATTACAAAGATACTTCAAAAGAATTGCAAGAAGCCGGAAGTTATGAAGCCCTATTTAAAACAGGTTTTAGCTTTGATACCCCTGATGCCATTGATTTAGACTTAATGAAAAAGCATCTTATGAAATTGAAAACAGGAAAAGAAATAACTTCTCCAAAATATGATTTTGTTACTTGTGTCTCTGATCCGAACGGTGATGTAAAAAAGCCTGCTAAAGTTGTTTTGACAGAAGGCTTGTATGTTTTAAATGAAGGTATCAGAGATATAATGGACGTAAAAGTTTATGTTTTCACTCCTCTTGAAGTTATAAAAGACAGATGGTACAGAAGAGCTGCACTAAGAGGGAAAACAGGAAAAGCCGCTGATTTACAATTCCAGGATGTAAATAAGACAGCACAACAATACATAAGACCTGCATATCAAATTTCTGACGCAGTTATTAACGGAATGGTATCTCAAGAATATATTCAAGAAATTACTGATAATATATTTAATACATTAAAAAATATAGTAGAATATTAAAAAAGAGCCTTTTAAAAGGCTCTTTTTTTATCTAATGACCGCATGATGTGCATTTTGGTTGGATAGTTTCTATATATGTTTGGTTACAAGTATTGCAATTTTCTTCAGCAAAAGCTTTTCTGCAAGATTGACATGGCTGTATTTTTACCTTTGTACATTCATCACATTTTACCTTTTTAACCTTACATTTATTGCAATTTTTAAAACCTGTGAATGGGTTTAAACTAAAACTTGTTCTATTTTCACCTATACCTACGTAAGGCATAGGGTTTAAATAATACATATACGGCATAGGATTAAGAGCTTGAACTTCTTCCCAAGCGGCAAATGCTCCTTGAGATGAAAAACATACTGCACCAACTAATAACAAAGAAATAAATAATTTTTTCATAACATACTCCCATTTAAAATAAAAACACTTTTAAATCACATTTATAACACCCCTTATAATAAACTTTTAAACACTTAATTACCATAGCATAAATAGCAAAGAGGACTGCCTAAAAGCAGTCCTCCTAAAGTTGAATTTTTATTTTTTGATTAATTATTGGTTTACTCTAACTAAAGAAGCATCATCAAGTAAGATTACATAAATTTCTTCGCCATCTTTAGCGTGATATTGCAAGCCTTTAGTAATAAGACCTGTTGCAAGACCAACTGCTGCGCCAACAGGTAAACCGATTGCAACACCAGTACCGATTAAATCAGGACTTGGAATGAATGCAAAGCCAACACCAGCACCGGTACCAACAGCACCACCAGTTAATGTACATAATACTAATTTACCTGTTGTCATCCAAGGACCTTCTTTTAAAGAATAATCTTTAGAGAAAGGTTTAGCATTGAATGCTGCTTCTCTTCCGTCAGGGAAGATAATTTTTTGCAATTGAGGGTAAACTCTTGCATTTTTATTAAACCATTTTGGATCTTTAATTTCGTTAATTTGAGCTACAAATTTTGTATTTGCAGGAATAATAAGAGTTCCTTCTTCAGTATAAATATCTTCTTTAGCTACAAAGTTAACGATATCGCCTGCTTTGTGATCTTCTGATTTGAATTTTTCATCAAAAGCAACAACTAAAACGTTACCTTGGTTAATAACACTTTGAACATTATTAACTTTAACTTCATTGTTAGGAGCTTTTCTTGTAACATCAAGGTGTTCTACTTTAGTAACTCCAAGATATTGTTGTTTAACAAGATCCAATTTTTCTTTTAGTCTAGCCAAAAGAACAGCAGCTTCTGCTCTTGATAAATTATCATTTGGTCTTAATTCTCTTGAATCCGGATAATTTACGTAAATACCATAGTTAATAGTTTTTGCGTAAACATTTTTTGCCCAAGCAGGAATAGCTGATGCATCTTTGAATTGATCTAATACAGATTTGTCAGCCTCCATATCTTTTGTAATATGGCTGATAACTGATTGAGCTTCAGATCTTAAAACTGATTTATTAGGTTTAAATGTACCATCCGGATAACCATAAACAAGACCTAACTGTTGTGAACGTAAAATATTATCATAGTTAGGATTTGATTTTGAAACATCAGAAAATTTATTAGAAATAGTTACATTTAAATTTTCATCAGATAATACTTTTAATAAAGCATTTACAAATTCAACTCTAGTCATATCACCTTCCGGATTAAAACGATTACCGGAAAGAGACATAATATTGTCGTCAACGACAGCATTAATTTCCTTGCTGGCCCAATAATTTTGGCCGACATCTGCAATTGATGCAGCTAATGCAGGGATTGCATTAAATGACAACAAACACAGTGCCATTAACCCTGAAACAAATTTCTTCATTTTTTACTTCCTCATATTTACTAGTAAACCTTTTTCGTGTATGATTATATCGTACATATTATTTTTTGTAAACATGTAATTATAATTTTAATAATTTTACCCAATATAGAAAGGAAGAATATGGATAATTACACTATGACCAAAATCGTTGCAACTCTAGGACCTGCAACGTCTACAAAAGAAAAAATCAGAGAGCTTTTTAAAGCTGGCGTAACCATGTTCAGATTAAATTCTTCACATGGCGATGTTGAAATGCACAAGACAAATTTGTCTTACATCAGAGAAATTGAAAAAGAAGAAAAAACATTAATTCCTGTACTTTTAGACCTTCAAGGTCCAAAAATCAGAATTGGTAATTTACCTGAATCTATTGAAATTCACAAAGGTCAAATTCTTAAATTCCGCCACCAAGCTGAAATTACAGGCGATATTTTACCTGTTGATTACAAAGGCATGGCAGATGACGTTACACCTGGTGAAAAAATCATGATTGATGACGGTAAAATTCAACTTGAAGTTAAAAAAGTTGAAGATAGAGTTATCTTTGCTGAAGTTTTAACAGATGGTTTATTGAAACAAAGAAAAGGTATTAATATCCCTGGTTCTCAAGGCAGCCTCGATGTTTTAACAGAAAGAGATATCAAGTTTGTTGATTTCGCTGCTCATAATGATATTGATTACCTTGGTTTATCATTTGTTAGAGAAGCTTCTGATATCGTTAAATTGAGAGAATTATTACACAGCCACGGTAACACAACTGCAAGAATTATTTCTAAAATTGAAAAACATCAAGCTGTTAATAATATTGATGCAATTATTGAAGTATCAGACGGTATCATGGTTGCTAGAGGCGACTTAGGTATTGAAATTTCAAATGAAAACGTACCTATCGTTCAAAAAACTATCATCAGAAAAGCTAATGCAAAAAGAAAAGTTGTAATTGTAGCTACACAAATGTTAGATAGCATGATTGAAAACCCAATTCCTACACGTGCTGAAACTTCAGACGTAGCAAACGCTATTTTAGACGGAACAGATGCTATCATGTTATCAGGTGAAACTGCTGCAGGTGCTTACCCAGTTGAAGCAGTTGCTATGATGAAGAAAATTGCAGATAATATCGAAGATTCTCCATTCATGAGAAAAAATAAATTCCCAAGAAAAATGATTGAAGAAGAAAAAGATTCTCAAGCAATGGCAATCGGTATGTCTATCGCTGATATGACAAGAAAAATGGATGTTAAAGCAGTTATCGCATTGACAGGAAGCGGATTTACAGCTTCTATGTTAGCTGAAGCAAAATTGAGTGTTCCAATCTTTGCTTGCTGCCCACACAAATATATTTGTCGTGACATCAAATTATACAGAGGCGTTTATCCAATCCCTCTTGATTTTGAAGCTTCTATTGATAAAAAATCTTTAATTGAATTGGATAACTTCTTAATTTCAAGCTTAGGACTTGCTAAAGGTGATTTTATTCTAATTACAGGTTCAGTTCCTGAACTTCTTGTTGGTGGAACAAACTTCATTAAAATCCACAAAATTGGATTATTAGGTGAGTAATCTAAGTTTTAAATAAACTTGAAAAGGCCGCTTTATTTAATAAGCGGTCTTTTTTTTACTCAAAAAAAATCCCCTTTTTTATAAAGGGGAAAAGTTTTGTTTTTAGGAAGGTAGGAATAGGAATTAATTAGTCTCTCTCTTATTTAAAATACTCTCTCTTTTAATATCTTTGTGTTTTATATAACCTTATATATATAAAGTATATAAACAAAGTTCAATTTCAAAGATTACCCAATTCGTTACAAAAATTAATACTTGATTTTCATAATACATTGATATATAATTTTTTTAGTAGGAGATGTACACAGGAGTTAGGAATGTTAGTTTCATCCATCGCACGTTTTAACTTATTAAACACTATGAATAATGCCTCATTTGCCTCAATGCAAACAGCAAATTCAATGATGGGAAATAATTCTCATACATTTGGCGGTGAGCATGACTTAAGTATGCTTAATAAAATGGATAAGAAAATGAGTCTTGATTTATTGACAAACAAATTGCTTTATAATGTTGCTTATCTGCAAGAAAAAATGGCTTTAAAACATCAAAATCCTAAAATTAACAAATCATTAAATATATTAGCTTAATCGTTTTCTTTTTTAAATAGCTCTTTAACAAGAACTGAACAAATCGCAGGGATAATTGCGACTAATATTAATACATTTGTTATACCGAATTTTTCTGCCACAAATCCAAGCATAGACATTACTATTGCAACAATTCCCCAAGAAAATCCGTTTATGAAACCTGAAATTATGCTTTTGTATTCAGGTAGTACGTTTTGTGCCATTATCATTGTTACCGGAGTTGCCATCATTGTTATAAAGCCCATTACAACAAATACAATTAAAGATAATGTCGGATGAGATGAGCAAAGCATGATAAATAAAATCATCAATGGCAAAGTAGATATCATTGAAATATAAAATACATTAGCTGCACCAATTCTTTTTTCAATAGAGCTGCTGATTAAAGAGCCTATTCCACCTGCAAAGATGAATAAGAATAAAGCCATACCTATATAAAACGGTTTATAACCCATATTTTTCCACAAAAACGGAAGTAGGATAAAGCATGCTGACATAATCATAGTTTTTAGCATGGCAATTACATTTAAAATATTTAATTTTCTGTTAGTTAAAATTCTTTTGAAGGCAGTTTTAAAATCAATTTTAGAAATTACAGGCTCAGTCAATGACAATTTAGGGACACATTTAAACATTAAAAATGCCCATACAATTCCAAAAACTGTCATTAATGGCATTTTAGGCATTCCTAAAAATTGAGTAATTGCAGATGATACAACAGGTCCGCAAGAATAACCTAAAGTTCCCATTGCAACAAAAACAGCCATTGATTTACCTGCATTTTCTTTATTTGCAAATCTTGAAGCAAAGCCTAAAGCTTGCGGGTGAAAAAGGCTTGACCCGATACTTCCGATAATTATAAATAATACAAGGATAAACGGATTATGAGCTAAAGCCGAAAGCGGGATAAATATTGAAGATAAAAAGATACCCCAAAATATGAATGATCTTTTTACGATATTATCTGCAAAATAGCCAAACAACGGCTGCAATAAAGATGAAAAGATATGAGAAATTGTTAATATAATAGTTGCAACCGCCATTGATATACTTATTTTAGCCGCAATAAAAGGCATAATCGGATTTAATACGCCTGTATAAATATCATTAATAAAATGTGCACCGCTTAACCAGAATAGTGCTTTCTTATTTTGGGGTAAATTTTCTTTCATACAACTATTTAAGGATAAATAAAAGGTTAAATCAATATTTCAAGTTTTTATCTTTATAAAAAATAACAATCATTAATATTACAGCAAAAATAATTAAGATAAGTGACATAAGTTGTGCAACAGGAATTCCGCCAATATTAAGTACGCTGTCAATTCTTAAATGCTCAACAAAAATTCTTACAAATGAGTACATTATCAAATATGAGCAAGCCAAAATTCCTGGATATTTAGACAATTTTTTAAAAAGCGACAAAAGAATTATAAAAATAATTAAATCCAAAATACTTTCATACAAAAATGTCGGATGAAAATATTGATAATCCATAAATTGAACAGGTCTGTGCTGAATAGGGATATACAATTTCCAAGGAAGGTTTGTAGGCGTTCCAAAAGCTTCTGAATTGAAGAAATTTCCCCATCTTCCAATGCATTGTCCCAAAGATGTTCCGCATAAAAAAACATCAATAAGCTTTAAAAACGAAAGCTTATAAATTTTAGCAAAACAATATAAAGCCAAAATTCCGACAATAATCATTCCATGTATAGACAAACCACCTTGTCTTATATAAAAAATTTCTGTCGGATGCTGTAAATAATAAGAATAATTTACACAACAATAATACAAACGAGCACCAACAATACCGATTATTATAATCAAAGGTGCAAAATCAATTATATTTTTAGCTTTTTCTCTATCGTAGAATTTTTCATATAACAAATAAGAAGTGTAAACACCTACAAAAATTGCAACAGCAAGAATTATTCCGTAATAATAAACAGAAAAGCCTAAAAAACTAAATGCGACATCACCGGGGGATTGAAACATAACTACTTAACCGTATATTTTGCTAAAAGCATCTCAAGCTCTTTTACTTTATCTTCAATATAAGCTCTGTCATCATTAGTTTCGTTTTTATCCAAATACAATCTGTAATCAGAAATCGCATTACCTAAAAGCGATGTAAGTATTTTTTTACTGCTTTGTGAAAGCTCTTTATTTTCAGCTTGAGAATTGTCATCAGCTTCCTGTTCAGTTTCAGAAGCCTTTTGGATTGTATCATCGTCATTTACTATAACTTCACCTGATATAATATCTTTTGCGAGATTTTCTTCGCAAACAGCAAGCGAATAGTAAGCATCAGGAAAATCAGGATTTAATTTTATAGCATCATTATAAGCCTGAATAGCATTTGAATAATCTTCAGCCTTAGTATAAGCAACAGCAAGATTATAACGAGTTTCAAAAATACTTCCGTCTAAATCAACACTTGATTTCAAACGTTCAATAGCAGAAGCATAATCTCCTTTGTCCATAAAATCTTTTGCTTTATTATTAAGTTCTTGTACTGCGAAATTATTTATACAAGCTGTTGATACAACAGAAATAAACAAAATCGCTGCTAGTAAAAAAGCTTTTTTCATGCTATAATCAACCTCATAAAATTATTTGTAATATTTATTATAAAATAATCAAAGAAATTTGGCAAATCTTTATAATTAAAGTTACAAATAGGAGAATATGAGGGTAAAATATGTCAGAAGACAAAGTTATTAAATTAGGAGCCAAAAGAGAAAAAACAGCTGAACACAATCATCATGAACATAAAGAAGATGATCTTGTATATTGCAGTTTTTGCGGAAGACCGAATACACAGGTTTTGAAAATGGTTCAAGGTCCGGGTGTTAATATCTGCTCTGAATGTGCCATGATTGCTGTTCAATATTTAATTTTAAATGACAGAATGCCATCGGCAGAAGCTCAAGCAATCCTTGATGCTTTTTGGGGAAAGGCTCGTAAATGATGGATATTAATGGGTTAAATCCATTTGAAATAAAAGCGGAGATAGGCAAAATCTTTGATACCTTAAAAGGTGTTAAAGATTTTGAGAATTACGCAATTCATTTTCACACACTTGACTTGCAAAAAGACAAAACTATAATTGTAAAACTGCTTTTTAAAGAGATAAATAACCCAAAGCATAATGCGGCATTATTAAAATTTATGTTGCTAAGATATTGCACAAATGAAGTTTTGAGTGAACATCTTTGGAATATAATTAAAAATTCAATGAGTTCAAATCAGGCAAAAATCTTTGCACTTGACCTTTTAAGAGATATTGATACAAATTGGTCTTATGAAGAATGTGGCAAATATCTGGATAATCCTGATGAACTTGTTGAATCAGATACTAAAAAAATTCTTGATAATGCACTTGCAAACCCAGAAGTTCAAATTGACTTTTTAGACTTTTTAAGCTCACTTGATGAAAATGATAAAATTATTCTTTTAAAATCATTAGGCGACGATTATGATAAAGATGAGCTTGCAAATATGCTTGTTCCGGTGTTTTTATCAATGCCATATTCAGAAACAGGCAAAACTGCACTTGAAATATTAGGTAATTCAAAATCTCAACTTGCATATCACGCTCTTCATAGTGCATTGAATTTTGTTGATGAATCTCTTGTTCCTTCAATCAAGAAAAATCTGTCTATTCTAAAACTTGCAGGGATTAGAGAAGATAATTCACTAAAATTTTACAAAAATATTCTAAAGGATTCAAAGCCTTACAAATTCTGCATAACCTATCCTGACGGACACGGAAATCAAGCAGTTATTATATCACGACTTACAAAATCAAAAAAAGTTCAGTTTGTTGCGATAGTAATTGACGATTACAAAGGAATTCGTGATTGTTTCGGGTTTAATGAGATTACACAATTTGAATGTAATGCAATAATAGAAAGATTTTACAGAGGTCAAAGAGCACTGGATTTAGAGCCTGAAGTTTTAAAATCAATTCTTGAGCAGGCTGAAAAATTGTCAAATCACAATATGCCTTATGAATATATATGCTGGAGAAACTTACTTGCAGATATTGAAGCAAAGCCATTAAAGCTTAATTACAATATAAAACAGCTTTCAAAAGATGAATTTGAAAAAATCTTAAAATATGATTTTACGGATTACTGGTTTTTGAACAGCACTTATAGCGATGAATTTGAAGAATTTATAAAAAATATTGATACAATTCCATCAAAAGATTTTGAAAAATATATTGATGAAAATCTTGAAAATGTATTTTACCCTGAAGAATACAGAGTTTGGACAAAAAGAATTTTAAATTGTTCACTTCTTAAACACCTTTCAGGTGATGAAAAAGCTGCACAAAATTTGTATAACTTATATAATGACAAAAAATTAATAAGAGAACTGTTCAAAAACATTCTGCGAAAAAGCATTTATGAATACTATTTTGCACAAAAAAATACAGAAAGAATTAAAGATATAGAAGATATGTGGGTAAAATAAAATGTATAAAGTAATGGCATTAGATATAGGAACAAAAAGAATAGGAGTAGCACTAAGCGATTATCTTTTAGTGCTTGCGAAAGGTCATTCCTGCATACCAAGACAACCGGAAGATAAAGCTTTAGAAGAAATAAATAAAATAATAAAAGAAAATAACGTAAAAAAAGTTGTAGTCGGAGTTCCCTACAATATGGACGGAACTCTTGGCGATCAAGCTAAGGATTGTAAAGATTTTGCATCAAAAATTCAAAATATTGAAATTATCTATGAAGATGAAAGACTTACATCAGACACTGCAGAAGAGAATTTGCGAGCAAAAAAAATTGACTTTAGAAAAAATAAAGGACTTGTTGATATTGAAAGTGCTTGTATTATACTTGAACAATACCTTGCAAGATGTTAAAATTTAATTTATCATAATAATAAAGAAAGGAAAAATAAAAAATGGCAGATGAAGATCAAATAATTGAAACAATTGACGAAAACGGCAACGTAATCAGATTTGAATTATTCGATATCGTTGAAGTTGATGAACAGGAATATGCACTTTTGTTACCTGTTGACGAAGAAGAAGACGATGAAGTTGTTCTTATGAGATTGTCCAAAGACGGTGATGAATACTTGTTTGAAACAATTGACGATGATGAAGAATTCGACAGAGTTGCAGAATATGTTGAAAATATGGAAGATGAAGACGAAGACGAGGAATAGATTTTGTTTGAAAGATTTACGGAAAAAGCAATAAACGTCGTAAGTACATCTCAAAAATTAGCAAAAGAATCGGGAGCAGCAAAAGTTGCTCCGGAACATCTTTTGCTTGCTCTTTTTGATGAAGCAAAAGGTATTTCGTTAAAAATATTTAAAACTTACGATATTACACATGAAAAGCTTGAAGAAGAAATAAAGAAATATATTCCGATTCATACAACGGCAAATATCAAACAGCCAAACCTTCCGTTTGACAATGAATATAAGGAAATTTTAAAGAAAACTCTTGATTTGGCAAATAAATCAGGGCATCAAACAATTCTTTATGAACACTTATTTCTTTCCGTAATCTCAGATAAAAAATCAAACAATGTTAAAATCCTTGAAGATTTAGGATTCGATATTTATAAATCAAAATCACTTTTGGAAAAACTTGTCCAAAAGAAGATAAAACGCCTTTATCACCCTGAAATTGATGAAGATAAAAATAACGAAGAAAATAAAGCAAAAGAAACAGATAATATCTTTAACAGCAAAGAATCAGAAAAAGTATTTGAACGTGCTGTTGCAAAATTATCAACATCAAATTACGAAATACTGGGTACAGAACAAATTATTTCTTCAATACTTGAAGATAAAGATTCTGAACTTTCTAAAATATTTGAACAATACGGAGTTACAAGTGAAAACTTTGAAGAAAAACTTGCTAACATCCAATCAAGACAAGCTGAATATGAAGGCAGACAAATTATATTTACGCCAAATGCCTTCAGAACTATGAATATGGCATTAGAAACAGCAAAAGAACTTGGTTCATCAGTTGTTTTACCGGAACATATAGTTTTAGGACTTTTGAAAACCAAAAGCGGTATTGCATACGATATATTAAAAGAATTAAAAATTCAGGATAACGAGCTTGCTCGAAGCATTATAAAACCGATAGAAAAACAAATGCCTGAGACTTTGACAATTTTAAGACTTGCAAAAGAAGAAGCAAGAAGGTTAGGTCGAAATATTGTCGGAACAGAAATGTTTTTATTAGGTATAATCGGAGAAGGCACAGGTATTGGCGGACAGGTGCTGGCAGAACTTGAAATCACTATGAAGGATGCAAGAGCTGTTGTTGAAAATATGATAGGCTTTGGTAACGAGTATTATGATAAAGAAATAGTTTTTACCAAACGTGCAAAACGCGTACTTGAAACAGCTTGGGAATTGGCTAAAAAAGATCACAAAGAAAAAATTGAATCAGCTCACATGCTTCTTGCACTAACAACCGAACCTGATTCTCTTGCGATGAAGGCTTTGGAACAACTTGGAGTTGATGCGGTTGAAATTAAAGAGGGAGTGAAAAAATTCCAAGAGGCTTAATTGATTAGTAGCAGAATTGAAAATTTTATAAAAAAATATAACTTATCAGGCACATTTATCATTGCATTTTCAGGCGGTTATGATTCGATGTGCCTTTTAGATATTCTTTATAAACTTAAGCAAGATGTTGTGGCAGTTCACCTAAACCATAATTGGCGCGGAGAAGAAAGCAAAAAAGAAGCTCAAAATTGTGAGAATTTTGCAAAATCCAGAAATATTCCATACTATTCTGAGATTTTACCGGATACAGTTGAAAAAACAGAAACTGCCGCAAGAGAAGCAAGATACGATTTTTTTAAAAGATGTGCAAAAAAATTTAATTCAAATATAGTCTTTACGGCTCACAATTTTGATGACAATGCGGAAACCGTACTTTATAGAATTATAAAAGGCACAGGAACAATCGGACTGCAAGGAATTAGCGAGCATCGAGATATATTTTATAGACCGCTTTTAAAAACTCAAAGAGCAGAAATTGAAAAATACATCAAAGAAAATAATTTATCACCTAATGTAGACAGTTCAAATTTCAATTCAAAATATAAAAGGAATCTTATAAGACATGAGATTTTTCCACTATTAAAACAAATTAATCCCAAACTCACGCAAGCTCTAAATTCGCTATCTGAACTTGCGATTGAAGATAATGAACTGATAAATTCATATATCCCGAAAAATCTGATAAAAGCGTCTTATAAAGAGCAAAAGCGACTTATTTACAAATTGCTTGCAGATAATAATATTGAATACGATAGAAAAAAAATAGAAAATATACAAAAATTCGTAGAAGAAAATAAAAATTCAAAATCAGGTAAAAAAATCTCAATAAGCAAAGACCTCTGGTTATATGTAAATAATTTAAAAGCAGAATTAATAACAAAAGAAGATAAAAAAAATACGCAAATACAAATAAATAAATGCTGCAAATATAAATTTGAAGATTTTGAATTTTCAATAGAGCCTTTTGAGGGTGAGATAAAAGAATTTCCATCAGATAAAGATTTCAAAGCTTATGTTAATCTAAAAGATATTAATTTTATACTAAGACATAGAGAAAACGGAGATATTATAAGACCGCTCGGGCTTTTGGGAAGTCAAAAACTAAAAAAATATCTTAACGAAAAGAAAATTCCTGCTCATGAAAAAGACAAACTTATATTTTTATGCCAAAATAATGAAATACTATGGGCCCCGGGATTAGGAATAAGTGAAAAAATTAAAGTTGTAAATACTCCAACGCATGTGTTAACATTAAAAAGAGGTTAGGTTATGGATATAAAAAAATTAAAAGTCCTGTTTGACGAAAATCAGATACAACAAAGAATTAAAGAAATTGGAGATGAGTTAAACAAATTATACGGTGATGAAGAAGTTATTGCGGTGTGCGTTTTAAAAGGTGCTGTTATGTTTGCAGTTGATCTTGTAAAACATCTTAAAATGCCTTTAAAATTGGAATTTATAAGACTTTCAAGCTACAACGGAGGAACAACGACATCAGGAAAAGTTAATGCTGTAAATATAGCTCTACCTGATTTGAACGGGAAAAATGTTTTGATAATCGAGGATATTGTAGATACAGGTCTGACTGCTAAATTTTTACTTGATTTTATCAAGTGCAATTTCCACACAAAATCTACTAAATTTTGTTCACTATTAGATAAAAAGGTTACAAGACTGACTGATGTCGATGCGGATTATTACGGTTTTGATGTTGATGACAAATTTTTAATCGGCTATGGACTTGATTATGACGGATTATACAGAAATTTACGATATATCGGTTATTTGGAGAAAACTGATTTGGAGTAAAAATTGAACAGATTTGAAGACGCTTTTGAAAAAATTAATGAATTTTACAAAATTAAGCCCTCTGAAAATTTTAAAGAAGAGATTTTTAACGTACTAAGTCAGATTATCAAGTTTGAAACAGGAGGAATAATTTTCAGCAACACTCAAAAGCCTGAATATCTTTATAAAACAACAAACTTGGATTTTAAAGACGAAAAAGTCAAATATTTAAAAGAAAATTTAAATTTTAAAGAAATAACATTTGGTACAATCATAATATCAGGAAAATCCTTTACAGATGTGGATAAAAAAATTTTTGCGACCTGTTCAACAATAATTTCTGATCTTATAAAAGATTATGAAATGTCAAATATCGCAAAAACACAAATTCACGAGCTTCAGCAGGGATATTTAAAAATCAACAAAAAAGATATTAAAAGGACCAAATTTATATCGCATATATCTCATGAATTGCGTACTCCAATTAATTCTATATTGGGATTTTCCGACATTTTGAACGGAGAATTTACAGGGAAATTAACAGAAAAGCAAAAAGAATACATAAATGACATCAAAATATCAGCCCTAAGACTTTTGGAAATGGTTAATGAAATATTAGATATTTCAAAAATAGAAGCTAAAGCTTTGAAATTAAACTTGCAGGAATTTGAAACATTATCTTGTATAAAAGAGGTAATAAACATAATAAATCCGCTTTTAATGCAGAAAAATCTTGCATTTACAACTGATATAGAAAATTTTAAACTTGTAGCAGATTACCCAAAATTTCAACAAATACTTTTAAATCTTTTGAGTAATGCAATAAAATACACAAATGAAAATGGTAAGATACATCTTTCCTGCAAAAAACTAGAAGATAACAAAACGGAATTATGCATAGAAGATAACGGGATTGGAATTGCAAAAAAAGATTTGAAAAAAATATTCAAAAAATACGAGCAGTCAGGGAAAATTCAAAACAATTCAACTGGACTTGGACTTGCAATAACAAAGGAGCTTGTAAAATTACATAAAGGCAAAATTCTTATCGAAAGCGAAATAGATAAAGGAAGTAAATTCACCGTAATTATTCCATAAATAGTATTATTGTTTTTCCTAATTTAACATGTTATATTAAAAATAAGAAAATAGAGAGGGAAGTTGAATTATGGCATCTATTAAAGACGCTTTTGAAGAGGCTATTCAAGACAACGGAGCTTTAGCAAAATATTTTTTATTTGCAATACCTGTTTATTATTGTACAAATTTATATTTAAATTCTGATAAAAGTGAGCTTTTTAAATTTTGGATTGCAAGCGCAATAACATTCATATTTCTTTTTGGTGTGTTAATAGAATGTACTACAAATGTTCGTAACGGTAAGGATTCTGTACTACCTTCTTATAATATTTTCAATATATTCTGGGCAGGAATAAAAGGCTTAGTTGCACTAGGCCCAATAATAGCTATAAACAGTGCAATAGCATATTTTTTATGTAACTACATAACAAATTACGTTGCAGAAGCAAATACATTATTATTTTTAAGATGCATAATTTGTGGAGTATTCGGTGCAATTATCCTAACAGGATATCTTTGTTATGCTAGAACATTTAAAATTCTTGATGCTTACAATTTAAAAGCAATTTCAAATTCCAGTATGGATATACTTATCGCAGTTATATTTATGATTCCGCAAATATTAGTAGCTGATGCTGTCCTTATTGCACCAATAACTTATATTGTATGGATATTTTTTGGAATACCCCATTCGATTGCAACATTTTACTGGTGCATGTGTCTTGTATTTAACCTTGCGATGTGTGGTCATTACCTTGCACAAGTCGCTTATGAAACAATTGCCGTTAAAGAAAATTCTGATAGAATAATTTAGTTATTCAACATTTCACGTAATTTTTTAAGTTTGTCACGAATTTCTGCGGCACGTTCAAAATCAAGAATTTTAGCGGCTTTATGCATATCTTTCTCAAGCTTGTCGATAAGTTTTGGTAAATCTTTTTTATCGATACCCATATCAACCATTTCTTCAGCAACAATGTCTTCCAAATCACGGTAACTTGCAACAAGTGATAAAAGGTTATTTTCAATAGGCTTTTTAATTGTTTGAGGAATAATTCCGTATTTTTTGTTGTATTCAAGCTGTATTTTACGACGTCTTTCAGTTTCAGAAATTGCCTTTTCCATAGATTCAGTTATTCTATCAGCATACATAATAACTTCACCGCAAGCATTACGAGCGGCACGACCTATTGTTTGAATTAAACTTGTTTCGGAACGTAAAAATCCTTCTTTATCAGCATCCATTATAGCAACAAGCGAAACTTCAGGAATATCTAAGCCTTCTCTTAAAAGGTTTACACCAATCAAAACATCAAATTCACCTAGTCTTAAATCTCTCAAGATTTCCACACGTTCAAGAGATTGAATTTCACTATGAAGATATCTAACCTTGATACCTTCTTGAATAAAGAAGTCAGTTAAATCTTCTGCCATACGTTTTGTGAGAGTAGTAATCAAAACACGTTCATCTTTATCTGTACGTTTCTTAATTTCTTCTTTTAAATCGTTAATTTGAGATTCAATCGGTCGAACAGAAATTTTCGGATCAACAAGACCTGTCGGACGAATAATTTGTTCAACAAGTTGAGCAGATGTTTTTCTCTCAAACTCTCCCGGAGTTGCCGAAATATATATTTTTTGGTGAACTTTTTTAAAGAATTCTTCATTCTTCAACGGTCTGTTATCTCTTGCGCAAGGAAGACGAAAACCGTATTCAATCAATGTGTTTTTACGTGATGCATCGCCATGATACATACCTTTCAACTGAGGCAAAGTTACATGAGATTCATCAATTACAGTTAAGAAATCACCTCTAAAATAATCTAAAAGAGTTGCAGGGGCAGAGCCCGGAGGACGTCTTTCAATTATTCTTGAATAATTTTCAATCCCTGAACAGTACCCCATTTCCTTAATCATTTCGATATCGTATTTAACACGCTGTTCTAGTCTTTGCGCTTCAACAAGTTTGTTTTCATTATGAAGCTCTACCAATCGATGTTGCAATTCTTCTCGAATTAAAGCGATAGTTTCATCAACATTTTCATCATAAGAAAGGTAATGCACAGCAGGATAAATAACAACCTTTTGAGGAGATTCCAAAATTTCACCTGTTACATTATCTATTCTGACAATTTTTTCAATTTCATCGCCAAAGAAATAAATTCTTGTAATAATTTTTTCATACGCAGGCATGATTTCAACAATATCGCCTCTTGCACGAAAAGTTGAACGCTCAAGAACAAGGTCATTTCTTGTATATTGAACACTTACAAGATGCTTTAACAAATCATCTCTGTCAACTTCATCCCCAACTTTAAGTTCAACAGATCCCTTAAAATAATTTTCAGGAAGTCCCAAACCATAAATACAACTAACAGATGCGACTATAATAACATCATTACGTTCATACAAACATCTTGTTGCATTATGCCTTAATCTATCAATTTCTTCATTAATAGAAGCCGATTTTTCAATAAACGTATCAGTTCTCGGAATATAAGCTTCAGGCTGATAATAATCATAATAACTTATGAAATATTCAACAGCATTATCTGGAAACAACTCTTTAAATTCATTATATAATTGTGCAGCAAGCGTTTTGTTATGCGCAATAATCAAAGTCGGCTTTTGCACACGTTCTATTACATTTGCAATCGTAAATGTTTTACCGGAACCTGTTATACCAAGAAGGGTTTGAGCATCGTCCCCATCTTCTAAGCCTTTTACTAATTGTTCAATAGCTTTTGGTTGATCTCCTGCAGGTTTATATTTAGATGAAATTTTAAACAATTTATTTTCCATATTAAAATTATACATTAAGAAGATATAGTAGCAAAAAATTTTTTTTACGGGCGTATAATATTATACGTATAAGAAAAAGTATATCTATCGGAAAACAATATATTGATAAATCCAGTAAATTCAGAAACACAAAAAAATAAATATCATGACCCCTTAAACAAGACAATTCCTGTTTTAATGTCATATTCAAACGAAGTAGGTACCGCAATATCAGAAATTGCGCCAAAACTTGGCACAGCTTTGTGGGCACCAGCTTTAATGTACCTTGGGGCTGATATTTATGACAAATACAAAAATGACAAAGACCACTACAAACCAAGTGGTAAAAGAGCAATAAAACGTGCTATTTTTCAAGGGCTTACTTCTTTGATAGCACTTCCTACTTTAATCTTTGCAACACAATGTATCGTTTCTCCACTGGCAAGAATTGGAAAATTTAGAATAAGTGGAAATGCAAAAGACATAATATACAGACATACCAAAAATGTTATTGATCAAGCAAGACCTTCATCGCTAACAAGCTATGAGAATTTTGAAGAACTAATTGTTAAAACTTTAAAAAACAAAATTGAATCAAGAAACAATGAAAGAAAAACTATTAATATTTTTAAACGTCTATATAACTCAATTTTTACAAACAGATATTCAATACTCAATGACAAAATTGACAAAATAGAAGAATTTGCAAAATATAATTCAAAAAATACATTTGAAATTATGAATGCCTTAAAAGAAGGAGATACAAAAAAAATTCCTCGTAAAATTTATAAAAAGTATATGAAAATTCTTCCAAGAATGAAAGAAGCATACAAAGATGGGGATTATGCATACCAAGCTTCTCGTAGTGCATTAAAAGAATATCAAAATATTCTTATATTTAAAAATAAATTATTAAAAACAATAACAGGTTTTGCCGCACTCTTAATTTTTGCCAAACCAATGAATAATTATATTGATAAAAAAATCATGAAAAAATACATAAATCCAGGCATTGATCAAATAAGTTCAGGTTTTGTCAATCAATCAAAGCTTAAAAATATATTTAATACAATGAGTGAGCAACAAAAAATTATTTTAAACCCGAAAAACGTGCAGACATCGAACCTTCTCCAGAGATTAAGGAATCAGCGCGGATTGAAGTTAAAGGCTGGGGAATCTCAGTAACATAATTTCCATCCACATATTTTGCAATAACCTTAACCGATAAAGCGGCAGTTCTTGCAGGAGTAAGCTCAACAATTGATGTTACTCTATTTTTGCCGTCACTGCACTTATTAAGCTGCACAATATAATCAAAATTTGAATAAACTTTAGTCTTAGCAAACTTATCAGACAAATGTTCTTCACTTGCAAAAGCTGCAAACAATTTTGAAAGAGCGCCCTCAACAGATATTGCCCTAAGTGTATATATACCGCCATTACTATCAGCAAATTCAGGTACAACACAATTAAAATCAACAACAATATTTTCAGGCGACATTCTCATAACATCAGATACAAGGTTTGAATAATCAACAGAATCTCTATCCGTTACAAATTTCATTAAAGTTTTGCCATAAGCTGAAATTTGCGGACTATTTTCAAATAAAACAACACGTTTATTCAACAATGCGGAATTAATCAATGCATCAGTTAAAACGGTTTTACCTGAATTTATGTCACCTGATATAATTATATTTTTCTTCATATCAATAGCAGCAAGAAGAAAATCAAACATTTCTTTAGACATCATATTCTTTTCTAACAAAGAATTCATCGTACAAGAAACAACTTTTCTAATGGTTATAATAAATCCGCATTGAGAAATAGAAGGCATAATCAAGGTAATAAATAAATTATCAACTTTTAAATTCCAAATATTTTTGGAATTATCAATCTTAACACCTGCCATATTAGAAATATTACTGATTATGAAAGACAACTGTTTTTCATTTAATGACATTTCTGTATTTAAAACCTTACCGCCAATTTCAATATGAATACTGTTTACACCATTTACATAAACAGCATCAACATTATCCTTAGCAATAAAGTAATCTAACGGACCAAAACCCATAATTGATGTAAACAATTTGTCCACCAAAGTGTCTTTTTCATCAAGCGTAAGAGTTATATTTTCACTAGCTAATTTATTATCAACAAAACTTTTAATCAAATCTTTTTGCCTATCAGCAGTATAATCAAACCAAACAGGAATTGAATCAATTTTTACCATTAAATCTTTTTTAAAATCTTTTTCAATGTCGGAAACCGAATAATCATTCATTAAATCAGCTTCAACATAAGGATTTTCTTGCTCACTATCACTTTGTATAGAGCTATTATCGAGCTGAAAATCTTTATCTAAAGATTTTGCAAGCACAAATTTTTTCGGCTGTTCCTGCATTATATTATCATCATTATTTCCATAGCTATTAAATCGGCTGCTTAATTTATTTTTATCTAACAATTTATTGTACCTTTCCAACTTTCTTTGTGAACTTTTGACGATAAACACTATCAGAAACAAGTAACGCAAGATTTTTAAAGCTTAAAGCAACATTAGAATCAGAATTTATATCAGTAACAGGAACTCCTTTATTAATAGCAGACATCATTGTGAAGTAATTATTCGGGATTTTCCAATACAATTTTTTACCCAAAACTTCTTCAACATCCTCTGCATTAATTTCATCATTTTCCATATATCTGTTAATCAAAACCTGAACTTTATCTTCATTAAACCCTAATTTCTCAAACAATTCAAGGCAACGCTGACAATTTCTTATAGCAGGCAAATTAACAATTGTAGCCAAGAAGATTAAATCAGAGTTTTCCAAAGCTGTCATTGCAGTATTGTCAAAACCACCTGCAGTATCTACAACTACATAAGAAAAAGTATCTCTTAAAATATTAAAAAGTCTTGTTATATCTTTAACAGAAACATTATCTACCTGCTTAAAATAAGGAGGATCCGCTAAAACATACAAAGAAGTATCCTTATATTTTTCAAGAGTAGAAAGAAGAAAATCTTCATTAATTTTATCCAAATTTTGAAGCATATAAGAAATATTAAAAGACGGTTTTAAATCTAAAAATGTCGTAACATCACCAAGTTGAAAATTCAAATCAATAAGAGCGACATTTTCCTTTGTAATTTTCGCAAGTTCAACTGCCAAATTTGTTGCAATAGAAGTTTTTCCAACACCACCCTTATTTGAATACACAGTAATTACACGACATTTAGATTTTTTAACCTTATTTTCAGATAAATCATCATCAAGTTTATCCAATACTGCAAAAAATTCTTCTTTTATAACAGGCATAGAAACAAAATCACAAGCACCTGTTCTCATTGTTCTTATAACAAGATCAACATCAGGTTTATCAGACAAAGCAACGACTTTGCACAGAGGGAATTCTGAAGATATTTTAGAAATAAAATTCAGCTTTTGTTCCTGATAATCAGAAATATCAACAATTACAACTGCTTTTTCAAGTTCCTTTACAGCGTTATATGCCTTAGATAAATCAGAACTTGAAGCCAAAAAAGAAAATTTTCCATACTCTTGCAAATACAACTTCAAAACCTCAACAGTATTTGCAAAATCTGAAATAATAATTACTTGAATATTCTGTTTCATACAGTCATTGTATCATATTATGAAAAAAGACGCAATAAAAAAGCCCCATACAGATGTGATTTTGTTGCCTGCGTGGTCTCGCAGGTGGGTGAACGCCTCGGATTATCCGTTTCCCGCTGGCGATTTAGAAAATCGGCGGGTATACTTCACATCCAGACAGAGCTAATTCTCCCTTTTAAAATAAATGTAGGAACAAAATAAGCACCTGTACAGAGCTAATCTTATTATATCATACTTTTTAACAAATTCAAGATTACACAACTAACCTATTTACCAAATATTTGTGAGCCGATATATATACCGACATACATAGAAAGCAATATAATCATAATATTGTTTATAAGAACCAATGCAGGAGCATCAGCATATAAAATATTTAATATTACGGTTAATAAAGCACATATCAAAGCTATTAGAGTAAATAGAAAAGTAGATTTTTTACTTTCTTTTACAATTTTTACGTTATGAACAAGCTTCTTAACATAATCATCAACATTTGAAAGATTTAAAGCCTTGTCATAAGCTTCTTTTGAAATTTGTCCGTTATCTAAAAGCTTTTTACAAGCTTTTTCGTATGCTTTTTTAATTTGAAGTTCAACTAAAGTGAGCATCTGATCTTGAGATAATTTGCTAAATTCAGATTCCTTAGCCATTTCAAAAGCTACATAAGCAACTTTTTGTAAAATACTTTCATGATACATTTCAGGAATATCGGATCTTAATAAATCTATGTATTTATGGAAAGTCCACTCTGATATTATTTGGGTTAAGACTTTTGCGGTATCAGCATCCGCAATAGAGTCGTCATTAGAAAATGCTTTCCCTGCCAAAAAAGTAAAATCATAAATTCTATCTAAAAATTCTTTTTTATGCTTTGAAGCAATATCATCAGGCATAATATTTTCAGCCTGTTTAGTTAAATTTTTTGCAAAACCCTTATAATCAAATGTAGCAACCATAAAATCCTCCAAAAAATATTATAGCATGCTATTAATATTAGGGCAACAGATTAATTTAACCGTAAAAAAATGCAATTAATTCATTTTCAAGGTTTCTAAAGCCAGCTGTTCTGCTGAATCTGCACGTCTCATTGCCGCATCTGCAGATGTCGGATCTTCATTCACTCCTTGAAGTTTTACCCCAACAGGAGATGGAATATAAGTTCTTACAGGTTCCGGCGGTGTTTGAGGATTATTAACCGGAGATGCTTGTGGGTTGTTACCATTTTTATATTGATTTAATAAATTAGTTGAACCGTTTGCACCATTCGCTTGATTTAAGCCATTTGAATTATTTTGAGCATTTACAGGCTGTTTTTGAGCATTATTTTGTTGATTTGGTGCGACCTGTTGATTTGAATTTACCGCATTTTGAGCCTGAGCTTGCTGCAACTGTGGTGGAAGTTGGGTCTGTTGTGTTGCAGGATTTTGTTGGCTTGCTTTATCAGGTTCTTTTCCTTCATCTAATACAGAATTTTTAGGTTTACCGAATATCAAATGAGAACCTTTAACGGCAATTTTACTCAAGAACGGTAAAATAATCATCATACCTAAAACAATTCTCATCGGATAACCTGCCATTTGCTTCATACCAAATTTAGGATGTCTGAACAAATCTTTTATTTTATCAAATATTCCAACTCTTGTTACAGCTTTTTTATCATAAGGTCTAATCTGTTCAAGACCTACTGTAACAATTCTACCAATACGTTTAAATAAATTTGTAATAGGATTTTTTACCCCTGCATTCAATTCAGCTTTCAGGGCATCTTTGCTTGCTTTCCAAGCAGCTTTATCTTTAAATCCAGCGGCCATTGATTTATCATTATGAATTTTCAAATGTTCTCTGTATTTTGCGACTTGTTCTTTCGTCATTCCTGCATATTGCAAACCACCGATTCTATGCATTAACTGAATTGCAAGAGGCATTGCAACGAAGAATGCAATCATCTCTGTAAAACGTTCTGCGAATGTCTTGACTTTTTCACTTGCACCATCTGTTTTTGCAGTCTTATACAATACGTCAGCCAAATATGCAGCTTGCATTAAGGCAACAAACTTACCGCCTGCAACCCTGTTTGTTGCACCTTCCAAAACTAAGTTAGTATATTTACCTAAGAATTTACCTAACATAGATTTCGGAATCTTTTTATCTAAACCAGTTTTCTTTAAAACATTTGCAAGTTCAGGGTTCTCGTTTAAATTTACATTTCCTAAAGAACCTGCAATTTTGTTCGCAGTTTCAGAAGCGTAAACTTCACGTCCGATTAACCAAGTTTTAA
>ULMR01011034.1_pt1 | contig 24002 bp, 18 predicted proteins | sample 1951711 | NCBI WGS metagenome assembly ULMR01 (sample SAMEA4835556, study PRJEB28245) | human gut metagenome | biome: gut microbiome; material: fecal sample | place: Denmark | collected 2008 | reverse complement strand
GAATTGATAACGTAGAATTTTTAATTTCTACAAACGTATCAGAAGATTTAAAACCACTTGCAAAAGTAGCATCAGGCGGAGAAATTTCTCGTGTAATGCTTGCGATAAAATCAATTTTTGCACAAAGCGATGACATTGATACCGTAATTTTTGATGAAATAGATACAGGAATTTCAGGCAAAGCTTCGCAAAGCGTAGCTGATGAAATTGTAGAACTTTCAAAATATCATCAAATAATATTAATTACGCACCAACCTATAATTGCCTCACGAGCTAACAAACATTTCTATGTAAGAAAATCTCAAAGTGATGAAACAAAAGTTGATGTATATGTTCTCACAGGAGAAAATAGGATTAAGGCTCTAGCAGAGCTTGCAGGCGGTGAAATTAACGAGCAATCAATCGAATTTGCTAAATCTCTTATGTCTGTGTAATAAATATTACAAATTATTTAATTAAAAATTTCTTTATGCCTCCGGCGGGTCCTCCAGACAGGGGCACTTTTGGTGGCAAAAGTGCCTCAAAACCATCGGCACGCTGCACTCACTAATAATTTGCAAGGCTCAGTATTTAGGCGTGTAAACTCGCTTAAGCTCAAACAATACACGCCTTTGATACTTACTTCGCCTGCAATTATTGTTCATTTCACTATCGCCGAAAAGATGATTATACAAATCAATAAATAAATTATTTTTCTCTTAATAAATAAAAGGATGCTCAAAGCATCCTTGAATAATTTAATCTTCTATAAAATCACGAAAATGTTGAATTTCCTTCCTCTCTCTGATTTTGGATAATGCGGAATCCTCAAGCTGTCTTATCCGCTCTTTAGAATATCCCATTATCTCCCCTAACTGTTCCAATGTTTTCGGCATCTCTCCGTTAATACCGAAACGACAAGTTATAATCTTTTTCTCCCTCTCTGGCAAAGTTGATAATAAATCCTCAACACTTCCTTTTAACGCATTGTTTCTGGTCTGGATTTCAGGCGAGCGATATGATTTATCCTCAATATAATCCCCAATATTCAAATCATCAGTAACAGGAGTTTCAAGACTAATTGGCTCTTTCAATATAGATTTTTTTATTGTTGAAAGCTGCTTTGGCGTAATTTTTAATCTTTCCGCAACCTCAATATCAGAAGGCTCTCTTCCCAGCTCAAATGACAAAGTTGTATAAACCCTTTTAAACTTTCTTATTTTATCAGTCATGTGCACAGGAATACGGATTGTTCTTGAATTATTTGAAATTGCACGGATTATAGTCTGCTTTATCCACCAGGTTGCGTATGTTGAAAATCTGAAATTTTTTGAATAATCAAATTTTTCAGCAGCTTTAATCAATCCTAAAGAACCCTCCTGAACTAAATCCATAAAAAGAACACCTTGCCCAATATACTTTTTTGCAATACTTACAACTAATCTCAAATTTGCTTGAACAAGTTTACGTTTTGCAATTTCAGCATCACTTTTACAACCCTCTTTAATTTTCTTGCCTAATGCTTTTTCCTCTTTTGAATTTAATAATTTAACTTTTCCTATATCTTTTAAGTACATTTGTAAAATATCATCATCATTAGAAATAGAATTAAATGTTCTGGGTTCCTCAACCTCATCCAATTCTATAAATTCATTGTCAATCTGATATTCAGGCTTAAAATCCTTATACAAATCTTCTTCCATAAACTTTGTGTTCACCATCTGAATTCCTCATCTTCAAATATTAAACTAACCACACTTTTAATATTTTTGACGAAAGCATTTTAATTTTGTTGCATGCGCTGTTTTTGTGTAAAATATAAAATATGGGAATTATAAACGAAAAAGATTTTATAAAACGAATACAAAATTATTCAGATCAAGCATTTAAGCCGGGAGAACGAAAAGACTTAAACATACTTGATTCACATGATTTCAGGTACGTAAATTCAGGCGATTTTAAAGCAAACTTACACATTCATTCACAATATTCTGACGGAGAAATGAATGTTAAAGAGCTTCTCGAAATCGCAGAAAAAATGTCAGAAAAAAATCCTGATTTGCTAATTGCACTGACAGATCATGACACAATTGACGGATGCAAAGAAGTATCAAAATTAATTGATAACTACAAAAATGTAAATATTACTCTTGGGGTTGAGATTTCAACTGTCGGAATTAATTTTCCAAGCCAAGAAAAGCCTGTTCAAATACATCTATTGGTTTACGGAATAGACCCTAAAGATAAAAAACTTGATAATTATTTAAAAGAAAAACGTGAAGGGAAATTAGAGCTTGCAAAACAAACTATTGAGAAATTGAATGCAGCTTTGCCAAACTACAACTTTAATCTTGAAGAAGCATCAAAATGTCACATAATGATAAAAAAAGGTGAAGATGAAGTCGCACACCCGCTAAAAAAATATACTTCAGGCAAAATTCTTTTAAATTATTACCTTCCGAATGCTGATTTTTCATATGATTTACCGATAAAAAAATTCAAATATCTGTTTAAAGGCAAAGAACCTTATCACAGAATTTATAAAAAAGCTCTTGAAATGTATATAAATAAAGAATTGCCTGAAATTCCTGATTCAATCGAACAAAAAATTCAAACAGCTAGAAGAATTTACATGGCAGCACACCCGTCAATTGGCAAAATGCTAAAGCCTTTTTCATCTTTTGAAGATGCCGTTGAATTTATTTCAACACTAGATAACGGAGTCATGTCAATAGCACACCCTGCAAGAACTAAAGCCTATTGTCCTGAATTTTATACATATTTGTTTGAACACTTCAAAAAATTCGGAAAAAATAAAGCTCTGTTTTATGAAGGCAACTACCAATCATACGAAGGTGAATATTACCAAAAATGGGAAACAAAAATAAATGAAGCGGCAGCAAAATTTCATTTGCTAAAAACAGGAGGTCTGGATTCTCACGGTCACAGCATTATATCAAGATATCCTTGTTCTTAAAAATTTAAAGAGGAAAAGATGATAAGAAAACTTTTATTAATTTTAGTAATATTATTAACAACCCAAACAGTTATGGCAGATGAAGGCTACGTAAGTCCTGAAACTTATGCAGTAAACGAAGCTGACATGTTGGATTACACAAATGTTCCACCGCCTGAAAGACCAAATATTGACAATCTTGACAAACCAGTAAAAATAAAAAAACAAAAAGAACGAAAAGTTCGCGAAGAAAAACCAAAGCCCTACAAACGCGGGCCTGTTTATCACATGGCAAAATGGTGGACAGATGCCAGATATAAAAGAGAAGAACCTCATCATGGCACATTACATGAAATTAAAGTAAAACAACGTATGGAATATGAAAAACAACTTCTTGAAAAGCAAGAAGAAGAGGAACAACAAAATTCAAATTCATAAGAAAAAATTTATAAAAAAAATGGTTGACAATAAAATATGTTTCAGTTAATATAATTCTTGCGAAAGGGCGTTTAGCTCAGTTGGTAGAGCGCCTCCCTTACAAGGAGGATGTCAGAAGTTCGAGTCTTCTAACGCCCACCATAAAAAAAGAACCTGAAAAAGGTTCTTTTTTTTATGACTAAAAGGCGTTTTGATGACGAGAACTTCCAATATGCGAAGCATATTTAAAGAAGTTCGGCGCGAACGAACCGAGGCTGGAGAGTTTTAGCCAAGTGTTGTAAACACGACGGCAAAACACGGAATTGCCGTTAAACGCGAGTGAGCAAGAGGAGTCTTCTAACACCAAACATTTAAAGAAGAAACTGAAAAAGGTCTTTTTTTTAAGTTTATTTTATTTCTTTTTTGAAATCTGTATAAATTCTATTTGCCTTTTGAACACTTACAGTCTCATTTTGTGAAACTAATTTAGATACTTCTGATCTTAAATAATCATATCCATGCACAATAGGATTATTAAATGCGAATACATCTGAAGGATTTACCTGACTTGATTTGTGAATATCATCAGATGCAAATATCTTTCCACCAAGAACTGAAAGACAGTCATAATTTTTCTTATTAAAATGAACATAACATGCAGATAAAGATAAACCGTCATCGACCATATCCAATGCCTTTAATATATGGTTCATAGTATATTTTGTATCTTTTTCACATCCGGGTAAAATAAATACATCCAATCTGTCTTTTTCTTTAAATGAATCAGCAGAAAAAGCTTTAATTAAAGTCTCATAAATATCTTCAATATATGTTTTATTATAGACATGTGCTAAAAACTGTTTATTTTCTTTTTTATCTACAATTACAACTCCTGCACACTGAAGAAAATCCCTCGACTGTATCAAATCAGAAAAATCAGTTTTTATCCCCATTGAACCATAAGGATATTTCAATTGATCTATACTATAAGCAACATAATTTTTTTTATTTAATAAATTGCATGAAACATTTTCAAGTGGAGCACTAAAATAATTGCCTACTTTCAAATAATCTTTTGCAGATTTTTTTAAAGATAATTTAGGAAAAACTAAACCGCAAAAATTAATATTCGGGAAATATCCATAATATTGAGGGTTTAAATCTTTATTGTTATCAGAGTTATCAGAGTTTTCTGATTTTAATGTTTTGGCAGAAGTTGAAGATTTTATTAAATTTTTATTATAAAAATTATAACTTTGTAAAGATGAAATACGCATACTATTAGAAAAACTAAAAAAATTTTTTTTGCCATAACAGTTTTCTTATCGTATATTAAATTTATGCAAATAAATGATGTTATAACAGTTAAAATTGAAAAATTATCAAATTTGGCAAAAGGGATTGCAAGACATAACGGGCAAGTAATTTTTGTTGAAAAAGCTTGTCCTGATGATGAGATGAAAATCAAAATTACAAAGGTCAATAAAAATTTTGCAACAGCAACCCCAATAGAAATAATAAAACCTTCTATTCACAGAGTAAAACCATTCTGCCCGATGCAAAATGTCTGCGGTTCATGCCAGCTTCAATTTATAGATTATGACTATCAACTTGTATTGAAAAAACAAATTGTAGAAGACGCAATAAAAAACATCGGCAATATTGATATTCCTATAAACGATCCGATACCAAGTCCGCAAATTAAAGCTTTCAGGCATAAAATTCAATGTCCTGTATCTCAAACAAAAGTTTCTAAAAAAATTCTTATAGGTTATTACAAACCTCAAACCCATGAAATCGTAAATATAAAATATTGTCCGATACAACCTGAAATTTGCGACAAAGTTATTGATTTTATTAGAAATGCGGCGCAAGATTTTAAAATTACAGGTTATGATGAGAAAAAACATTTGGGCGATTTAAGACATATCGTAATAAGAAGCTCTGCATCTAACGGGAAACTCCTTGTAACTCTTGTAATAAATAATACAAAAATTCCTGATAAATTTACATCTTTGGCAAATGAAATCTACAATAAATTTGAAGATGTAAATGGTGTTTGCATAAATTTTAACAATAAAAAATCAAACGTAATTTTAGGCGAAAAAACACAATGCGTATGCGGAGAAGATTTTATTTATGACAAACTTCTCGACAAAACTTTCAAAATCGGAGCATCAACCTTTTTCCAGATAAATCCCAAAAGTGCTAAAAACATATTCAAATACGTTAAAGAAGAAATTTCAAAGCATGACAATCCGACAATCTTAGATACTTATGCAGGAATTGCAACTTTTGGAATAACAGTAAGCGATATAGCAAAAAAAGTTGTAAGCGTAGAAGAAAATAAAGAATCAATAGAAAAAGCAAAAGAAGTTTTAGAGTTAAACAATATTAAAAATGTAGAACTTCACTGTGCCGACACTACAAAATATTTGAAATCTATAAAAAAGAGCTTTGATATTACAATTCTCGACCCTCCTCGCAAAGGCTGCACAAAGGAATCTCTTGAAGAAACTCTAAAACACACAAAAGAAAAAATTATTTATGTAAGCTGCAATCCTGCAACACTTGCTCGTGATTTAAAATATTTGTGTGAAAAAGGCTGTACAGTAAAAACCATACAACCTTTTGACATGTTTTGTCATACCTATCATATAGAAAATGTTGCAATTATTGAGATATAGGTTTATATTCTTCCATGAATTCACGCAAACCATTTTCTAACATATCAAGGTTTTTATAATTTTTTGTTTGTTTAAAATCTATTTTTGCACGCTTACTTGGAGGTAATGCATCAAATTTTCCTCTATATAATGTTTTTAAAGACTTAAACAAATTGTTAACTGTATCAATACCTTCTTGAGTGAAAGTTATAGGAGTGGCTGAAACATTTCTGCTACCCAAAACATCACGTTCTAAAGCTTGCTTATATAACTGTCTTGTAACTTTATGAAACTCAGCCTGAATAGCTTTGATAATTTGTTTAGCACCTTCATCGCTTCTCAAGCCTTTTTCTTTATAAGCTCTGAAATTTTCATATATAAGTTTATGTTCTTTATTTTTAAAAGCAGCATAATTTGGGCCAGGCAAAATCAACAATTCATAAAGATTGTTACCCTTTTCAAAACGCATCTGAACATCTTCATACCCAGAAGGCACTGCATTTTTACCAAACCTTACATCAATATCGTCAACCATTTTGGGAAAACCGTCACTGTTCAATACGATATTTCCGTTTGAATCTTCAGCAAAATTCTTTGCAATTTTATAACCTTTTTTGTTCATTGCTTCAATAATTTTAGTGTAATTTTTATCAGCATCCGGTAAAAACATTGTAGCTCTTACACCATCTCTGATTACACCTTTATAACCACGTTCTGAAAATTGATCACTTCTGCTTGATAATTTTCCTAAAATAGATTTTAATTCTTTTGTAGAACTTTTGTTCGCATCCATAATAAAAGACGCACCCGGAACTTCTACCGCAACTCTTTGCAAGTCTGCTTTATAAGCTTCGGCAAGTTTTCTGTTACTGTGTACAAGAAAATCTCCAATATGAGTTTTTTTATTTTCAGGAATTTCATCATTCTTGATTTTTGTATAAGTTTTTCTGCTGGACGATACAAAAGTATCTTCTTTTGGAGCACGCTCTAATGGAGAAGAAACATTTGACTGCAATCTTTTTTTATATTTTTTTGAAGCAACATTAACCCCATCAACTACATTTTTAGCCTTTGGCTTAGTTTTTGGGACTTTACCTAAATTACTCAAAACTTTTTCACTTAATTTAATCATACACATAACTCCGTACAAACTTATATTTATAAAAACATCATTATGAAATTAATTGCCTAAAATGAGGTAAATTATTACGAAAATGATACAAGGGTGATTATAAATCATTAATTATTTTTTGTCAAAAAATTTTGTTTGTATTAAAATTAAAACGTATAGTTATTAAGTAAATTAGCGCATAAGATAAGGAGGTTTTTAATTATGCCAGGAAAAACTATAACAGTTGACGGCAACTACGCTGCAGCGCATATTGCTTATGCCTTAAGCGAAGTTTCCGCAATTTATCCTATCACTCCTTCATCTACAATGGGTGAATGGATTGATGAATGGGCGTCTCAACACAAAAAAAATATCTGGGGCGAAGAAGTAAGAGTAGCTGAAATGCAATCAGAAGCTGGTGCTGCAGGTGCTGTACACGGTTCTTTAGCAGCAGGTTCATTAACATCTACTTATACAGCTTCTCAAGGTTTGCTATTAATGATTCCTGTAATGCACAAAATGGCAGGCGAAATGTTACCACACGTAATCCACGTAGCAGCTCGTGCAATTGCAGCTCAATCATTAGCAATTTTCGGAGATCATTCAGATGTTATGGGTTGCCGTAACACAGGTTATGCAATGTTAGCAGCTAACTCTGTTCAAGAAGAAATGGATTTAGCTTTGGTTGCTCACCTTGCTACATACAAATCTAAAGTTCCATTCTTGCAATTCTTTGATGGATTTAGAACTTCTCACGAAGTACACAAAATTGAAGAAATTTCTTACGAAGATATTGCAAAATTAGTTGAACCAAAATATATCGAAGAATTCAGAAACAGAGCAATGAGACCTGAAGCTCCTATTTGTAAAGTTGGTGCTCAAAACACTGATGTATACTTCCAAGGTCGTGAAACTGTTAACAAATACTATGATGCAGTTCCTGACATTGTTCAAGAATATATGGATAAAGTTGCAGCTGTAACAGGCAGACAATATCACCCATTTGATTATGTTGGTGCTCCTGATGCAACTGATATTATCGTAGCAATCGGTTCCGGTTGTGAAACTATTGAAGAAACAATCGAATACTTGAATGCTAAACGCGGTACTAAATATGGTTTAGTTAAAGTTAGATTATACAGACCGTTCGATGTAAAACGTTTCTTAGCTGCTGTACCTTCAACAGTTAAACGTGTTACTGTTCTTGACAGAACAAAAGAACCTGGATCAATCGGTGAACCATTATACTTAGACGTTGTTGCAGCTATGGAAGGTAAAGATGTTAGAATTATCGGCGGTCGTTACGGATTAGCTTCTAAAGAATTCACTCCGTCAATGGTTCTTGCAGTTTACAAACACGCTGAAAACAATGGTTTCCACGGATTCACAGTTGGTATCGAAGACGATGTAACTAACAGATCATTAAAAATTGAAGAACATATCGTTACTGAACCTGAAGGAACTACAAATTGTATGTTCTGGGGACTTGGTTCAGACGGTACTGTTGGTGCTAACAAAAACTCAATTAAAATTATCGGTCAATATACAAACAAAGATGCTCAAGCATACTTTGCTTATGACTCTAAAAAATCATTTGGTGTAACTGTTTCTCACTTGAGATTCGGCGACAGACCAATTAAATCTACATACCTAATCACAGCACCTGACTTTGTATCTTGCTCAGCTCACGCATACATCGGCAGATATGACTTGTTGAAAGGTATTAAAGAAGGCGGTACATTCTTACTAAACAGCCCATGGTCAAAAGATGAAGCATTCTCTCACTTAACAAGAGATATGCAAAAAACTATCATCGATAAGAAAATCAAATTCTACAACGTAGATGCTGAAAAACTTATTGAACAACAACCTGGCTTGCGCGGTAAAGGTGCTAACACAGTAATGATGGTTGCATACTTCAAAGTTTCAGGAATTATTCCGTTTGATCAAGCTCTTGAAGGCATGAGAGAAATGACTAAGAAAACCTTTAAGAAAAAAGGTGATGATGTTGTAAACATGAACTTAGCATTAATCGATGCAGCTGTTGATGCAACTGAAGCAGTTACAATTCCTTCATCATTAGACGGTGTTTGCGCTGCTGAAGATTTGAAATTAATTCCTGATAACGCAGATGACTTCGCTAAGAAAATCATTGAACCTTCAATGAGACAAAAAGGCGATGATATTCCTGTATCAGCAATGTCAATTGACGGTGTTATCCCAACAGGAACAGCTTGCTTAGAAAAACGTGGTATCGCACCTCGTGTTCCTCATTGGAATTCAGAATTCTGTATTCAATGCGGAATTTGTGCATCAGCTTGTCCTCACGCTGCTATCAGAACAAAACTTATGGAAGCAGATGATTTGAAAAATGCACCTGAATCATTCAAACCGGTAGATGCTAAACCAAATGATCACGGTGAAAAATTCAAAGTACAAGTATATTGCAAAGATTGTACAGGTTGCGGCGTTTGCTTAGATCAATGTCCAATGGCTAAGAACCCTGAAAAAGCAGCTTTAACTTGGTCTTCAATCGAAAAAGAAGAAGCTGCAGGTGAAATGGCTAACGAAGACTTCTTCGATGCATTACCTGATAACGTAATGGGTAAAAACACTACAAAAACTATTAAAGGTGCAATGCTTAGAAAACCATTATTTGAATTCTCAGGCGCTTGTGCAGGTTGTGGTGAAACTCCATACGTTAAATTGGTTTCACAATTATTTGGTGAAAACGTAATCGTTGCAAACGCAACAGGTTGTTCATCAATCTATTCAGGTACATTCCCAACAATTCCTTACACAAAAACAAAAGAAGGAAGAGGTCCGGCTTGGGCTAACTCATTATTCGAAGATAACGCTGAATTCGGTTTCGGTATGAGATTAGCTGTTGACCAAAACAGAGCAACTTTGAAATCTTACGTAGAAAAAGTTCTTTCTAACGAAAAAACTCCTGCTGATTTGAAAGAAGCTCTTGAAGGTGCTATGGCTCACTTCGACAATTCAAAAACTGAAGAAGCTATTAAAGCTCAAGATAAAGCAAAAGAAGCTCTTGCGAAATATGCTGATTGCGGATGTCCTGATTTAGCAAAAGTAAGAGAACTTCAAGACTACTTCACAGATAAATCTGTATGGATTATCGGTGGTGACGGTTGGGCTAACGATATCGGTTACGGCGGTATTGACCACGTTCTTGCTCAAAACAAAAACGTTAACGTTCTTGTTCTTGATACAGAAGTTTACTCTAACACAGGTGGTCAAGCTTCTAAATCAACTCCTACAGGTGCAGTTGCTAAATTTGCAACAGGCGGTAAGAGAACTTACAAGAAAAACATGGGCTTGATGAGTATGTCTTATGGTTACGTTTATGTAGCATCAGTTGCTTTAGGTGCAGATAGAGCTCAAACTCTTAAAGCATTCCAAGAAGCTGAAGCTTATGACGGACCATCAATCATCTTCGCTTATGCTCCTTGTATCGCACACGGTATCGATATGAGCAAAACTCAAACTGAACAAAAACGTGCTGTTGAAGCAGGATATTACCCATTATACAGATATAATCCTGATCATCCGGAAGCACCGTTCACTTGGGATGCTAAAGAACCTAAAGGAAGCTATCAAGACTTCATCAGATCTGAAGGTCGTTATAAATCATTAATGAAAACTAACCCTGCAGCTGCTGAAGAACTTTATAGCAAAGCTGAAGAAGATGCTGCTAAACGTATGGCAGTATACAAAGCTGTTGGAGAATTAATGAAATAGTTAATTTAAACAACGAAAAAAGAGTCCGAATAAATTCGGGCTCTTTTTTTATATATTTTAAAGTGTAATTTTTATGCCTCAACATCAAAAGCAAATTTTTCAATATCTTCAGCTTTTACATTACGATGTTTATTTATTAATAAATGTAAAAGAGGTATTCTAAATAGAATAACTATTTTACGATATTTATAGTAGTATAAAAATATACTAGGAGTTTAAAAGATATGATTAAATGCATCCAAATTGGAACTATTGACGCAATAAGTCATAATAAAATTGAATATGAAAAATTTCCTCTTGCAATAACACCACATATTAATTGTCCTAAAAAATTCCAAAGAAAATATTACGGGATATTCAATAAATATAATATGGGTGCATTAAACAATTATGCAAAACAAGAAAATCTGTATATATTTTTTGCTCCAGTTGAAAATGATTTAACACATAATTCTTCAATGACAGTATTTTATATATCACATAACAATAATAATAAAGTTTATAATACACCTTTAAACTTAAATATAGATACAAGAGATAATTTTGTTAAATCAATCAGAGAAATATACAAAAAAGTTGAAGAAGCTGTCAAAAATTTTTCAATAAAAAAGACCGATAAATAAATCGGTCTTTTTTGTAATATTAAATTTAAATATATTTTAAATATTAGTCATCTAAATCTTCGTGAACTCTATCTGCCTTGTGAGCAATTTTATCAGTCACATCACCGGGCAAATCAGCCATTGGATCTTTTACTAATGCTAAATCTTCCCTATTTTCTGCATCAGTTTTTAAGAAATCATTTTCCATAACTAATTCACGTTGACGTGCTCTTGAAAGATTTAATTGTTTTTCTTTAATATCATTATAATTTTTAGCAAATTCTCTGTTTACAGCAACACCATGTGACATTGAATGTAATACACCACCCAATAACAATAAATGTGGTGACCAACTTAAAGCAGAGCCTGCAACATTTTTCAATGGTTCAGGAGTTTTTGCAACTGCTTTTTTAACTCCATTTTTCATACCTTGAACAAGACTATTATCATTTATAAATTTAGCAACTTTTCCTGTTGCTTTTTTCATAAATTTAGGAGCTTCTTTAGTTGCAATCTTCATAGCGCCTTTATTTACTAACGTAATTAAGCCAAAACCGGCAGCTAACATTGTTCCAAGAGATAAGAACGGATGGTCTGCATCAAACTTACGAACTTCAGGAGAAGCTTTTGTTAATTCTGCTTTTGCAACGCCTAACAAACCGATAGCACCAAGAGCTGCGCCCCATAAGCCACCTGCTTTTAAACCGTTAGCTAATCTTGCTGCTAAACCTGAAACTTCTTTTGAAAAGATTTTTGTTTTACCACTTGAAAACACAGCGGCACTTAAACCTGCAGCAACAGGGGATGCTGCAATAAGTCCGTTCGTTATAAGATTATGTTTTTTTTCATTTGAACGGGATAATGTTTTTTCATAAGCTAAACGTCTTACAGTATTGTCATTTAAACCAATTAGTTCATCAACTCTGTCACGTCTTCCCTGAAAATTAGGGTTAATTGCTGAAATTTGCATACACACACCTACACTTTCACAAATTGATTATACTCTATTAAAAACGAAAAGTAAAATTTTTTGCTATATTGCAATATTATTGTTAAAAATGTTTACACAAAAATATATTTTCTATATTATTAAGATATGAAAAAGTTTTATATACATACAATGGGCTGCAAATCAAATCAATTTGAAAGCTCAATCATAGCCGAAAAATTAGAAAAAAACGGAGTTTTGAATACTCAAGATATAAAAGATGCAAATTATTACATACTAAATTCTTGCACAGTAACCCATAAAAGCGACAATGAAGCAATGTATCTTCTTCGTGCCGCAAAACACAAAAATCCGAATATTATAACAATTCTAACAGGTTGCATAGCTCAAGTTGAAAAAGAAAAACTGCTTGATAATGAATTTGTAGATATGGTAATCGGTAATGACGAAAAATTGAATCTTTATAAAATTCTTGAAGAATTAGAAAGCAGCTCAAATAAATGTATTGCAGGTGATATTATGCACCAGACAAAGTTTAATGAAGTTGTTTTGGAAGACATGACAAAAACTCGTGCAAGCGTAAAAATTCAAGACGGTTGTGATAACAGATGTTCTTATTGCATAATTCCTTTTGCAAGAGGGAAAAGCAGAAGCGCAGATACAGAATTTATAATTAATCAAATAAATAATTTTTCAAAACACGGATTTAAAGAAGTTGTTTTGACAGGTATCCATATTGGCTTGTGGGGAAAAGAAAACAATCTTTCACTTCTCGATTTGCTAAAAGAAATTGAGCTTAAAACATCTATTGAAAGATACAGGCTCGGTTCTTTAAATCCTCATGAAATTACTGATGAAATGCTAGAATTTTTATCAAAATCAAAAAAATTCTGTCCGCATTTTCATCTTTCACTGCAATCAGCATGCAACAAAACTCTTCGTTCGATGAACAGATTTTACACAGTTGAAGAATATCTTGAACAAATAGATAAAATAAATTCAATGTTTGATCTTCCTTTTATCGGAAGCGACATAATCGCAGGCTTTGCAGGAGAAACAAAAGACGATTTTCATACAACCGTAGATAATTTACAAAAATCGGGTCTTACAAAAATTCATGTATTTCCGTATTCAATAAGACAAGGCACAAAAGGAGCACTTGAGAAAGCTCAATTAGACGATACAACCAAAACAATTCGAGCAGATGTTATAAAAGCCATATCTTTCATGAAATATACTGAATTTGTAAAGAAAAATATCGGAAAAGAACACGAAATCTTGATAGAAAAACATTTTGATAAAAAATCAGGAATGCTTAAAGGCGTAACCCGAAATTATTTAACATTATTAATAAATTCGAATAACGAAAATTTATTTAACACTTTACAAACAGTTAAAATAGAAAAATTTGAAAACGGAAAAATTTACGGCAATTTAATATAAAAAAATGACTCTTAAAAGAGTCATTTTTTATTTGGAATAATTTTATAAATAATTAATTTCTACTGTTCAATTTTGCCAATAATCTAAGGATTTCAGTATAAAGCCATACAAGAGTAATCATTAATCCCATAGCTCCATACCATTCATAATCTTTACTCAACATTCTGTTTGAAGATTCTTCAATAAAGAAAAAGTCCTGAATTAATGACATAGCAGCAATAACAACTACAAATAAGCTAAAACCTATTCCAACAACACCAGATTCCCAAATTAATGGAATACTTCTGCTAAAAAATGATGCCACAATTTGGATTAAATATATAGCTAAAATTGAAAACATACAAGTCATTAATACTGCCTGAAATTTTTCAGTATAACGAATAGCCTTAATTTTATACAACGTCAGCATTACAAATAAAACTGCAAAAGTCGAAAATATTGCCTGCAAAACAATTCCATGCCATTGAGCTTCGAAAAAGGCTGAAAACGCACCTAATACCAAACCTTCCATTAACGCATAAGGTGCTGCTGTATATTTTGCAATTCTAACATTAAAGCAAGTCGCAAGGACTAAAATAAAACCTAAAATTGATCCGCCAATCATTAATGCAGCAACAATTCCGGGATTTGTAAACAATGAATATACACTAATTGCAGCTCCTGCTATTAAACATACAAAAAGCATGAAAATTTTATTCACAGTACCTGCTACCGTCATCGGTTCGCCATCAAGAACAGTTTCTTGTGCGGAAAACCTATCTTCATTTAATATCGGATTTGACATAATTAACTCCTTCCTTTACCATGATTATATATTATATTAAAAAATAATGCTATTATCTTAATTATTTTATAAGGTTTATATGAAACTTGAAAATTATAGAAAATTTATAACTTATTACGGAAAAGGGAAATATCTATCCTTATTCGGTTTTACGATTTTATCATTTATTGCAGGTTTACTTGAACTGGTCGGAGTAGCTCTAATTTATCCTTTCATGCTACTTATAATTAGTCCAGAAAACTTTAATAAAGTTATTCATATTCCTTACTTTACACTTGAAAATAATATAAAAACAGGTCTGCTTATAGGACTTTGCGTTCTTTTAATATTTATAGCAAAAAACCTGTTTATGATTTATGTTCAATATGTTCAAAATAAATTTATCAGCAATTGGAAAAAAGACATTACATCAAAATTTATGGAATATTATCTTTATGCTCCGTATAAAGATATAATGAAAACTTCAAACAGCGTAAAATTACACACTGTCGAAACACTTTGCAATATTGTAGTAGACGGCTTTATAATGAGAGGTTTGAACCTTTTGACAAATATAATAATCATAATCATGATTATTGGACTTTTGTTTATTAAATTTCCGATTCCTGCAATTGGGACACTAATATTCACAATCGCTTCAATATATTTGCAAAATAAATTTTTCAAAAAACAAATGACATCTCTTGCCTCTACAATGAATAAAATTTACAAGGATTATAAATCCGCTCTATTAGAAAATATAAATAATATTAAAGAATTAAAAATCCTTTCCGCAGAAAAATTGTTCTATGACAAATATATTCATAATGAAAATCAACTTAGAAAAATTCAAATGCAACAAGGATTTTATAATTCTATACCGCCATATATTATAGAAATGCTTGTTGTAACAGCTCTTTTAATCTTGGCATGTATAATTACATTTCAAACTTCATCAAACCAAGATTCTTCAGTCATGGTCGCATCTTTTTCAATAATAATTGCGGCATTGTTTAGAATTGCACCGGCACTAAACAGAGTTCAATCTTCTATAATAAATATTAATAGTACAAGAACAATCGTAAAAGATATTAATACAGAATTTGAAAAATGTAATCTTGCAAATTTCAAAAAATCGGATTACACAACAACTGATAAAATAGAATTCAGACACAAAATAGAACTTAAAAATATTAATTTTTCGTATAATCCTTCAAAACCTGTACTTAATAATATTTCCTTTGAAATAACCAAAGGTGATTTTATCGGGATTATAGGTCTTTCAGGGGCAGGGAAAAGCACCCTTGCTGACGTTATAACAGGACTTTTGCCTCAAGATTCAGGCGAAATATTTGTTGATGGAACAGAGCTTACTCAATCCAATTTTGCCCAATTCAGACACATAATAGGTTATGTACCGCAACAAATAAATATTTTAGATAAATCAATAAAAGAAAATATTGCCTGGGGCTGTGATACAATCGATGAAAAAGGCGTAATAAAAGCCTTAAAAGCCGCACAGTTATATGACATTATAAAAGAATACCCTAAAGGAATAGATTCCAATATAATTGTAGGTTCAAACGGGTTATCTCAAGGTCAAAAACAACGCCTCGCAATTGCAAGAGCTCTCTATCGCGATCCAGAAATAATTATTCTTGATGAAGCAACATCAGCACTGGATGTTCAAGTTGAGCATGAAATTACAGACATGCTTAAAACAATCAGTTCGTCAAAGACAATTATTGCAATAGCACACAGATTATCTACCCTAAAAGCATGCAACAAACTTATATACATGAAAGACGGACAAATAATTGATATCGGAACATTTACAGAACTAAGCGAGCATTATCCGGAGTTCAAAAATTTGATAAAGCTCTCAAACATAAGCACAGAGAGCTAATCCTCATATTCAAATAAAAAAGCATAATCCATAAAAAAAATATAAAAAAAAGACTTTACAATAAAAATTTTTTAGTATATAATAATCACATAAGCCCCAACTGATTTAAGTTGCGGAGAATAATCCTCAGTAGCTCAATGGCGGAGCAACCGGCTGTTAACCGGTAGGCTGTTGGTTCGAGTCCAACCTGGGGAGTTTTTTCGTACATTAGGGCTTAAATCACCTTCAAGCCCTTTTTTAATGCCGTTTTCCAGAGTTCGATTGTTTGCGTTTTTCGGAGCGAATGAGCTTATGCTTTCAGCAACGCTCCCGCTCACGCTTTTCAAAATATACTGATTTTCTACGATTGTTTGGAACACAGGCTTCAGTATCAGATTAAAAGTTTTATCTTTGTATGTGATTTTTTCGCTGATTATTTCTAAAATTTTTCTGCGTTGAGCAATACTGCCTTTTAAATAATATTCGTACGCATTGTCTGTAAATCTTAGCAGTGCGTCAGCTTGCTCATAAAACTGCTTATCTAGTTTGTTGATTTCCTCAAGCTGAATGTACATTTTATCTTTTTCAGCCTGCCATTTGTCATTTTGCTTTTTCCAAAATTCATGAGTTATAGTTCCGTCCAGTTTGAGTTCAAACGCATTTTCAATTCTATTTTCTAATGTTGTTATCTGCTTTTGAAGATTTGCTTTAACTTCTTTTGAATAGCCGTTTTTCTTGTCATGTAAAACTTTTAACTCATTTGCAATTTTTTGTCTTACTTCCGTTGGAATGATTATGAGTTTTAAAACTTCTGCAATAGCTTTATCAATCTTTGTTTCATTGATATAATCTCGCTTGCAATCACCACCTTTGTTGCCTGTACAGTGATAATAGATATATTTGCCTTTTTTGAGTTCTGCCGTCAAAAGACAACCGCAGTGTTCACATCTGATTAAGCCTGTATAAGCGAATTCATAATTTTGTTTCTTTGCTTTATTAGGGCTTATAAGTCTGTCTTGAACTCTGTAAAACAGTTCTTTGCTAATTATGGCTTTATGCTTTGCGTTTTCATAGATTTTATCTTCAAACTTGAATACACCTGTATAGAAGATGTTTTTCAAAATATATTCAATAGCAGTTTTGCCAACTTTTTTGCCTGTTTTACTTCTAAAGCCTTCTTCATAAAGTTTTTCTGTAAGACTTCTAAGTGAATACATACCGCTATCATACATTTCAAAAGCTCTTTTGATATAAAAAGCATTCTTATCATCGATAATAATAGCTTTTGAGCCATCTTTATGAGTAATATTTTTATAGCCTACAGGTGCTTGATGAGGGTATTCACCTTGACTTGCCTTTTGCCGAAGTCCTGCCACTGTTCTAAAACCTATGATTTTCCTCTCATATTCAGCAAAACTCATACCGATATTACGCATTAAATCGCCCTCTAGCGTATCGACATTTGCTTCTGTTGCAGACAACAGTCTAATTCCTTTACGTTCAAACAGAGGTCTTAATACACCATGATAATCGTTTGTATTTCTTGAAATACGGTCTAATCTCCAAATAACAACAGCATTTATCTTGTGTTTCTTTTTACTGCAATATGCCATAAGCTCTTGAATTTCAGGTCTTTCAAGATTTTTAGCAGATTTACCCTCATCAACAAAAACTTTATCAACAAAATAACCGTTCTTTTCAGCAAATTCTATACAGACTTTCTTTTGATTTTCAATACTGAAACCATGTTTAGCCTGTTCTTCTGATGATACTCTTGCGTATATTACTGCCTTTTCCATATTCCTAACCTCTTTTAACTTATTTTATCCTATCTACGTTTAACTCGCTACATCTTCATGAAGTTTTGTATCATCGTAAATTTCTTTAATTGCATATACATAATCAACAAGCAGTTCAAAATCCCGCTCATCAGAAGATTGAGAGGTGTTTTTGAGTATATTTATCGTTATGCCGTCAGTTTTTAAAGAAATCATTTTATAAAATTTGTATAATTTTTTGTATTACAAAATTACAGCACACGAAAATACACCCCAAAGATAACGCAGAGTTACCTTTGAGGTGTAATTCGCAAGTAATTACATCTTATTACCTTTCGTTGAGTTGGCCAAATCCTGATATGTCATAATACCATGCTTACTAATACCGACAAAATCATCAAGGCCTGAAATATTAAAGCACATTGAACCGACAACTTTATTTCTGTCGTTGTCATATCTTACGCTATGATTATTGCCCCTGAAACGTTTATGATTTTTAGCGTATGCCAAAAATTTCTTTTCATCTATCTGCTTTGATTTATCATAGCTGTAATACTTATTTATAGCACTTAAAATTAAATCTTTATGGAATTTGATATGAGTTTCAGGGATACCAGCTACTTCGTCATCAACAATTTTAAAATGCTCGCCAAGTTGTAAAATTTCCATTTTAGTCAAGGTAATAATGCCGTCAAATACCTTTTCAACAGGGGTTTTGATACTTTCGTATTTTGCAATTTGCTGTTTAGCATATTCAATGATATTATCTTGCAGGCTATCAATACTAACACCTGCAATTTTAAGCAGTAATAATGTCCCTGTATATGCGTATGCAATATTGTTAATAACACGTTTCTGCGTGTCTTGAACGTTATTTTCAAGCATTTCAAAGGTTTGTTCATACAACTTAAGCACATCTTCTTTTGAAAATTTTAAGAATTCAGGCAGAATTAAAGAAAGTTCTTTGATATTATCGCCACCATCTTTGTCAACTTCATGATATTTAAATTTATCAGCCTTAAAAATTTTCCCGAAGATTTCGACAATATTCAGCCTATTAACAACTTCCTGCAAATCAGGTAAGGCTTCATTAGTTGAATATGCAAGCGGACTACACGTATGAATATATTCTACGCCCTTTCCATACGGCAACATTCTGGTACGGGGAATTCCTTTGTATGCTCCCTTGACTAAAGCAGTAAAATTGCTCGAATTAAGGGTCTCGCCTTTTACATCATCAGTACAGAGGTTCATTCCGTTATAATTAGAGCTGAAATATTCATTACTTTTGGCTGTAGAGCCGCCTGATGTTAATGCATCTCTTGATAATCCAAATATTGCAAGACCAACAGTAACAAGTGTTGACTTTCCAGTGCCTGTTTCCCCATAAAGAATTAAAGTAGGGCAACCGTAACGCTTAATGAATTCTTCATAATATACAGCCATAATCATATGCCCTAACACAATCAACGGCAATATAATATTGTCGCTCCAACATTCTATAAGATTAGTTATCAATGCATTGGCAATCTGTTTCCCAGTTTTTAAGCTTTTATCAAGTTTTGGCTGATAGTGTTCAGCCTCTGCAAGCTTGATATATAATTTCTCACCTATTTCTATGTAGCCATCTTCATCAGCCCATATAATTCCATTTGGTGTAGCAAGAGCATTTTTATACAATAAATCTCCGTTTGGAGTTACACCTGCATTTTTGTATATGATGACGTTTGCGGCTACTTTTGGTGATATATATTCAGCCACAAAAGCTTTAAATTCCGCTTCATTCATATTAACGACAAAATCATTTAATTGATTATTTATTGACGTTTGAAACTGTTTAAAATCTGTCTTTGAGTTCCCTGTAATCTCTACGTCTTTTTCAATTTTGCCGCTATGATTTTGAAGTGTAATAATATAATGTTTTAAAGGCTTCTTGCCACTTTTATCGTTAAAAATATAAGTGCATTCTTTAACAATAATGGCGATAAAATTACCTACTAACTTTATGTTCAGCTTGCCTTTTTTCTTTGAAATCAAAAACGTTTTATTCCACTGCTGATGCATAAACTTATTCTGATTTGGCAAATTGTAATCTTCAGCATTATCGTTTATGCTTGCCGAAGAAATAAAAGATAATGCGTCAAGCAGTTTTTTATAATCTTCATAGAAGTCAAAAATTGTCTTTTTACCCTGTTCAAGCGGATTTTTACCTGCTTGAACTTTATTTTTGCGTGCCGTATCTGACATAATTACACCAACCTTTCTGATACTGCTGAATGGCAGTCTTGACATACTTCCTGATAATTTGCTGATAAATATTTACAACTTTGGGAATGTCCGAATTGACGGGCATAATTGATTTTCTTCTGTGTTTCATCATAACTGTAGCTATGATAAGGCTCTGACAGCCTGTGAATCAGGTCATCAGAATCTTTGATTTGTGCAAGAACCGTAATCATAGAATGCCACATCGGTTCAGGCAAATCTTCTGCATTATCTCTGCAAAATCGTAAAAATGCACAATTATTAAACATTCTTTCAACGTTAATATTCGTGTAAACCTTACGTTCAGAGGTATTTGTAGATTTATAAACCGCTGCCTTTGTGATTTTAGCGTCTTTATTGATATAGTCTAGCCATGCTTGCGGCAAATCAGCTATGATAAACTTTCCGTTTTCATCGACACCGTCTATGATTTGATACTGCCTACCATTTATAACAGATGGTGCTATCATAATATAGCCGTTGTACTTGATATCACAGAATTTACCGATTTTTCCTCTAGGTGATACAATTCCTTTTGAAGAATAAATTAAGTGTCTGCCGTTACCGCTTGCAGTAGTCTGTGTTAAAGTGCGTGGGAGTTTTGCTCCTAATTCCTTTTCTAATACACGCAAATCTTCAATAGCAGTTGAATTTTCGTCATGATAATCAATATCAATAACTACAACATTTGATTTTTCACAAGCCATTGCAGCATTGTATCCTGCCTTCAGCATAGCTGTAACATCTTGAAGAAACAAAGCGTCTTTGAAGCCATTTGGCGTAGCAGGTATTTTTGAATTCCCCTTGCAAGGGAATGTGGCAAAGTTTTGCCAGTTTTTTAAAACGTCCTCATTCATTGTCTTTCCCCCTTTCTTATTAAATTTTGAGGATTTTGTAACAATCAGAGGACTACAGGCTTCCCTTTCCCAAATTTTTATATTATAATATTTGTACGAAAATTAATTTGTGGAGGTAGCCTGTAGGTTGCCTCTTTTTGTTATGTTTTTATTATTTACAAAAAATTTTATTTTGTAAATATAGATACCTTGAAAATGCTTACTATAATTGAAATATTGCCAAATTTATATATCGTCAAAAGTAAGTCTAAAAATATAAAAGCACAATAATATCGGAGCATACACAATAGAAAATTTTTATTTGAATTCATTCAAATGAAAAAGCAATAAAATCAGGTATTTCAGCCCAACTAGGTTGAAATAGACAAAAATAAATGTTTTTAGTCATTTGTAAAATTTTATGAAGCTGGCTTAAAACTTGTAAAATAATAACCATCTTTTACGCTGATGAGCATGTCAAAATAACGTTCAAAATCAAAGTCTTGATAAGAGAATTTCGTATTAAAACCGTCAACCTTTTCATAAACAGTAGAGGGGTAACGGTCAGTAACAACCCATTCGTTGCCTTCTAACGGAATGAACTTTGGGGCAACATCTTTTAGTTTCTTTTTTATCTTGCTTTTTATTCTGTAAGATAAAATTTGTCTTAACTCCGGCTTGCATTCGGATTTTATTTGTTTCATTAATTTTTCTGCTTTTACACGTTCACCTTTTTTAGTTAAAATTGCTTTCAGAAATTTATATTCCTGAGCATTCAAAGTTGTTGTAGTGCCGAAAAAGAATACAGCATATTTTCGAGGGTCAAGAAGCAGCTCATGCTTCATGTACAAATCTTCCAATTCATCTTTGCTTGCTGTATATAATTTTACTTCGAGCCATGTAGGATGTTCTTTGTAAGTCATAACGGTATTCCTCACTCTAATTTTACACAAAATTAACTATACAGCAATAGCTATTTATATTTTTATAATTATATACTGTTCAGCACATCAGACAGATACGCCTTATAATACTCTCTTAACTCAGCAGGCTTTTGGATTTTTACATTACAGCCCCATTTGAAAAGTTCCTGACATATTGCATAAGTTCCGCCTGATGTAAATTTCACCTGTATATTTCCGGTTTCAAGCCGTTTCACCTTCTGTGTCGGATGAAAATGGTAGTTCAAAACATCTTCTGCAACGGATTTATCAAATTCAAGTGTTATGTTTAAAGGCTTTTCCTGATAAACTCCGAATGAGTTGTTGCAATAATCAGTCAGTGAAAAGTTTTCGTCTTTTTCAAAATATTCATCTAAGATAGTCAGTTTGCTGATTTTATCGACTTTGTACTGCCTTAAAGCGTTCACATACTCGTTAAATCCGACTAAATAATATTTATCAGCAATAACAAGCCCATAAGGATTAAGTGTAATAGTCTTTGTTTCACTATTTATCGGGTAATCAAATTTAATCTTTTTAAATGCAAGCATGGCTGACCTTAATTGCTCTAAAATTTTCGGGTCTGCTTTCGCTCTTGAATACTGCCTTACTGCAAAGCCTTCTGATTCCAAAATTGCTGAAACATCTGTATCAAGAGTTCTCAAATTCTTTTGAGGTGTCAAAGCCTTAATTTTTGCAACAAGTTCATCAAGCTTTTTTTGTTTGTTTTCATCGGTTGACAAGCCTTTTAAGTATTCAAGGTTTGCAAAATCATCCGCAGTAAAAGATATTAAAGCATTCATTGTGCCTTTTACAAACCGCCAACGTTTTTTCTTGTCAGATGTCGGAACTTCCTCAATCTTTTCGGGAAATAAGTCAAATAAAAGAGCCTTCATTCTTTCTGCTGAACGTCTTGAACATTCAAAATGCTCTTGAATATCGTCAATGCATAATCCGCAATAACTGTTCTGAAACATCATTGCAAGTTCTATTATTTCTTCTGCTTTGTTTAGTCTTGACATTTTACCCTCACAAGTTTTAGACCTTATGATAATATAATAAAGCACAACTACGACAAAATGGGTCATAGTTGTGCTTTTTATTGATTTTATTTGCAAAATTCGTTTAGAGCGTCTCGTAATCCGTCTATATAAACTGCTTGTATCTCATTTAGTTTGTTTTCTAAAAATAGTTTTACTTCTGATGAATCCGAGCACTTATAATATTCATCCTGGGTCATTAGCGGTTGGTAAGAAGTATATGCCCATCCGTCATTTCCATTAAACTTCTTTCCTAGTTTGGTCTTTAAGAAGTCTATGAGTTCATTTCTCTTTTTTATATTATCTTCGCTATCTGTTTTATATTGACCCATTACGCCTACTTCTACATATAAGCATTTTTTCCATTTGAAATTACCGATGAATTTTAAATGTACAATAATATCATCTGGCTTCCAATCTGCAAATCTTAATTTGTCAAGATTATTGATATTCGTAGGAAGACATATAACACACCTATCTTCTGTGGATATAACATCAATATCAGTTCTTTCCTTCAAAGTTTCAAGTGTTATTTCAAATAGCTCTGCTTTAAAATCATTATTTTCATTGATTAAGTCAATAGCAACTTTATTTTCTCGATAAATTTTCCGG